>ERZ795056.2091-NODE-2091-length-22633-cov-6.414297_pt1 | contig 22633 bp, 18 predicted proteins | sample MGYA00375140_ERZ795056 | MGnify/ENA primary metagenome ERZ795056 (study PRJEB30185, sample SAMN05720227) | activated sludge metagenome | isolation source: Anaerobic digester | place: USA | collected 2015-03-09 ... | reverse complement strand
TCGAGCGGGGGAGCGCCGTGGTGGGCGTCGTCGTGGAGGGCCCAGGCGCGGCCGAACAGCGCGGCCTGGCAGGCGCGGCTGCGCGGATGGACCGCGGGCAGGGTGGCGACCGCCGCCGTGCCGCCGCAGGCGATCAGGGCGTCGTGGAGGTCGCTGAGCGGGCGGATCGCCTGGACGCCGGAGCTGGCCGCGAGCTGGTCCCAGTTCGGGCTCGGGCCGATCCACAGGGCGTCGTCCGGGGCCGGCGGGGTGGCGAAGATCTCCCACTCGTCGCCCTCGCCGAGCAGCACCGCGCCGGGCCATTGCAGCCCGGTCAGGTACAGGAAGTGACTGTGGGCCCGATAGCGGTAGATGTTCGCCGCGTAATTGCGCGGCGTCAGGTCACCTGCGAACAGCGCCGCCGGCACGCTGCCGATGCGCGCCGCGAGCCTGCGGCGTCGTGCAGTGAACACTTCGGGCCCCTGGAGCGGCAACAGCACGGACATACCGCCCGTTGTACCGCGCCCGGCCCGAAACACCCAGGCCCCTCGCGGCCCGTCGCATCGTCGTTTACCTTCCCCGCACCTTGTCGAACCCGGTCACGCCCGCACCTCACGGCCCCGTCCACGGACTCGTGCCCGATCGGCGCTTGCTGCTCACGTTGACGGCGCTGGCGCTGCTGACCCGCCTCGTCTGGGTGCTGCTGATCCACCCGCCCGGCGAGTACGTGTTCAGCGACATGGGCATGTACGTGAAACGGGCCACGGACCTGGCGATCCACGGTCCGCGCGACGGCGTGCGCGAGCTGGCGTGGCAGGCCTTCGGCACCCATTATCTGCTGTCGGTGCCGCTCAAGCTGTTCGGCACCGGAGCGCCGTTTCGGGCCGCCGCGGTGCTGTGGGGGCTGCTGGGCGCGGCGGCCGTGCCGCTGACTTATTTGTTGGCGTGTCGCCTGTTGCCCACGGCGCGCCTGGCGAAGATCGCGGGGGTCGCGGCGCTGCTGTGGTACCCGAACCTGTCGACGACCGGATTCTTCCTGTCGGAGACCCCGTTCCTGTGCGTGCAGCTGCTGGCCGTCTACTGGCTCGTGCGCGTGCTGCAGGAGGGCGTGCGGGCCTGGCCGGCCGGGCTCGCCGCGGCCTTCAGCTTCATGCTGCGGCCGCAATCGGCGCTGTTCTTCGCGCTGGTGTTCGTGCTCTGGCTGGTCACCGCGAAGCGGCTGCCGTGGGTGCGCCTCAAGCAGCTGCTCGGGGTCGCGGTGCCGTTGTTGTTGGCGCTGGGCTTCAGCATGTGGCGCTACCACAGCCACACCGGGCGCTGGGACGGCATCGCCGAGAACGCCAACATGAACCTGACGGCGGGGCGCTGCCACAACATCGTGACGCAGGCGTTTCGCAGCGAGGCGGACCTGCGCAAGAGCGAGGCGAACAACAACACGGGCGACGGGCGACGGGTCAGTCTGCCGGGATATCGCACGCTCAAGCAGACCTTCCCGGACGGTCATTTGCTGGGCCTGAATCCGGCGATGGGCACGGACACGATCCGCTTCGTCGGCTACATCGGCGACCCGTGGATCCACCGCGCGATCCGTCAGGAGTGCTACGAGCGGACCGGGCTGCTCGGGCAGCTGCAGTACTCGCTGATCAACCTCTCGCTGCAGTGGTTCATCGCCCGCCAGTGGCCCGACAACTCGAAGAATCACGAGTATTTCCTGCCCTTCGCGGAGGTCTATCGCTACCTCTTCCTGGTCGTGATCCTGGTCCCCTCGCTGGTCGGCGTCGGGCTCGGTCTGGCCCGCTGGCGCCGCGCTCCCGCCGCGACGCTGGTGGCCCTGTGCCTGCTGGCCTCGATGATCCTCGCCGCGGTGTTCTTCGGGGATGTCCGGCTGCGGACCCCCTACGACCCTTACGCCATCATCCTCGCGTTGTTGGCCTTCGACTGGTTTCGCGAGCGCCGGCAGGCGCGACGGTCCGCCGCGTGACCTGCTGGCGAGGCTGTGGTACCCCTTGCCCCGCTCAGGGGGAAGTTGCCAGATGCCCGTCGCCGACTACGCCACGTACTGCCGCATGCTCGACCACGCCAGGACGCACAAGTTCGCGTATCCGGCGATCAACATCACCTCGTCCAGCACGATCAACGCTGCGCTCGCTGCCTTCGCGGAGGCCAAGAGCGACGGCATCCTGCAGGTGAGCACCGGCGGCGGTGAGTTCGCCTCGGGGCAATTCATCAAGGACATGGCCCTCGGCGCGATCGCCCTCGCGGAGTACATCCACCGCGTCGCCGCCCGCTACCCGATCAACGTGGCGATCCACACCGACCACTGCCCGGCCGACAAGCTCGACAAGTTCATGCGCCCGCTGCTGGCCGAGACCCGCCGCCGCCGCGCCGCCGGCCTGCCGAACCTGTTCTCCTCGCACATGTTCGACGGCTCCGAGCTGCCCCTCGCCGACAACATGAAGATCGCCCGCGAGCTGATGGCCGAGTGCGCCGAGTTGCAGGTCATCCTCGAGGTCGAGGCCGGCGTCGTCGGCGGTGAAGAGGACGGCGTCAACAACGAGCACGCCCCGGCCGAGAAGCTCTACACGACCCCGGAGGACATGGTCGCGGTGGCCCGCGCGCTGCGCGAGGTCAAGGGCGGACGCTTCATGTTCGCCGCGACCTTCGGCAACGTGCACGGCGTCTACAAGCCCGGCAACGTCAAGCTCAAGCCGACCATCCTGCGTGACGGCCAGGCCGCGGTCGAGCAGCAGCTCGGCGCCGACGCCCGCTTCGACCTCGTGTTCCACGGCGGCTCCGGCTCGGAGCTGGCCGACATCCACGAGACCCTCGAGTACGGCGTCGTCAAGATGAACGTCGACACCGACACGCAGTACACGTACACGCGGCCGATCGCCGACCACATGTTCAAGAACTACGACGGCGTGCTGCGCATCGACGGCGAGGTCGGCAACAAGAAGCACTACGACCCGCGTGGCTACCTCAAGGCGGCCGAGAAGGGCATGACCGCGCGGGTCAAGCAAGCCTGCGCCGACCTGCGCTCGACCGGCACGACGCTGAACCGCTGAACCGCTGATGCGCCTCCACATCGAAGCCGAGCGGCCCAACCCGCGCAAGATGCAGCCCGCCGTCGACGCGCTCAAGCGCGGGCAGGTGATCATCTATCCGACCGACACCGGCTACGCGTTCGGCTGCGCGCTCTCGAGTCCCAAGGGCATCGCGGCGATCCGTAAGCTCAAGGGCCTCGATGAGCGCTCGCCCAAGCCGTTGACGATGATCGTGCGCGACCTCGCGGAGCTCAGCCGCTTCGGCGTGATGAGCAACTCGCAGTTTCGCCTGATCCGTCGCCTGCTGCCCGGGCCCTACACGCTGATCCTCAAGGCCGCCGGCGATGTGCCGCGCAGCATGCATAACCGCAATCACGAGGTCGGCATCCGCATGCCCGATCAGGTGGTCTGCAACCTGCTGCTCGCCGAGCTCGGTGAACCACTGCTCACCGGCTCGGTCACCCCCTACGACGACAACCTCCCCGAGCTCGAGGAGCCCGAGGCCTACGAGCAGCGTTACTCCCGCGAGGTCGCGGTCGTGGTCGACGTCGGCCCGGTGTGGCCCGACCCCTCGACGGTGCTGCGCCTCATCGACGACGAGATCGAGCTGCTGCGCCAGGGGAAGGGCGAGTACAAGCCGTGAGTGAGCCCGGACCTGAGCCGGAGGCCAGGTCCGTTGCGGCTCCGGTCGCGGATGACGAGGCAGCCGCCGACGAGTCGGGCGAGGTGCCTGGTGAGGTGTCTGCGGTGGTGCTGGGCGAGAGGCCCGCGATCCCGCGGCCGACGATCTACCTCGGCGACAACCTGGCCGTGCTGGCGAGCTTGCCGGTCGCGAGCTTCGACCTGATCTACATCGACCCGCCCTTCAACACCGGCAAGGCCCAGCGGCGCACGCCGATCGAGGTCGTGCCGGACGCCGAGGGCGACCGCACCGGCTTCTCGGGGCGTCGCTACCGGACCATCAAGCTCGGCGCCCGCGAGTACGCCGACGCCTTCGACGACTACATCGAGTTCCTGTGGCCGCGCCTCGAGGCGGCCCACCGCCTGCTGACGCCGCACGGGAGCTTCTTTCTCCACCTGGATTACCGCGAGGTCCACTACGCGAAGGTCGCGCTCGACCAGATCTTCGGCCGCGCCAGCTTCATGAACGAGATCGTCTGGGCCTACGACTACGGCGCCCGCTCGCGCAGCCGCTGGTCGACCAAGCACGACAACATCCTGTGGTACGCGCGCGACCCGAACCACTACACCTTCGAGTACGACGCGATCGATCGCATCCCGTACATGGCACCGGGCCTGGTCGGCCCGGAGAAGGCCGCCCGCGGCAAGACCCCGACCGACACCTGGTGGTCGACGATCGTTAGCCCGACCGGCAAAGAGAAGACCGGCTACCCGACCCAGAAGCCGCTCAAGGTGATCGAGCGCATCGTGCGGGTGCACTCACGCCCGGGGCAGCGACTGCTCGATTTTTTTGCCGGGTCCGGGACGTTCGGCGAGGCGGCGGTCAAGCTCGGACGCGAGGTCGTGCTCGTCGATCATAATCCCGAGGCGGTCGAGGTCATGCAGCGGCGGCTCGGCTTTGCTTCGCCCTCTGTCGTGACCTTCGATTCGGCGCAGTGAACCTGGGCCGTGCGCATGCAGGGCGTTTTGCCGGAGTTTGCCTTACGAGGTCTGGTGCATGCGAGGGACGCTCAGTCCTCGCGCTGCTGCTTCGCTTCGCTCGCAACAGCGCTGCGGATTCGCGTCCCTCGCATGCACCAGACCTCGCACGGAAAGTCCGTGAAGCGCGGGCTTGCCGGCGCTCTCGCGGTTCTTCATTGCTCTGGCCGGTGAGCCATCGTCGAGGATGAGACGGGCTTGCCCGCCTCATCCTCGACCCTCACGGACAACCTTGGCCGGCTCGCCGTTTGGGGCGCGTGCGGAGGTTGTTCGCGGTTCAGGTGTGGGGCAGGGTTACGCCGCGCTGGCCCTGGTACTTGCCGCCGCGGTCGCGGTAGGAGGTCTCGCAGGGCTCGTCGGACTCGAAGAACAGCATCTGGGCGACGCCTTCGTTGGCGTAGATGCGGGCCGGGAGCGGGGTGGTGTTGGAGAACTCGAGGGTGACGTGGCCCTCCCACTCGGGCTCGAGCGGGGTGACGTTGACGATGATGCCGCAGCGCGCGTAGGTCGACTTGCCGACGCAGATGGTGAGCACGTTGCGGGGGATGCGGAAGTACTCGACGGTGCGCGCGAGGGCGAAGGAGTTGGGCGGGATGATGCAGGTCTCGCCGGAGACGTCGACGAAGCTGTTCTCGTCGAAGCGCTTGGGATCGATGATCGTCGAGTTGATGTTCGTGAAGATCTTGAACTCGCCGGCGCAGCGGACGTCGTAGCCGTAGCTGGAGGTGCCGTAGGAGACGATGGCGCGCTCGCCGACGCGGCGCACCTGACCCGGCTCGAACGGTTCGATCATGCCGTACTCGGCGGCCATGCGACGGATCCATCGATCGGACTTGATGCTCATGCGGCCTCGCTGGGGCGGGCCATAACACAGGTGACTGCGATCGTGCTAGCCTGCGAAGAGCATGCCGCGTGCCAAAGCCCGTGCCTCGCTCGAGCCCCTGCGCGAGGTCATCCGCGACGCCGGGCTGCGCAGCACCGGGCCGCGGGTCGCCGTGCTGGAGCACCTGCAGACCACCAAGGTCCCCCTCAGCCACGGCGAGCTGGTCGAAGCCCTGGCCCACCACGGCTACGATGCGGCGACGATCTACCGCAACTTGATCGACCTGACCCGCGCCGGACTGCTGAGCCGCATCAACCTCGGCGACAACGTCTGGCGCTTCGAGCTGCGCGGCCCGAACAAGGCCCTGCACCCGGAACACCCGCACTTCGTCTGCACGCAGTGCGGCGAGGTCACCTGCCTCTCGCAAGTGCGCGTGAAGTTGAGCCCGGCGCCCGGATCGACCAAGTCGGTCGTCAGCAGCATCTCGGAGATCGTCATCAAGGGCCAGTGCACGCAGTGCGCCTGACGGTATGACGCGCGTGCCGCGATCGCGGCGGCGCTGCCACGGCGCGAAAGCGTGAGCGGGCTGTGGCGGCATCCAGGGCCGGTCCGGGGCGCTTGTGGGGCTGGCACAGGGCGTGCAGAGTCGCCGGCATGGCTCGCTTCATCGTCCGCTTCGCCCTGCTCCCCCTCCTCGTCGCCGGCTGTAGCTCCGCGACCGCCGACGGTGATTTTGAGGTCGATGGCGGCGGCGAGTGCGTCGAGACCGTGACGGTGCTCGCGGACATCAACGCGGTCTCCGCCCTCGGCTTCGCGCCGGCCGAGCTGCTCACGGTCGCGGCCGGCGAGCACAGCAGCCCGATGACGTGGGGCACGGGCATCAAGGACAGCATCGCCACGGTCAGCTTCGGGCCGGAGTCGGGCGCGGGCATGTTGACCGCGACCATCACCCACAAGGGCGGCGAGGCCCGGTACATCAGCTCCAAGCCGGCGGAGAGCGAGTTCGACGGCGGTTATGCCAGCTGCAGCGACCGCGTCGAGATCGACGTCGAGGTGATGCTGGCGAGCGCGGGCGGAGCGTTGATGGAGACCTTCGTCGCGCCGCTGCGGGGCAGCACCGCGAAGGTCGCCACGGTGAGCCACGCGATCGAGCTGGCGGACCTCGGCGGCAGCCTCGAGCTGACGCAGGTCGAGCCCGCGGACGTCAAGGTCAGCGCGATGCAGATCGAGCTCGGCATCTCCGAGGGCGGGCTGTTCGGCGGGGCGACGTCGACGGTCGAGGTGAAGTCGGGCGACAGCATCGGGGCGACGTTCATGACCTACGCGACCTGGCCGGGCGGTGACTCGCAGTGCGAGCCCGGCGAGGCGGTGCTGCCGATCGAGGGCTCGATCGCCGACTTCTCGGGGGCCGATGCGCTGGCCCTCGTCGCCGCTGCGGGGCCGCTGCAGATCGCCTGGCAGGGCGGCGAGCCGGTCGCGCTGAGCTTCGCGCTGAGCCACGACGGCGCCGCGGTGTGCGGCCGCTACGACGGCGACTTCGAGGGTACGGGCCTCGGCGCGCTGAGCTTCGGCGCCGAGCTGATGGTGACGAGCGGCGACGGCAAGTGGATGGGCAGCTTCCCGGTCCAGGTCAGCGCCGAGCCGAACGCCGACGGTGGCCTCGGCGTCATGTACGTCGGTATCTACGCGCCCTATGCGAACACCGTGGCCGTGGCGCAGTTCGCCGAGGTCTATGGCATCGACAGCCCCGCGCTCGCCGACTTCGACGCCGGCATCCTCGACTTCAGCGGTGCATTTACACCGGTCGGTGAGGCCGCGAGCGTCGAGGGCACGCTGAAGATCCTCGGCGTCACCGCCAACCCGTGCCCGCCCGACGCGAATGGCTGCATGGGCAACGACTACACCGAGCTCGAGAGCGCGGTGTGGGGCACGCTCTGAGCCGTCAGCCGGCAGCCGGTGCGATCGAGTCGGCGAAGGCGGTGAAGGCCGGCTCCCACACCGCGAGGGTCTCCACCGAGCCGACGACCTTGAAGAAGAAGGGGTCGCCGGCGCCCTCGACGATCACGCCGAGCAGCCGCGAGTTCGGCTCGTTGTAGCGCTCCGGCGAGCCGGGCATCACGGGCGCCACGTTGGTGCCGCGGATGTCGACGCGCGTGACCGTCAGCGGCGGACGCAGGGCCGCCTGCACCGCGGCCTCGGTCTGCGGGGCGCCCTCGGCGGTGACGAACTGGGTCTTCCAGCGGTTGACGTTGGAGGCCGCGTCGCCGCCACCACCCGCGAAGCGCGACACGATCAGCGTGGCCTCGCCGCCCGGACCGGGCAGCGTGAACTCGGCGAGGCGCATCGCGTTCGAGCCGGGCTTGCGGACCCACTCCTCGGGCACCGCGACGGTCAGACCCTCGATCGTCTCGCTGCGCACCTTGCCGCTCGGGGTCACCGGCTTCGGATCGACGGGCGCGCGCACCTTCGGCGCTGCCGCGGCCGCGGGCGTCGCGTGCGGGTCGGTGGGCGTCGCGTGCGGGTTGACCGGCGTCGCGGCGGGTGCTTCGGCCGGCTTCGCTGCGGGGGCGTCGGCCGGCTTCGCTGCGGGGGCGGCCTTGCCGGCGTCCGTGGGTGAGCAGGCGAGCGTGGTCAGGGCGATGCAGGTGCAGAGCAGGCGGCGCATGGGTGTCCTCGCGCGGAGAGTACCAGGCCGGGGCTGCGGCCGAAACCGCCGGACCGGCCCCTGCGGCGCTCAGCCGCGGCCTTCACGGCGCCGGCACTCGTCGACCAGGGCGCGCAGCACCTGGTCATTCGGACAGGCCTCGCGCAGGGCCGTCAGCGCGAGGTCGGCGGCCTCGAGCTTGCGGGCCATCATCAGCTCGACGGCGGCCACGACGGCGGTGCGGCTGTCTCGCTTGCGGGCGCGGAGCTCGGGCGGGTCGCCGGCGAAGACCTCGTACACGACGACCGCGTGGCTCTTGCCGGGCACCACGTAGTCGCCGAGGGGTCGGGTTTCGGCCTGGATGTGGGGCGGCAATTGCTCGAACACCGCGGCGGAGATCAGGAGGTCGGTGCCGAAGCGTCGGGTCAGGCGCTCGATGCGAGCGGCCGCGTTGACGGCGTCGGAGACGACGGTCGACTCCATGCGACCGGCGGCGCCGACGAGGCCGAGGGTGACGGGGCCGAGGTGCACGCCGACGCCGACGCCCGCGCCGAGCTCGCGGGTGCGCTGGATGACGTCGAGCGCGCTGATCACCGCCTGCGCCGGCGCGTCCGGGAACAGGGCCATGAGGCCGTCGCCGAGGTACTTGTCGACCACGCCGCCGGCGTCGTGGATCGCCGGCACGATCGCGGCGAAGAACTGGTTCAGGAACTGGAAGGTGGCCGCCGGGCTCTGCTGTTCGGCGCGGGTGGTGAACGAGCGCAGGTCGACGAACACGACCGTCATCTCGCGCTGGATCTGGTCGCCGAGCTCGGCGAGGGTCGCGTCGCCGCTGCCCATCAGCTCGAGCAGGCGCTGCGGCACGAAGCGCGCGAAGGCCTGCGACAGCGCGACCTGACGGTGATGCAGGCGGTGATTCTCGAGCGCCACCGAGGCGTTCTGACAAAACAGCTCGATCAGCCGCTGGTCCCACACCGCGAGCTCGCCGAGGCCCTCCATGAACACCGCCGCCCACACCTCCTCGTCGCGGAAGATCCCGAAGATGTTGTAGTTGCGGCGCAGCACCGGCGCGCGCGTGCGCAGCATCGCGGTGATGTCCTGCCAGACGTCGTTGTCGACGACGTGGCTGACCGGCTTGCCGACATAGCCGTGGAAGCGGCCGGTCCCGGCGACGACGGTCGGCGCGGTGGTCACGAGGCCGAGGCCGAGGCCGTGGCCCTGGAAGAACATCGCGCTCTCCTGGGGGCTGACGAGCGCGGACAGTTGATGCAGCACGCCGGTGATGAAGTGGTCGATCGACTGGCGCTCGAACAGCGCCGCGGTCGAGCGCACGATCTGCTCGAGGCCGAACTTGTGCGACTCGATGATGCACAGGTCGCGGTACGAGCGGACGGCGCCGAGCACGGTGGTGGTCAGGCGCTGGGCGGTGATCTCGGTCTTGTCGCGGTAGTCGTTGATGTCGTAGTCGAACATCACCCGCTGCTCGGGCGCGTGGCCGGGCTGGCCGGTGCGCAGCACGATGCGGACGCGCGAGTTGCCGAGCGTGCCGCGGATCCACCGCACGAGCTCGAGGCCGGCGTTCTCCGACTCCATGACGACGTCGAGCAGGATCACCGCGATGTCGAGGTGGCTCTGCAGCACCACGCGGGCCGCGGTCGCCGAGTACACCGACAGCAGCGCGAGCGGGTGGCCGTCGATGCGCAGGTCGCCGATCGCCAGGCGGGTGATGTCGTGGATCTCCGGCTCGTCGTCGACGATCAGCAGCTTCCACACGCGGGTGCTCGCCGGCTCCGGCGCCGAGTTCGGGGCGTCGTCGGCGAACACGAGGGTGTCCTGGTCATCGGGCGTCGCGGTCATCGCTTGGGCTCCACTCGGATCGGCAGACGGATCGTGACACGTGTGCCCTGGTTCGGCGTCGAGCTCACCTCGATCGCACCGCCCAGCAGGTCGGTGACGAGGTTGTGGACGATGTGCATGCCGAGTCCGCTGCCGCCGCGTCCGCGCTGGGTCGTGAAGAAGGGGTCGAAGACGCGGCGCAGCACCGCGGGCTCCATGCCGATGCCGTCGTCGCGCACCACCAGCAGCGCGCCGTGCTCGCCGTCGCGGTCGATCTCGATGGTCACTGTGCCGACGCGGTCCGCCGGGAAGGCGTGCAGCAGCGCGTTCTGGACCAGGTTGGTGCAGACCTGCGAGATGGCGCCGACGAAGGTCGTCAGCTCGACCGCGGCCTTGACGTCGATGACCACGCGGTGGGGCGTGCGGCGATACAGCGGGCCGAGGCTACCGACGACCTCGCGGATGTAGGGGCCGAGCAGCACGGTGCGTTCGGCCTCGCTCGACTGGTCGACGGCGATCTGCTTGAAGTTGCCGATCATGTCGGCGGCGCGGCGCAGGTTGCCGAGGGTCATGCGCGCGGCCTCCTGGGCTTGCGCGAGCCCGTACTGGAGGTCCTGGCGGCGCAGGGTGCCGGCGAGGAAGGCCTCCTCGATCTCGCGCAGGCGGTCGGCGGCGAGCGAGGCGGCGGTGACGGCGACGCCGAGCGGGGTGTTGATCTCGTGGGCGACGCCGGCGACCAGGCCGCCGAGCGCGGCCAGCTTGTCCTTGCGGATCAGCTCGTCGCGGGTGGCGTCGAGGACCTTGTTGAGCTTGGCGACGTAGACATCGGCGGTCCGGAACGAGGCCTCCGCGCTGACCTCGCTGACGCGGCGCATGATCGGCAGCGCCAGCTCCGGCGCGACCTGCTTGCGCGTGAGCAGCTGCACCAGACCCTCACGAAAGCTGACGAAGCCGCGCAGCAGCGTCGACACGCTGAACTTCAGGTTCGAACGGTTCGAGGTCACGACCTCGATGAACTCGTCGCGCGCGCGCGTATTGTCGTCGAAGATGTGCGCCTGATACATGTGCAGGGTGCTGGCGACGAGCAGGCGGGTCTCCGAATAAGGTCGCGACGACAGGTCGTCGTGGGCCTCCCTGCGGACCCAGGCGGTGCCGGCGTCGATGATCTCCTCGGCGTGCTCCGCGAGCAGCTGCCGTAGCGTGTTCAATGCAGCGTCCAATGGTCACCGCGGCTGTGAGCCGCGCGCTCAATGTACGCCGGGCGTCGCTGCGCGGACAAGGGCCGATGCACCCCGGTCCGCGCAAACGCTGGTCACGCCGCTAGAACGCTGATTCGGGGAGCTCCATCAGCTCGAGCGTGGTCTGCTCGACGAGCTTGCGCGTCAGCGTCACGCCCGGGAGCACGTTGCGGGCGTAGAAGCGCACCGCGGCGAGCTTGCCGTCGTAGAAGTCGTGCTCGCTCGCGTGGGCCGTCTGGCGGGCGGCGGCGGCGACGGTGGCCTGGCGTACCAGCAACCAGCCGATCACGACCTCGGCGGTGGCGAACAGGACGCGATTGCCTTGCAGACCGACGTGGTAGACCGAATCGCCGAGCTTGCCGAGCAGGGCCTGGTAGATACCCTGCAGGTCGATGAGCGAGCGGCTGAGTGCGGCGTGTTCGACCGCCAGCGGGCCGGCGGGGTCGATCGCGCCGAGGGTGCCCTGGACGCGCTCCATCAGGCCGCGCAGGGTCTGGCCGCCGTCGCGTGCGATCTTGCGGAAGATCAGGTCGAGGGCCTGGATGTGGGTCGTGCCCTCGTAGAGCGTGTCGATCTTCTGGTCGCGGATGAACTGCTCGATCGGGTAGTCGGTGACATAACCCGAGCCGCCGTAGCACTGCAGGGACACCGCGAGCAGCTCGTAGACCTTGTCCGAGCAGTAGCCCTTGACGAGCGGGAGCAGGAGGTCGTTGAGCTTGTCGAGCTCGGCGGCGGCGGTGCTGCCGTGACCGCCGAGCAATTCGACCTCGTCCTGGATCGACGCGGTGAACAGGCACAGCGCGCGCATGCCCTCGGCGAAGCACTTTTGTAGCATCAACATCCGGCGCACGTCGGGGTGCTGGATGATGCGCACGCGCGGCGCGGTCTTGTCGTTGGCGCGCAGCAGGTCCGCGCCCTGGACGCGGATCTTGGTGAACTCGAGGGCGTTGAGGTAGGCCGCCGACAGCGTCGCCATCGACTTGCAGCCGACGGCCATGCGCGCGTGCTCGATGACGTGGAACATCTGACGGATGCCGTCATGGACCTCGCCGACCAGCACGCCGCGCGCCGGGGTCTTCTCGCCGAAGGTCAGCTCGCAGGTCGCCGAGCCCTTGAGGCCCATCTTGTGCTCGATGTTGGTGCAGATGACGCCGTTGCGCTCGCCGAGCGAGCCGTCCTCGTTGACCCAAAACTTGGGGACGATGAACATCGACAGGCCCTTGGTGCCGGCGCCGTGGCCCTCGGGGCGGGCGAGCACGAGGTGAATGATGTTCTCGGTGCCGTCGAAGTCGCCGTTGGTGATGAAGCGCTTGACGCCCTCGATCTCCCAGACATCGTCCTTGACGTGGCGGGCCTTGCTGCGGCCCGCGCCGACGTCGCTGCCGGCGTCGGGCTCGGTCAGCACCATCGAGCCGCCCCAGTGGCGGTCGATCATGTTTCGCAGGTAGCGCTGCTTCTGCGCCGGCGTGCCGAGGTCCTCGATCACGCGCGCGATCACGGTGCCGAGCATGTAGAACGCCGCGGTCGCGTTGGCGGCGACGGTCAGCTCGAAGGTCGACCAGGCGATCGTCGCCGGCGCTCCGGTGCCGCCGACCCGCTCCGGGAGACCCATCAGGTGCCACTCGTTCTCGTAGTGGGCCTTGAGCGACTGCTTCAGCGGCTCCGGCAGGTGCACGTCGCCGTTCGCATCGAGCACCAGCGGCACGCGGTCGCTGGGCACCCAGCTCGGGGCCAGCTCCTTGCCGCAGAACTGCTCGTAGGCCTCGAGGGTCGCGCGTGCAGTGTCCTCGTCGAGGCCCTGAAACTCGCCCTTGCCGAGGATGCGCCCGCCGATGTCGAGCACCTCGAAGAGGTTGAAGAAGATGTCGCGGAGGTTGCTCTTGAAGTGCTGGGCGTTGCTCACGTTGGCCTCGAACGTTGTTTGCGCCGGTCCCCCGGGCGCAGCCGCACCGTCGGCAGCACCTCGCGTGTTTTCAGATTTTGATCGGCTTGTCAACGCCGCAGCGCCGCGTAAGGGCCGATCTTCGGCAGGATCTGCGCACGGACCGGACCGGGGCAGCACCGGCGGACCTGGCGGCCGGCCTCGGAGACTTCTGACCGTGTATTCGCTCCGGGGCGGGATCCGCAGTACGATCGGGCGCCCCATGTGTCGGATCTTCGGGTTTCGCTCGGTCATGCAGAGCCAGGTGCACCGCAGCCTCGTGAGCGCCGACAACGCGTTCATGCGGCAGAGCGAGAGGCATCCCGACGGCTGGGGCGTCGCGTACTACGTGGCCAGCGCGCCGCACGTGGTGAAGGGCGCCTCGGCGGCGTTCGGCGACCAGCTGTTCAAGCACGTGTCGGGCATCGTGACCTCGGAGACGGTGCTCGCGCACCTGCGCAAGGCGACCCAGGGCGAGCTGTCGACGATCAACACCCACCCGTTTCAATACGGACACTGGGTGTTCGCCCACAACGGCAACATCGCCAACTTCGCGGAGATCCGCGAGGAGCTGCTCGCACGGATCCCCCCGGTGCTGCGGCGCTTCATCCTCGGCACCACCGATAGCGAGGTCCTGTTCTATCTGTTGCTCGGCAAGATGGCGCAGCGCTGCGAGCTGCACCGCCCCGGTTATCCGCTGAAGGACATCGCGGCGTCGGTGCAGGAGACGGTCGCGGAGATCGCCGAGCTCGCGGGGCCGATCTGCGAGGACAGCCGCGGCCCGCCGAGCCTGACCTACCTGACCTTCGTGCTCACCAACGGCCACGCGATGCTCGCCCACCAGGGCGGCAAGGAGCTGTTCTTCAGCACCCACAAGGCGCGCTGCCCCGAGCGCGGCACTTGCCCGCACTTCGCACCCGAGTGCGAGACCCCCGCGGACCACGGCTTCATCAGTCACCTGCTCCTGTCCAGCGAACCACTGCAGGGCGACAACGTCTGGATCGAGATGCGACCGCGCGAGATGATCGGCGCCGACGCTCGCATGCAGGTCCAGCGCTTCCTCCCCTGAGCTCCGGAGTCCCCATGCCTCGCCTCGCATTGATCGTCTCGCTGCTGCTCGTCGCCTGTCGTCATGGCCTCGACGAGGACCGCGCGCCCATGCTCCGCGAACTGTGCGCGGCCTACTGCCCCGACCGCATCGCCTGCGTCGACGACGGCTTCGATCAGGGTGAAGTCGACACCTGCGTCGAGCGCTGCGCGGGCGAGGAGCGCTACCTCGAGGACAACGCCTGTGGCGAGGCCGCGTTCGCCACGCTCGAGTGTCTGGCGGGCCTCTCGTGCGGCGAGCTGCCGACGGCGGTGCGGGCCGCGGCGAGCAACACCGAGAGCATCCCCTGTCGCGCCGAGCAGCTGAAGGAGCAGAAGGCCTGCGACTTCAAGCCGCTCTACTGAGCGTCCTGATGGCGCGCTCAGCCCGGTGAGCCGGCGTTGAGGCGAGCGAGGAACGCGTCGGCCATCGACTGCACGGCCTGGCCGCGGAGCCGCTCCTCCTTGGCGATCTCGTAGACGCGCAGGTCGGCGTCGGGGAGCTCCTCGAGGAAGCGACTCGGCTTGCAGGGGATCTCCGAGCCGCGCTGCAGGCGGGTCGCTGCGCGCAGCAGGTAGAGGTGGTCGCGCGCGCGGGTGATGCCGACGTAGAACAGCCGGCGCTCCTCCTCGATGTCGCCGGCGATCGCGTCGCTGATGCGCGGGGCGGCGACCCGCTTGTGCGGCATCGTGCCCTCCTCGCAGCCGATGATGAACACATGCGGCCACTCGAGGCCCTTCGCGCTGTGCATCGTCGCCAGCGTGACCTGGCCGCGGCCGAGCGTGTCCTCGGGCTCGTCCTCCTTCTTCTCCTGATTCATGGCCTGGAAGAAGTCGTTCCAGCGCGGGCGTCCGCCCTTGGTCTTGGCCCGGCCCTCGAAGCGACCGAGGCTCTCGAACATCCACTCGACGCTGTCCCAGCGGGCGGCGGCGGCCTCGGCGGAGCCGTTCTCCTTGGCGAGGTGGGCCTTGAGGCCGATGTTGTCGATCACGCTGCGCAGGGCGCCGGAGGCCGAGCCGCTGGCATAGTAGTGGGCCTGGGCGCGCTTGATCAGCGTGGAGAATTGCGCGAGGGCCGGCCCGGCGCGCGAGGGCAGTTCGGGGATCTCCGCGCCGCGGTGGATCGTCTCCATCAGCGAGAGGTTGTGGCGGCGCGCGAAGTCCGAGAGGTACTCGAGGCTCTTGAGGCCGACGCCACGCGAGGGCACGTCGAGCGCGCGACGGACCGCGAGGTCGTCCTGCGGCGCGACGATCACCTTGAGGTAGGCGAGCACGTCCTTGACCTGCTTCTTGTCGTAGAAGGCCTGGCCGCCGAGCACGCGATAGGGGATGCCGTGCTCCTGCAGCAGCGCCTCGACCGGATCGCACTGCTTCGACGAGCGGTACAGGACGGCGATGTCCGAGGCCATCACGCGCTGCTCGTGCACGAGGCGATGGATCTGCTTGCCGACCCAGCGGGTCTCCTGGTCGCCGTCCGCCGCGACCACCAGCTGCACCGACTCGCCGCCGCGCCGCTGGGGGATCAGCACCTTGTCGTGGCGGGTCTTGTTGTTGATGATCAGCTCGTTGGCGCAGCGAAGGATCGGCGCGACCGAGCGGTAGTTCTGCTCGAGCTTGATCGTGATGGCGCTCGGGAAGTACAGGTCGAAGCCGAGGATGTTCGCCACCTTGGCGCCGCGCCAGCCGTAGATCGCCTGGTCGTCGTCACCGACCACGCACAGGTTCTCGCGCGGGCCGGCGAGGCGGCGCACCATCTCGAACTGCGCGCGGTTGGTGTCCTGATACTCGTCGACCATCAGGTAGCGAAACTTGGTCTGCCAGTACTGGCGCGCCGCGGCGTCCTGCTCGAGCACGTGGGCGATGCGCGTGATCAGGTCGTCGAAGTCGACCGAGCCGAGGGTCTTCAGCCGCTCCTCGTAGGGCCCGTAGACGGAAGCCGCGACCTCGTCGTAGTCGGTCTCGTGGTCGAGCTCCAGCGCCTGCTCCGGCGTGATGAACTCGTTCTTCCACAACGAGATGCGCTGGACCACGGCGCCGAGGTCGAAGCGCCGATCCGCTCCGGCGCCGCCGTGCCCCTGGTCGCGCAGGGCCGTGCGTACGACCCCGTACACGTCACCCTGGTCGAGAATTGAAAAGCGCTTGGGGACCCCGAATTGATCGGGCTGTTCGCGCATCATCGCCGAGCCGAGGCTGTGGAAGGTGCCGAGCACCAGCTCGTCGGCCTGCTTGCCGCACATCTTGTGCAGGCGCTCGCGCATCTCGTCGGCGGCCTTGTTGGTGAAGCTGAGGGCGACGATGCTCTCGGCCGGCACACCGGCCTCGAGCAGGTGGACCACGCGATGGGTGATCACGCGGGTCTTGCCCGAGCCTGCGCCGGCCAGCACGAGCAGCGGGCCCTCGGTGGTGGTGACGGCCTGGCGCTGATTGGGGTTGAGGCCGCTGAGGTCCATAACGGAGCCGGAGTTTGTAGGGCCTCGGTACACCGGGCCGCAAGTCTTGTATCACGCGCGTGAGTGTGTCTAAGGTGTCGCCCGGTGGAAGCGCAGGCGCCGCTGGAGATCGTGCAGCTGGAGGTCGGCCTGCTGCAGAATTTTTGCGAGGTGATCGGCTGTCTGCAGACCGGCGAGGCGGCGCTCGTGGACCCCGCCTTCGAGGTCGACCGGCTGCTGCGTGAGGCGGCGCGGCGGCAGTGGAAGATCACGACGATCTTCCTCACGCACACGCACGACGATCACGTCGCGGGTCTCGACGAGGCGGTCGCGGCGACCGGCGCAGTGGTTCGCTGTCATGCGCTCGAGCTGGCGATCGCGCGCGGACATGCGCCCGGGCCCGGCGCGGTCGTCCCGGTCGAGGACGGCGAGTGGATCTCCCTCGGTCGCGGACGGGTGCAGGCGATCCATGCCCCGGGACACACGCCGGGTTGTGTGTGCTGGTTCGTGCCCGAGCCGGCCGCGCTGATCACCGGCGACGTGTTGTTCGTCGGCTCCTGCGGCAGCGCCTCCGACCCACGCGCCATGCTCGACACCCTGCAGCGCCGGCTCGGCGCGCTGCCCGAGCACACGCGCGTCTATCCCGGCCACGACTACGGCAAGACGCCGACCAGCAACCTCGGCTGGGAGTTCGTCCACAACCCGGCGCTGCAGGCCGACACGCTCGCCAGCTTTTGCGCGTACAAGCGGATCCCCGCGCCGCGCTGAGTGCCTACCACTGACGACGCTGGCGCGGCTGCCTCGGCGGCGGCGTGTAACCCCGCGCGAGCAGCACGTCGAAGCTCAGGCCGAGGTTGAGCATGAAGCTGATCAGCACGCGACGCTCGTTGGCCTGCGCGTCGAGGGTCGTGCGTCGCGAGCTCGGCCCGATCACGAGACCCGCCCAGCCCTCGATCGCCACTCGCGGCGACACGTACTTGTGGAGACCGCCGCTGAGCATCGCCGCGTGCAGCCCGTAGTCGTCGCGCGCGGCCGGCTTGTCGTAGAACGGCGGCACGTAGTTGTCCGAGCCGAGCGTCGGCAGCAGCATGTACTCGGCGCGGATGAAGGCCAGGCGTGAGTAGGCGCCGAGGCCGATGCCCGCGCCCGCGAGCCCGCTGTGGACCGCATTGGGCCGCTTGCGCACGTTGCCGACCACGAGGCCGCGCACGTGCAGGAACAGCGGCTTGTACAGCTGCGCGCGCAGCTCGATGGTCGCGCCGGCGCCGAGGAAGTTGCCGTTGTGTCGGCACTCGGTGCCGCCCTCGACGGCCTGGCAGGCGGCCTCGCCCTTGGCATGCGGTCCGAAGAGGATGCCGGCGCTGAGCGTGAGCCGCGGCATCGGCGGGGAGATCTCCGCGGGCCGTGCGCTCGATGAAGCGGGTGTCGCGGATGATGCTGGCGAAGCGGGCGATACTGGTTTGGAGGCGAGCGCGGGGGGCGGATTCGTCGCTGGTGCTGTCGGCGGATCCGTCGGCGAATTTGTCGAGGCGCGCGCCGTACCGGTGAGCGCTGCGAGCAGCGACGCGACGAGTGCAGACCTCAAGCGAGCGCGGGCGAGACGCATGCGGCCATGGTGCGCCGATCGGGCGAAGTTGGCCAGGTACGAGGTGGCCAAATGGGTGTGCGCCGCGACAGGGTCCGAAGCAGGTCCGAGCGGGCGAGGCGCGGTCATCGATCTTGATCAAGCGCCGCTGCACTGCGTATGAAGTAATCCCGGTTTTTTGGGCGCCTGATGGCCTTTGCAGGGCGCCGCGCCGTGACATCCCGGGCCCGGGCCCTTGATCTGATCCAGATCAAACAACGCTGATTGAATGCGCCCCGTCGCCGTCTCTCGCGGCCGCTGTATCGGACGTGAACCCATGAAGAACATCGCCTCCACGCTCCTGGCCTCCACGCTACTCGCACTCTCGCCGGCCTGTGATGTGCCGCTGGTCGAGCAGTTCGCGCTCAAGAGCACCAGCTCGCTGCCCGAGGGCGTCGCTTACGACGGCGTCACGCACACGTTCTTTGCGACGGCGATCAACGGCGGGCAGATCACCCGCATCACGCCGCTCGCCCAGGAGATCGTGTTCCACGGCGACAGCGATCCGAATCGTTCCTTCGGCGGCGCGCACGTCGACGAGGCCCATCGCCGGCTGTGGGTCTGCGTCGTCGACGTCAAGACCAACCCGTATCCGACCTCGCAGGTGTGGGCCTTCAACATCGAGTCGAAGAAGGTCACGCACAAGATCACCTTGCCGCCGGTCTCGTTCTGCAACGACCTCGTCACCGATGACGCCGGCAACGTGTATGCGACCGACTCGGCGAACCCGACGATCTACAAGATCGTGCCCAAGACCAGCGCCCTGTCGACGCTGGTCACCGCCCCGGAATTCGCCCCGGTCGCGCCCGGCGCGATCGGCCTCAACGGCCTCGACCTGTCGCCCGACGGCGAGCGCCTGATCGTCGTCAAGACGGTGCCCGCGGCGATCTTCAGCGTGCCGCTCGCCGACCCGCAGGCCTTCGTGCCGGTGCTGACCTCCGGCGACAACTTCGGCGGCCCTCCCGGCGACCCGCGCTTCCCCGGCCCCGACGGCGCCGAGTTCGTCGGCGACCAGCTCTACGTCGTCTACGACGGCGGCGTGCAACAGCTGAGCTTCACCGGCGACGACTGGACGCAGGCCGGCGTGAAGACCACGACCGCCGTGCCCGGCGGTCTGACCAGCGTCGTCGACGCCGAGGATCAGGTCTATGTGATCGACAGCGAGGTCTTCCGGGTCCTCTACCTGTCCCTCCCGCCGATCCTCCCGTTCACGATCGATCGCGTCGACCCGGGCCTGTTCGAGGTCATCTGAGCCGCGGCTGAAACGGCGGTCTGCAAGCGGTCGCGGTCTGCAAGCGGTCGGCCGGGTCTGCCCGTCCCGGCCGCCTGCGGGCCGTGATACGATCGCCCGCCGCGATGCCGCAGACCCTCCGCTTCTATCTCAACGACCGGTTGATCGAGGACGGCCGCGTTCGTCCGACCACGACGCTGCTCGCTTACCTGCGCGAAAATCTGCACCTCACCGGCACCAAGGAAGGCTGCGCCGAGGGCGATTGCGGCGCGTGCACGGTCGCCGTGCTCGACCCGGACGCGCCCGGCGGTCCGAGCTATCGCGCCATCAATGCCTGCCTGCTGCTCCTGCCGATGGTCCAGGGCCGCCGCGTCTACACCGTCGAGGGCCTGCGTGACGTCTCGGGCGCCTATCATCCGGTGCAGGAGGCCGTCGTGCGCGAGCTCGGCTCGCAGTGCGGCTACTGCACGCCCGGCGTGGTGATGGCGCTGTTCGAGGCCTGCTACCGCAAGGACCTGCGCGAGCCGTGGCAGCTCGACGACCAGATGTGCGGCAACCTGTGCCGCTGCACCGGTTACCGGCCGATCCGTGACGCGGCCCGGGCGGTCGCGGCGACCTGTCCCGAAGACCAGTTCAGCCGCACGCTGCAGACCTCGGAGCGTGGCTCGCTGGGCTTCGCGCGCAGTGAGGAGACCCGCAGCTACGCGACGCCGACCAGCTTCGACGAGCTGTGGGCTGTGCTCGCCGTGCGGCCCTCGACGCGATTGATCTGCGGCGGCACTGACCTCGCGCTGACCCTGACGCGCCGCTATCAGGACCTGCCCGAGCTGGTCTCGCTCGAGGGCCTCGCCGAGCTGCGGGGCATCACGCGGGTGCAGGGCGGCTGGCGCATCGGCGCGACCACCAACCTCGCCGACCTCGAGGCGGCCTGCCTCGCCGAGATGGTCGCCTACGTGCCACTGCTGCGCATGCTGCGGTACTTCGCGTCGCGGCAGATCAAGAACCGGGCGACGATCGGCGGCAACCTGTGCAACGCCTCGCCGATCGGTGACCTCGCGCCGGTGCTGCTCGGCCTCGGGGCGCGGATCGAGCTGCGCTCGGCCGCGGGCACCCGCGAGCTGCCCATTGATGAGTTCTTCCTCGCCTACCGCCAGACCGCGCTGCAGCCCGGCGAGATCCTCGCGGCCGTGCTGCTCCCGGAGATCCCCGCCAACGCCCGCGCCGGCGCATACAAGGTGTCGAAGCGGCGCGAGCTCGACATCAGCACCGTCGGCGCCGGCCTCTACGTCGAGCTCGACGACAGCGGCCGCGTCAGCCTGGCGCGCCTCGCTTATGGCGGCATGGCGGCCACCCCGGCGCGCGCGCGTCACCTCGAGGCCGCGCTGCTCGGCAAGCCATGGACGATCGCTGCGGTCGAGGCGGCGCTGCCGGCCCTCGCCCAGGACTTCAAACCGATCGACGACCTGCGCGGCTCGGCCTGGTATCGCGGCCTCGTCGCCGCCAACCTGGTCCGCGGCTTTGTGCTCGAGACGCAAACCACCGCGCTGCCCAACCTGTCCCAGAGGCCATCTGGCACCGTTCACCTGGAGGTCCTGCCATGAGCACCCCCACCAGCCCGCTCCACGGCCCCTCGCGCCACGAGAGCGCCCACGGCCACGTCTCCGGCGCGGCCCGTTACGTCGACGACCTGCCGCGTCCCGGCGGTTTGTTGATCGGCCTCCCGGTCGGCTCGCCGATCGCGCGTGGACGCCTGAAGGCGATCGACAGCACGGCCGCGCTGGCGGTGCCTGGCGTGCACGCGGTGCTGCTGGCGCGTGACATCCCGGGCCACAACCGCATCGGGCCGATCGTGCACGACGAGCCGTTGCTGGCCGAGGACGAGCTGTACGCGGTCGGTCAGCTGGTCGCGTTGATCGTCGGCGACTCGGTGGCGGTCTGTCGCGCCGCGGCGCAGAAGCTCGAGATCTCGGTCGAGGAGGCGCCGGCGATTTTGTCGATCGCCGACGCGATCGCGGCGGACTCCTACCTCGGTACACCGCACGTGATGCGCCGCGGCGACGTCGAGGCCGCGCTGGCCCGCGCCGCGCTGGTGCTCGAGGGCGAGCTGGCCAGCGGCGGTCAGGACCACTTCTACCTCGAGACCCAGGCCGCGCTGGCGATCCCCGGCGAGGACGGCTCGCTCGAGATCCACAGCTCGACGCAGCACCCGACCGAGGTCCAGGTCGCCACCGCGGAGATCCTCGGCTGCGACCGCAATCGCATCGTCGTCCAGGTCCCGCGCATGGGCGGTGGCTTCGGCGGCAAGGAGTCGCAGGCGACCCACTTCGCGGCCCTCGCCGCGCTCGCGGCCGTGCGCCTGCAACGACCGGTCAAGGTCTGGCTCAGCCGCGAGCTCGACATGCAGATGACCGGCAAGCGCCATCCGTTCTGGTCGCGCTACCGCGCCGGCTTCGACGCGCACGGCCGCATCCTCGGCTTCGAGGTGTTCACCTACGCCGATGGCGGCTGGAGCGTCGACCTGTCCCCGGCGATCCTCGACCGCGCGCTGTTCCACCTCGCCAACGCCTACTACGTGCCGAGCCTGCGCTTCGAGGGCCGGGCCGTGCGCACCAACACCGCCTCCAACACCGCGTTTCGCGGCTTCGGCGGACCGCAGGGCATGCTCGTGATCGAGGACGCGATGTCCCGCGCCGCCGAGCGCCTCGGCATCGACCCGGCCGAGCTGCGCCGTCGCAATTACTACGGCGTCGAGGCGCTGCAGATCAGCGCGGGCCCGATCGACGTCGACGCGCCCTTGCCCGCGGGCGAGCTCGACGAGCGCGTGCTCGCGTCGCTGCATGGCCGCGGATTGACGCCGTACTACCAGACCGTCGAGGACTTCCGGCTGCCGCAGATCCACCGCGAGCTGCTGCAGCAGGCCGACTACGCCGCGCGCCGGATCGAGATCGACGCCTTCAACGCCCGCTCGCCGCTGGTCAAGCGCGGCCTCGGCTTCATGCCGGTCAAGTTCGGCATCTCGTTCACCAACTCGATGCTCAACCAGGCCGGCGCGCTGGTGCTGGTCTACACCGACGGCAGCGTGCAGCTGAACCACGGCGGCACCGAGATGGGCCAGGGCC
>ERZ795056.2086-NODE-2086-length-22676-cov-7.047124_pt1 | contig 22676 bp, 14 predicted proteins | sample MGYA00375140_ERZ795056 | MGnify/ENA primary metagenome ERZ795056 (study PRJEB30185, sample SAMN05720227) | activated sludge metagenome | isolation source: Anaerobic digester | place: USA | collected 2015-03-09 ... | reverse complement strand
GGATGGGCGCATGGAGGAAGAGGAAGCCCTCTTGGCGCTGATCCGGGATGGCTCGCTCAAACCCCTGTTTGAACTGGGCCAGGCCCCCATCCTGCGCCAGGTATTGCGCGGGAGACCGGTTGACGGCTTACCTGATCCCCGACCATGGCTGCGCCGGGTCGTTCGGCGACTGGGTATTCTCCTCAATAACCCGGCCGGGGATGCCGATAGGTAGGGTATGGTTCCATTGTTTTTCCTTGGGACCGAAATCGCGTGTGGGGAGTGTGCTTCGTGGCCGAGACAGATGCCTATAGCCAGTATCGCGAGACACAGATTATGACAGCCTCTCAGGGCAAACTTGTCGTTCTCTTGTATGAGGGCGCAATCCGTTTCATTGATGCCGCGACGACCGGGCTGGACAACAAAAAATATGACGTTGTCAATACCAATCTTCTGCGGGCTCAGGATATCCTGACCGAACTGGCACTCTCCATCAACTTCGAGGTCGGGGAGATTGCCTCGAAGATGTACAACCTATATATGTATTTCAACAGGAGGCTGGTCGAGGCCAATATCCGCAAGGACAAGGAGCCGATCCTTGAGGTGCGTGGAATGCTGGTCAGTCTTCTGGACGCGTGGAGACAGGTCGCTGACAAAATGCCTTCACGCCCCCAGTCCGGCGGCCTGAATGTCTCAGGCTGAAAACCGGACCTGGCGCATCATCCGGGTCGGGGTTCTGGGCCATCTGCGAAGTCTCACCATGCTCAGTATCAGGATCCGGACCGGTCTCGAGGACGTACCGGAGTGTCTTTCCTTGCTTGAGGAGTTTTCGGCGACGGCCGGGATCCTCGAAGAGCACGAGACCTTGTCAAAAGAGTGGCGTAGAACCGGGCTGGTTCTTCCAGATCCGGTTCTCGAATCCCTGATCCGGCGGCGGAGAAAGCGGCTCCTTGCCGTTCATGCCAGGGTCTCGCTTGCCTTGGAGGCAAATCTGGGGAAGCTTCCCCTGATGGTCCCGGTCATCACCATGGATGACGAGGGCCGGTTTGCGCTGCGCACTCAGTCCTGATGGGCGGTGATGGAGACCCCACCGTCATTCTCGATCCAGACGGAATAGCGTTTTCCGGGTATCGCCAGCTTGGTGGCAATGTCGGCCTGGACCGATCGGACGAAGGGCAGGGCGAGTTCCCGTTTTTCGAGGGACTCGAAGAGATGCTTGCGTGACAGCCCGTCCGAAAAGAAATGGACTTTCCTCTGGATGAAGTTGCTCCCGAAGGACATCATTCCCAGCCAGGCGAAACGGGTCTTGGCCCCGAGAAAGACAGCCGCATCATCAAAGACGATCTGGTAGACGATCAGGCCGAAGCGCTCTCCGGGGAGGGTGATGGTAAAGGGGCGATCAGCCGTAGGAATCGCACCGGGCTGTGGCTCGACCAAAAGCGTCATCTGTGTACCGTCTGCGAGATCGGCATGGATTCGGGCTATCAGGGTCCGGCCGGTAAAGGCGGTCAGGCTCCGGATGAAGAGAATGATGGCGATGATGAAAGCGGCAAAAACCAGGCCGGAGATTGTGCCGAAACTCCGTTTGAATGTCTGCACGAGAAAAGAGAAGAGCAAGGCAGCAACGAGGAAGGTCCAGCTGAAGGCCCCCGTAAAGACATGCAACCCGCCGAGGAAGATTCCGTACAAGACAGCACAGACAAGGGCTGCCAGGGAGACCACAAGCGAAGGTATGTGCTGCCGGGGCATGCGGCCTTTCAGTGAACGGCGGACGAAGAGGACTCCGGCCCAGGCGAAGATGATGAGCAGGATGTAGATCGGAAAGCTTCCCAGAGAGAGGTCAATATCCGGAACCGCCGGAGTCGCGGTGGATGAAAGCAGGATCAAGAGAGAGTCCCCCCTGTATCAGTGTGCATCCAGTATACCCCGGGTAAACCTGAAAGAAAAGCCGCTTGTCGTTTGATCCGGATCGTCGCGAAAAAAAGGGGCTGCCCTTTCCGGACAGCCCCCTCTTGTCTCTCAAGATTTTTCGGTTCAGAATTTGAGGTTTTTGAGTTCCAGTTTCCGTTTTTCAAGCTTCTGGTTCTGTTCCCAGCGCGCCCGGTTGGTGTCCTGGATCGATCTCCGGTATTGCTTCAGCCCCTCCATGGATCTGTCCTTGTAATCCGTACCATAGTCCTGATCCGTATTCCCGCTGGCTACGACACGGCTCTCGATCCGCTGGAAGGCGTATTGCCCCTGGTGGACCGCCGCGACGATCATGCTTCCCTGGACGGCCTGTGACTCTGCCATCCCTCGGGGATCGCTTGTGGCTGTCGTCGCCCGCTGACCGTTTGCCGGAATGAACTTGAGCTGGGCACCGATCATGGGGAGTGTCGTCTTTCTGTCGTGCAGGGATGCACGGACGCTTCCGTCACTTGTTGTCATCACATCCAGCACGAGATTGCTCCGGATGATCATGCCCGATTGTTCGATCCCGTCCGCCTTGACGACGACCAGCCAGGCTCCGGTATCCCGGACCGGAATCGGGATCCGTGCTGTCGCGGTCATGACCTGTCCCGCTTTTCCCAAGGCGATATTCGTGGTGAGACTGGGTCTGATGCCGGCCAGATTGATTCCCTTGACGTTTCTCAGATCCTTCTGTTTGAGACAGAGCATGAGGAAGTCGACTTTGTAGAGAGTCAGGGTGGCACTTGACACATTCCGGGATGCGATTTCGAGATGCGCCTGTTCTTCAAGGGGGACAATCGTGATTTCGGGCAGGGAAAGAGTTTTTTGGCGGATGTGTTCGATTGCCCTGGCCGCGTCCGCAAAGCGTGTCTTGACCTGTTCATAGAGCTTGAGGGCATCGGCGAGACGCTGTTCGGAGTGGCGGATTTTGCCAAGCATGTGCAGGGCATAATCCCGGTACCGGCTCGGTCCCCGGCTTCCGTCCTGCTGGACGAAGTGGGTATTCGCGACAGTCTCGCACTCCCGGCTGGCCTCGGCGAATTTGCGTTCGAAATACAGCGTGCTCGCCAGGAGGTAGCGGAAGGAATCGACAAAGTGCGAATTCGTATAGACGGAGAGCGCCTTGCGGGCACGCGCCTCGGCAGCCTGCCAATGTTCGCGTTCGAAGAGGAGCGAGACGACCGAGAAGGCACTCTCCGGTGCGAGCGTGGAGTCCGGCGCGGCTGCGAGGACTGCGTCAAAGAGGGTGAGCGACTCGTCCTTGAGCCAGTCCCCGGTCACGCCACGCTTGGCAAGTTCTTCGGGAGAGAGCTCGGTTGCCATCTGGAAGAGCTGTTGTGCGAAGGAGGAAATACTCGCGATCTCTTCCGACCCGTCCGGGTATTCCAGCCAGAGTTTCTTGAGGGAGGCGGCGGCCTCTTTGACCTGATTGGATGCCAACCAGGCAGCACTGACGGCCGAGTCCTGGAGGAATCTCGCTTCAATGATCCCGTCCAGAACCTGGCAGGAACGCTCGTGTTCGCCGATCCGTGCATAGGCTCCGGCAACGGCATCGGCCTGCTCCAGCGAAATCGAGAGGTCCTGGTGCTTCTCCTTGAGGCTCTCGAAATGCCGGACGATCTCCCTGGAATTCTTCTCGCGGACAGCGATATCGAGGAGCATCAGCCCGATCTCCCTGGCCGGACCGGCTTTGAGTTGCCAGCGGGAGAGACACTCGGAGAGGAGAGCCTTGGCCCGGTCCATCTCGCCACGGTTGAAGTGCCACTCTCCGATCCGGTACATCTCGTCAGCGGAGAAACGGTAGCCTGCAAAGATGTCGCTGCCGGCAGGGATGATGACAAACGCTCTCTGGGCTGTCGTGCTGCGCTTCCAGGGTGCCGAGAGTGGTGCGCAGGATGCGGCTGTCATGCGCGTACTGCCCTCGGCGAAAGCGACCAAGCCTTCACGGATTCGTATCGTCTCCAGCGCATGTGGAGCCTTGACCAGATAGCGGACTCTCCCCAGGAGGAGTTCGCGGTGGATGACGGCAGAACCCTCGATCAAGCCCGTTGTCCTGCATCCGGTCGGAACGGGAAGTTCGACGACAAGCAATTCGTCCACCCGGGTTCCCCCCATCCGGACCTTGATCTCTGCCGTGAAAGGACTTCCCCGGCTGATCCGGGCCAGTTCGTTTGTCGGACTGGCGGTCCAGTCGGCGAGAATCGACATCCCGCGAGGAATGGATTTTCCCTCGATGGCATAGGGGGGGTGCTGGAGAGAAACCTCGAAGGTCCCGGGATAGTCCCGCTGGGGTGGTGCGTCCGGTGCGAGGACCTCGCTCAGGAGGCTGTGGACACGGCAGGCCCCCCGCCCTTCGACCTGGACCTTGATCGTCGTTCCATCCCCTCCAAGCTGGTCACCGGTCAGGGTGATGGATCCCGGCCGGCCACTGGAGAATTCGCCGGCTTCACGGCCGTTCACAAAAACTTTCGCAGTCCAGGCGGCGGACGAAGCCTGTGCTATCAGATGGCGCGCATGGACCAGGGGGATGATCCCGTTTTCGGCCGGGGTGCTCCAGACCCGTCCAAAGCGATGCTCGTCCAGCCAGGCCAGCGCTTCACCGATGATGGTGCGGCTGCTCTGGTCACTGGTCGCTGCTGTCAGTGCCAGGGCGGCCAGGGCTGTTGTGCCGGTGGATCCCTCCATCCACCAGGTGTGGCGTGAAGGTTTGCCCGGGATGTGGGCCTGGCCGTCTTTGCGGATGAAGGCCTGCTGCAGGAGCCGGACCAGTTCCCCGCTCATGTCACGGCGGCCGGCGCTCTCAAGGGCGAGCGTGAGAAGGGCCAGTTCCCGCGGGGCGAGGCGTGCCCGTTCACGATAGAGCCGGTTCATCCATGCGAACGGGGAATCGCTGCCACCCGCCATGGCAAAGAGTGTCAGTGCCTTGATCTCGTTCTCTCCCGAAGCACTGAAGATCTGCTCAAGCCGCTGTTTGGTCCAGGCGGAGAGAGCCGGGTCAACCGTGACCCCTGCGGCCCTGCAACGCTGGAGGGCAAAGCCGAGCCAGGCGATCTCGCTTTCGGTCGGTGCACCGGACTCCCAGCCGCGTTTGTTCCGGGTCGCAAGATGTCTGGCCTGCGATTCGATGGAAGCCCGGAGTGTGTTCTGCCGGAGGGCATCGGAGGGGGAGATGGCTTTGAGGTATTCCAGGGCTGCCGTATCCCGGACCAGACTGGCGATGATGCCGGAGAGCTGGTTTCTCCCGAAATACTCGGGGTATGGCTCGAGAAGGATCGCTTCCGGGTGTTCCGCCTGGATGCGCAGGGTGCGGGAGATCGCGGCCGGAGTATGACGGAGTCGTTTCTCCCAGACTGTGCGGACCAGGGCCGAGGCACCGCTGACACGTTTTTCACCCGCCGGATGGACAACCAAGGGTACACTGGCGCCAAAGGCCGGATCCCGAACCGTCAGGATGAAGGATCCCGGGGTGGAAACGGTCAGGGGGATGGAGAGTTCGCTGGCCGAGGCCGGCTTGAGTGACCAGGGAATCTCTCCTCCCGTGATGCGTTGCTGATTTGTTGTTTCGAGTTGCCAGGTCAACCGGCCCTGCAAAGCTTTGTCGGAACGGGTCGAGAGGTGCAGGGGGACAAGAACCCTGTCTCCACTGGTGATCGCTTCCGGAGCCTGGATGCGGGCGTGGGTTGTCGTGACGGCGTGCATCACCAGTTCGGCATCACCGAAGAGCGTGGCTCCGGAGACTGCAACAGTGACAACACGCCAGCTGGCTGACCGGTCCGGGAGAACAAAGTTTGCCTCGGCCGTTCCGTCCCGACCTGTCGTCAGACTTCCCGAGTACCAGGCCAGTTCCGCCCAAGCGGCGGGGTGTCTGGGCTCTCCCGGACCTTTGTTTTCGCTCTCGTCCAGCGGTCGTTCTTCTCTCGTCTGACGGAAGGCACGGTCATTGCCGTTGGCGGTCCGCTGGGACGGCATATCGGCCCTGCCGGCGGCCCTGTCCCGTTCAAGGCTGACCATGTCCGGGTCTCTTTCGCCCGTTTTTGCCGAATAGGTGAAGGGGGTGAAGGAGGCGGAGCGCGTGGTGGCAAACGGCAGTTTGGGGAAGAAGGTGCTGACGATGTCCTGTCGCGAGACGTTGACCGCGGACCAGATGGCATCGTCAATCACGAAAACGAAGAGGCTGGAGTTGGCCGCTTCTCCGGACCGGGATTTTGTGGAGAAGCGGAGGGTAACCTTCTTGCCGGGGGTTGCTGCCGCAGGTGGGGTGATGGCGAGCTGGATGGCATGTTTGAGGGCGTATTCAGCCTCGGAGGTGTAAAACCCGTTGGTGGTGGCGGCCAGTACGACCGCTTTGAAGGCCGGAGAGAGTGCCTCATCCGGGAAGAGTGTGATCACCGATTCACCCGGGAGAATCCGGATCTTTTGCTGGCGGACAATCCTGTCCCGCTCAAGGAGCAGGATGCCGTCCTGGGTCCGCGGGAGCCGGGAATGGATCCTGAGCTTGAGTGCTTGGCCACTGGAGACCTCGGTTGTGTCCTGGAGGATGTGGATCCGGCGGGGATCCTGTGGTCCGCTGACAAAGATGTTTGTCCTGGCTGTGACCTCTTCCCCCGAGGAGGACGTGGTCCGTGCCGTGATCTGGTAGTTGCCGGCACGGAGGGCTGCCAGGGTGAACGGTTTTTTCCCTGCAAAGGTCAAAGATTGGGAGTGCATGTCCAAGCTTCTTCCGTTCGTGAGGAGGCTGGCGGTCAGACTCACCTTGCGGGCCGGATCAGCCCCGGGAATGGGCGCAAGCGTCACTTCGACAACCGGTTTTTCGGTGTGCAGCCAGATCGATCTCCCGGGAGTCACTTTCAGAGCGATGTCCCTGCTGGCGAAATTGATGGTGTGTGTGTAGACACGCTCTTCCCAGGACGGTTTGACAGTCACGGTCAGGGCCTGCCCGCTGATCCGTTCCGCCGAATCGACCGGGATGATGATCTCGCCACGGGGGTCGGTGACAGCGGTCTGCCAGTCCTCCTGGTTGACACGCCAGAGGATGTGCCGTCCGGCCGCTGGCTCGCCCCAGAGATGGGCGCAGCGTGCGGTCAGGCTGATCCGGTCGCCGACCAGCGGAACCGTCGGGGACTGCGTAAATTCGACGGATGTTTCTTTCGGGGTGTATTGCTCCACCCGGAGCTGGTGCGTGGCAGTCTGGGTACGATCCGCATTGACGAGAACGAGGCTGATCACTCCGGGGGCCTCGGCCGGATCGATGACGAATTCTCCCTGGATGGTGCCGAGTCTGTCGGGCGTGACGGTGTTCCTCATAACCTCAAGACCGGTGGGAGTGCGGACCGTCAGGAGATACTCTTCGCGTGGTATCGAGAGCAGTCCGGCTGCATCCCTGATACGGAGCGTGAGCCGGAAGTGGACAGTGTCGCCCGGACGCCAGGCCTGTCGGTCGGCTGCGAGATGGGTGACCAGGCGGGGTTTTGCCGGCTGGTACCGGTCGAACCAGCCCGGGGAAACCGCAGCGACATTTTTCCCGGACCGGGCGTAGACCGAAATACCAGAGGCGGCCTGTTCGTTGGTCGCACTGGAAACAAAGATTCCGTCCCCGTCGGTGGTCCCGGTCGCAAAGACGTCCTTGCCGTTGGAGACGAGGATGGTCGCTCCGGGGACCGCAGCTCCCGTTGCGAGATGGGTGGTCTGGACGACGACTTGGCCACGGGTGGCCCGGACTGTCAGACCGAGATCGCTCTTGACGAGGAGTGTGGAAGACTGGAGCTTTTCGGTGGAACACTGGATGACCCAAGTACCCGGTCCTGTCAGACTGACCGGGATCTTCACGTTTCCGAGCTTGTGTTTTTTGTAGTCGGGAACCATGTACCAGAAATCCAGATCGGGGCTGATCAGCTCGATATCCAGCTTTTCCATACCGGTAAAACCGGCCTTGCTGCGGAAATAGGCCTCGCTGTCGAGCTGATAGATGCGGACACGGACCTTGGCGATATTGCGCACCGTGAGAGTGACATGGGGGGGCGTCCCTTCGGGAAAGACTCCGGACGTGGAGAGTGCCAGGGACTCATTCTCCAACTCGCGGATCTTCTGCTCGGCACGTTGCTTGAATTTCCAGATCGTCGGTTTCTTCAGGAGGTCGATGGCGGCTTCGTACTGGTCGAGTCTGTCCGCGAGGATGATGCCGGCCTCGAGACAGGCTTCCTGTCCTTGTTCGGTTGAGGGCCAACGTCGCCAGACATCCTGCAGTGAATCGACGGCAACCTTCCAGTCCTTGCGTTTTTCGAAGGTATGGCCGAGACGGAGGGCGGCCGTCGGGGTGCGGGCATCCAGCGGGTAGCGTGCCATGAATCCCTTCCAGAGTTCTGCCGCGCGGACGTATTCGCCGCCGCTGGTGGCCCGCTCGGCCTCGCCGAACTCGACATCCACCATCAATCGCTGCGCCTGTTGCCAGAAGCTGCTTCCCGGGAAGCGCGCCAGAAGGGTACGCAGGGATTGCATGGCATCCGCATGCCGGTTGAGGGAGAAGAGGGCTTCTGCGGAACGGAAGAGGGCTTCCGCGGCATGTTCTCCATCGGGCCAGCGGGTGATGCATTGTTCAAGAGACGCGATGCCCACCTCCCTCTCGCCGGCATGGATTTCGGCCCGGGCGGTTGTAAAGAGCAGGGCCTCGCTGCGTTTGTCTCCGGGATAGCGTGTGGTTACATCACGGACGACGAGCCGGCCGCGCGCCAGTTCCCGGCGGTTGACCGAAGGGAACCCGAGGACATTGAGGAGGTCCGAAGCCGCGAGGAGGGGGATCTCCCCCGTGTTTGTGCTCCGGGCAGCGATGGTCAGATAGTGCTCGGCACTGTCCCGGCGACCGAGACTGTGGAAGACCCGTCCCAAAAGATAGCGCAACTCGGCCTTGTGCACATTGGAGGGTGCGGGTGTCTTTTTGAGGAGCCCCTCCAGATCCTTGCGCGCATCCTCGAGATTGGCATGTCCGGAGAGTGCGAGTCTTGATTTTGCCAGCGAGACGCGGATCCTGAAATCAAGATCGGGCGGGAGGGTTCCGGCATCGAGTGCCGCGGTGTAGAGCGGGAGGGCCTTGGTATGGTCCGGTGCGACATTCTTGTCGGCAGGTTCGACCAGGCGGTCCGCCATCGTGACATAGACCAGGGCTTGGGCCTTGATCCGGTCGGGGGCCGAGAGTCTGGCGAGGGCGCTGCGCAGGATGGTTCCGGCCTCTTCGAATCGTTTGAGGGCCATCAGGCTGGAGGCCTTGCCGAACAGGGCCTTGGCGCGTTCCGCTGCTGCAGGGTGCTGCGCAGTCAGGCGATCGTAGGCCTGGATGGCCTCGGTGTGTCGTCCCATGGCGCGCAGGGCGTTTCCCTGGAGGAGGATGGCGGCCGGAGCATTCTCGGTTGCGGCCATGCGGGCTGCCGTCGGGTACTCACGGTTGATCAGGGCTGCCCGCGCCTCATCGATGACGGCAGCCAGGATGCTGCCACAGAGGATCAAGAGCGGGGGGAGGGCAAGAATGATACGGAAGATGCGGGGAATGTGCGACATGGAACGCTCCTTGGCACAGGTTCAGAGGACTGTTGGCCAGCCCAATGACGAGTGTACCACAAACCACACAAAAAGTTCGCCATTCTTCCATATTTACGCTGGCCAGGTACTCCGGGACTGCAAAGACTGCACAGTGTGAAAAAATTGGTCGGTTACCCCTGCGGTCTCCTCCCGCGGTATCGCCTTGACGGGGAAGCCGGGCGGGCGTACTCTGTAGGAAGAACGGAGTCCAAAGGAGGTGTGTCAATGCAGGTTCAGGATATTTCCAGCAGGATGCCGGCTCAACCTTCAGGTGCCGTCAATGCCCAGCCACCACCAGCTCCCGAGCAGGCACCACCCCCGCCGCCGCCTCCCGAGCAGACGACACCGGCACCTTCGGATAACGGGCAGCGGGTCGATGTCAAGGCGTAAGACGGGCTTTTTGGGTAGACACAACGGGAGTGCCGCGGGATGAGGGAGCGGTGTTTCCGGTTTTTCCTGACAGGGCTCTATGCTCTGGCCGTCCTCCTTCCTTCCCGACTTTTTTCTGCGGTTGAAGACGGGCTCTCACCGGCGGTTTTCTTTGTCGCTTGGGACCCCTGGCGTCAGACCGGGTGCCGGGCTGTCGGGGAGCAGAAGGAGGAACGCGGCTTCCGGGTTCAGTACGACCCATGGTTCCGCGTGGCCCGGGCGACCCGGATCGAGGACGGGAGCCCGAAGGATGTCTGGAGCTATTCCTGGAATGAGCACGGTATCCTCCAACGGGCTTGGCGCCGTTCCGGGCAGATCCTGCTCGAATCGGCCGAGTATGACCAGGATGGGCGCTTTGTCCGCCTGCACCGGCATAACGGGATGAATGACCCCCAGTCCAGCGAGGAGTATGTCTACGGACGGGACGGTCGGCTGATGGTGATCAAGACACATAAGGGCAAGGACCTCGAGATGGTGACCGAGGTGCGCTACCATCCCTCCGGTGCCGTCTTCATGCATGTCATGACAAATGGAGGGAATGCCGTCATCGGAAGGGTTCTTTTCGATACGGACAGTGAAGGCCGGGTTCTCGTCGAGCGGCACTTCCTCTGGGGCTGGCTTGTCAAAACCGTGCGACGCGCATGGTGCCCTCACGGCGTGCTCCTTTCGGTTGAGGAGCAGGTACCTGGCTGGGCAGAGCGGGTCCGCGATCCTTTTTTCGTGGAACACAAGCCATCGACCCCATGATCCTCGTTTTCCTTTCCGGTTTTTGTACGGGGAACAGTCTCCAGTCCCGGGACGGGTGACCGGATCACGCAATGTTTCGGGTTTTTGCCTGTTTCGTCCTGCTTGACAGGCTTCCGGTTCATGCCCAAATTTTATCCGCCGGCAGATGTTCCCCCTGTCCGTGACAGGTTGTCTGACGGTGCATACCAGCAGGACGGATGGTCCAATGGATATCAAGCATTGTGATTTTGAGGAACCCCTTGTAGAAATCCAGCAGCGTATCGACGAACTTGGTTCGTTTTCAACAACAGAGGGTGTGGATTTTACCGCCGAGATTGCGAAGCTCCGGGACAAGAGCGAATCGATGCTCAAGGAGATCTATTCAAAGCTCACACCCTGGCAGATCGTCCAGGTTGCCAGACATCCCCAGCGGCCCTATTTCCTTGATTATATCCGGATGATGAGTGACGATTTCGAAGAGATCCATGGTGACCGGCTTTTTGGAGACGACAAGGCGATTGTAACCGGTTTTGCCACCATCAGCGGGGTGCGGATGGCGGTCATCGGGCAGCAGAAGGGCCGCGATGTCAAAGAAAACATTACAAGAAATTTTGGAATGCCCCGGCCTGAAGGCTACCGCAAGGCCCTGCGCGTCATGGACCTCGCGGCCCGCTTCAACCTTCCCATCGTGACCTTCATTGACACCCCGGGGGCCTATCCCGGCCTCGATGCCGAGGAGCGCGGGCAGGGCGAGGCGATTGCCCGCAATCTGCGCGAGATGGCGCTCTATGAAGTTCCGATTGTGGTCGTCGTGATCGGTGAGGGGGGGTCCGGCGGCGCTCTGGCGATCGGAGTCGGCGACCGTGTCTTGATGATGCAAAACTCGATCTACTCGGTCATCTCCCCTGAGGGGTGCGCGTCCATTCTCTGGCGGGATGCAACCAAGGCCGAGGATGCTGCCAACGCCCTGCGCATCACGGCTAGGGATCTGGTCGAACTGGGTATTGTGGACGAGATCGTTCCCGAGCCATTGGGCGGGGCCCATCGTGAGCCGATGCAGACTGCCATGACGCTCAAGGAAGCGATTCTTCGCTCGCTGGCCGATCTTCAGAAACAGCCCAAGCAGCGGCTTGTCGAACGTCGGTTCGAGAAGATCCGCCGGATTGGCCCCGTTCTCGAGCAGTGAGGGACTGACAACCTTCCGTTCCCGGTGTCGCAAGAGCGATATCGTACCGGTTTTCAGGAGGTTTGGAATGGTTCGCATGACATGGCTGAGCATTGTGTTTTTGCTTCTCCCCGTTGCGGGATTCTCTGCCGGGGAGTGGCCGGCGGACTGGCTTCGCCCCCATATCGGGACCAATGGCGGGGGCTATACACAAAACGAAGGGGCCAGACTGGCCCGGCTCTCTCCCTGGAAGATGACTCCGCGAGGGAATGAGGTTTTCCGGATCATCAGGGGCCTTGTCCCCTCGGAGATGAATCCCGGGGATATCGTCTGGCTGGCCCGAAAGCTTGGATCCCCTCTGGGGCAGGCCGATCGCTTCCAGCTCTGGAAGCGTCTGCGTGCCATTTCCAGTGACGAGTCACTTGTCTCGAGCTACAGCAATGCCGTCTATGGTGATGGCGAGACACCGTACAACATCATGCCCCAGGAGCCCTATGGCTGGTATGATTTCAACAGGGACGGCAAGGTTGACCTCTTTTTGGCAACCCAGGGATACTTTGGTCCATCCTACGGATATGTGGCGATTGCTCTTGACACTGTTCCTGCCAGATACCTTCTGGATATCTCCAGCGGGTTGTCGGTCGTCAAGCGCGAGGGGCTGCGGACCATCCTCCGGTTTGATGTGATGCAGATCGATCAGGCAGAGGCGCAGATCGAGTATTTCCTGATAGTTGATCACCGGACGGGCAGGGTGAGCCATGGCCCCTGCCTGGCCTATGCCCCCGAATCCCCCCTGCCGCAGGTCTGGCTGGAACAGGCCAGACTGATTCGTGCCCCTTCGCTCCAGATACGCAAGAGGCCTGTGGTGGACAATACGGCTGTCGATCCGGACGAAGCCTGGCGCCTTCCGGGAACATCGGTTCTCGCGGGAAATGTCGTGGCCGAGTTGAAGCCCGGAAGCATGGTCCGGGTGCTGGCGCAACAAGCCGGATGGGCCTTTGTGTCCGCTCCCCCGGAGAGTATCCATAAAACCAGTCTGCGTCACGGGATGGACGAAATCGGGGAACAGAAAAAGCCCCGGGTGCACTACACCGTCTGTGGCTGGCTCAAGCTCGATCCCTGATACGGTCGGTGATTGTAAAAAGACCGGGCGCAAGAAACGACAGTTCTGTCCGGCTTTTGGTGTTGTGACATCACTACCGGCGATTAATTACCTGATGCTTCCCTCTGGATGTGAGTGTGGCTAGCCGACCTCATAAATACCCTTTCATCTCCTCGCCTTCATGCGCAGGAAAGGCCCGAGACCCAAACTACTGCCTGTCATGTTCGATGTGACTGTTTCCCTGGCCTTCGCAACTATAAATGATGCTGCTCCATTGCGTGCCGTCGTCCTGATACTGGTCCAGGCATACGGCTGACAGCGTGTAAAAAAAACGGGCCGCGGGATGTTCCGCGGCCCGTCTGGCATGACAGTTTGGTCTTACTCGGCCGACTGTTCCAGCTTGAGCGTCATCGTGACCGCGTCGGCAACCCGGGCCGGGCCGAAGTACTGGATCGGGCCGGGATAGCGGTAGCGGGTGGCCATCGACCACTCGCCTCGGCGGGCTTTGAAGGCCTTGAAGGGTGCCCCGTCCAGTTCGACAAGGGCTTTTTTGATGACCGGCTTTTTTTTGCCGTGGCGTTGCTCGAGGTTCATCATCATCGTGAGCGGAATTCCCCCGGCAACCATGCCGGCCTGTCCGGCCGTCAGGTTTTGCACGCTGGACATGTATCCGGAGAGCCCGGCGTTGACCAGGAGGACGGCGGTTGTCCCCAGTGCATAACAGTAATCGGCATCAAAGTTGGAGGGAGCGGCACAGCGGCCTTCGTAGCCGAAGAAGTGGGACTGGGTAGAGAAACTGCCGACGAATTTCCCTTCGGTCTTCCACTCCTTGAGCCTGTTTTCGACCAGTTCGATCAGGAGCTTTTCGGTCTCGATCCGCGAGACCTGGACGTTCCCGTGCGGATCCCGGTCCATCAGGAGCTGGCGCTGGATCGACCAGGGCAGGGAAGAGAAGGTATAGGAGGCGTCCTTCGAGAGCTTGGGATTGATGAACTCGCTCTGCTCGGTAAATCCGGAGAGAGTGGCGAAGTGTTTGGCGTGTTCGGCCATGATGTCGTTCAGCTCGGAGATCAGGGCCCGCATCTCGGGAACGAATTCCACGAGGCCCTCGGGAACAAGGGCCACGCCGAAGTTTTCGTCATTGGCGGCGCGCTTGGCGATGATCTCGCAGACCAGTTCGGTGATGTCCTTGAGGGTCATTTGCTTGGCTTCGACTTCTTCCCCGATCAGGCAGATATTGGGCCGGGTCTGGAGGGCGCACTCGAGGGCGATGTGGCTGGCGCTCCGTCCCATCAGCTTGATGAAGTGCCAGTATTTCTTGGCCGAGTTGGCGTCGCGCATGATGTTGCCGATCAGCTCGCTGTAGACCTTGCAGGCCGTGTCGAACCCGAAGGAAACCTCGATCTGGCTGTTCTTGAGATCACCGTCGATTGTTTTGGGAACCCCGATCACCTGGACGGGAACCTTTTCACGCAAAAAGTATTCGGCCAACATGGCGGCATTGGTGTTCGAGTCATCTCCGCCAACCACGGCCAGGGCCTGGACCCCCAGTCCGCCCAAGACCTTGGCGCAGACTGCGAATTGCTCCTCGGATTCCAGCTTGGTGCGTCCCGACCCGATGATGTCGAACCCGCCCGTGTTGCGGTACTCGGCCAGCAGGCCCTCGGTGATCTCGATGTATTTGCTGTTGAGGATGCCCGAGGGGCCGCCCAAAAATCCGAGGAGGCGGGATGCGGGATTGATTTTTTTCAATCCGTCATAGAGTCCGGCGATCACGTTATGGCCGCCGGGAGCCTGTCCTCCGGAGAGGATCACGCCCATCACGACGGGATCCTTTTTTTGTGTTCCGGCGGCGGGCGTGTTGGCGAATGTCGCCACCGGCTTGCCGTAGGTATTGGGGAACATCGCCCGCAGCTCGGTCCGGTCAGCGACGGCTTCGGTGTTCTCGCCAAACCGGATCGAGATATTGGCGAAGTCGCCGCTGATCCCTGCGGGCAGTTTCGGGGTGTAGTTGTATCGCTCCTCCTGGAGCGGGGAGTACTGATTCTGCATGCGTGTTCTCCTTGTGCGCAAATCGGACTGGATTCTGCTTTCATCAAAAATACTCCGCGTGCTCCATCCGAGCAAGTCCCACCCCCTGGACTGTTCCGCATCCATCTTCGGACAGCCTCCTGTTCCCCAAAAAAAGAACCGGCTGGCTCGCCTCACCACAGGGTCCGGACGGCAATTTCGCAATATGCCGGCTCTCGGCGGGAACGCTTTTCACAACGCGCCCGTTGTGCTAGAGTTGATGGAAGAGAGAGCCAGGAGGCTGTGTATGGGACGAGTTGCATTCATCATCGCAAACCAGGGATTCCGGGACGAGGAATACACCGTTCCCCGGGACCGGCTTGAGGCTGCCGGACACAGTGTCGTGACTGCTTCAACGGCAACGGGGCCGGCCACGGGAAAACTCGGGATGGTGACGGAGGTCGATTTGGCCCTGCCGGATCTTGATGTCCATGACTTTGCGGCCATCGTCTGTATCGGTGGTCCTGGCTCCCCCCAGTTCTGGGATGATCATCTCGTGCATGATCTGTTGCGGGAGGCTCTCCGGGAGGGTCTGGTGCTGGGCGGAATCTGCAGTGCGGCTGTGACCCTGGCCAAGGCAGGCGTCCTGGCCGGACGGCGGGCCACAGTCTGGCCCGGAGATGGCGAGATCCTGGCTCCGCTTGTCGGAACCTACACCGCGGCCGAGTGCGAGGTGGATGGCAGATGCATCACGGCCAACGGGCCGACCGCGGCAGCGGCGTTTGGTGATGCCCTCGTGGCGGCTCTCGTCTGAGAGGGTCTGTCATTCATTCCTCGCCGTTCAGCTTCCGGTAGAGGGATGCCACGGAGATTCCCAGCTTTAACGCCGCTTCCTTCTTGTCATCCGCGCAGTCGCGGACGGTCTCTTCGATGTACCGGCGTTCAAAATCGGCAATGGCCTGCTTGAGGTTCTGCCCTGTGGCTTCACGGACCGGGAGTGCGGGAGGTTTGCGGGTCTCCCTGCCCGTTTCCGGGAATTGGTTCTGTGTCAACCGTCTGAGATGGTTCGGGAGACTGTCGGTTCCGATCCTGTTTCCGTCACAGAGAATCACCGCCCGTTCGATGACATTTTCCAGTTCGCGGATGTTCCCTTTCCAGGAATACTCTTCCAGTGCTTGCATGGCTGCCGGATCGATCTCCGGCTCCGGGATGGAAATCTCCCCGGCCTTTTTTCGGACGAAATGTCTGGCCAGGAGGGGGATGTCATCCTGACGTTCCCGCAAGGGGGGGACATGGATCTCGACCACGTTCAAGCGGTAGTAGAGATCCTCGCGGAACGACCCCGTTCCGATTTCCCGGGCCAGATCCTTGTTGGTGGCCGCGATGATCCGTGCGGTAAAGGGGAGTGTTTCCGTGCTCCCGATCGGCTGGATCACCCGTTCTTCGAGTGCCCTGAGGAGTTTGGTCTGCAGTCCGGGCGGCATTTCGCCGATCTCGTCCAGAAAGAGCGAGCCCTCGTCGGCACTTGCGAAGAGGCCCGTCTTGTCCTTGTAGGCACCGGTGAACGAACCCTTTTTGTACCCGAAGAGTTCGCTTTCGAGCAGGTTTTCGGGAATCGCACCGCAATTGATCGCCAAAAACGGGCCGCTTTTGCAGGGACTGTTGGCATGGATGGCGCGGGCGACCAGTTCCTTGCCGGTACCGCTTTCCCCGAGGATCAGGACATTGCTTCGCGCAATCGAGATCCTGCGGATCATTTCGAGGACTTCGAGAATCCCGTTGCTTTTTCCGATGATCGCCGAGAAATCGTACTTCTCCTGGAGCTGGTGCTTGAGGGCCGTGTTTTCCCTGGAGAGCGAGCGCATCGCCAGAATGTTCCGGATGCGGAGGCGGATCTCTTCAATGAGGAAGGGTTTTGTGATGTAGTCATAGGCCCCTTCGCGCATGGCGGAAACAGCCGAATCCACACTTCCGTAGGCCGTGATGATGATCACCAAGGTCTCCGGCCAGCGTTCCCGGATGATCTTGAGGAGTGCGGCACCGTCCAGGCGCGGCATGGTCAGGTCCGAGAGGACCAGGTCCCAGGAGTCGTTTTCAAGATACTCGAGGGCATCACGCCCGTCGACCGCGGTCTGCACACTGTGGCCGTCCTGGCTGAGCATGTCCAGGAGGATGTTCCGGATGATCTCTTCATCATCGACGACAAGGATCTTCAGCATGGGCTATTCGTCCTTGACCAGGATGAACTCGACCCGGCGGTTTTTGGCCCGGCCTTCCTCGGTCGTGTTGTTGGCAACCGGCATGGACATGCCCAGGCCTTTGGCCAGCATGCGGCTGTCTTCCACACCGCGTTTGAGGAGATAGCGCAGCACGGTGCGGGCCCGTCTGGTGGAGAGCATCAGGTTGTACTCCACATCTCCGGTTCCGTCCGTGTGTCCCTCGATGATGATCTTGTATTCCCCGTAGCGTTTGAGGACATCGGCGACCCTGTTCAGGATCGGGCTCTCCGGTTTGGCAAGATCCCACTTGTCATAGGCGAACTCGATATTGGTGATCAGGATCTTCAATCCCCGAGAGGTTTTGATGACGAGGATGTCCACCTCGATGGTCCCGTTGGCCGGGGTCCCCGCATTCCCGACGGTATCCATGGCATTGGCCTGGATCGTGTAGCTGGTTGCGCTCTCGACACTCTCGCCGTTGTCCGCCTTGCCGTCCCAGAGGATGGTGAAGGTCGGAACGCGCGGCGATTTTCCGCTAAAGGTCTTGAAGATCCGGTCATTCTGCCGGATCACGACCTGCCAGTCACTGATTCCTGACGGATCATCCAGGCTGAGGACGATCCGCAACTGGTCGTTCTCTCCGTCATCATCCGGGGAGAAGAGGGCGGGTGCGGTTGTCAGACGGACGACCGGGCCGGTTGTGTCGACAGCGATCTTCCGCGGGAAGGTCCGCGGGCTGTCTCCGTCCGGATAATTCGCCTTGAGGGTGTACACATAGTGTCCGTCCGGAAGGATATTTCCCTGGTTGTCCCGGCCATCCCAACCGATTTTTTCGGGGACTGTTTTTCCGCCGCCAAAGCTGCGGACGGTCTTTCCGTTCGTTGTTGCGATGGCCAGCTCCCAGCTTTCCAGGATGGTTTGTTCATCGATTCTCGGAGTGAAGGCAACCGCGTCAAACCGGCCATCCCCGTTGGGAGAGAAGGTGTCCGCCGAAACGCGGACCTCGATCGGGCGGGTGCGCGTGGAGACCGTGATGTCCGTCAGCTTCCGGGTGACCCGGTTCCCGGCCCGGTCATTTCCTTCGAGGATGTATTCGTAATTTCCGTCGGGAACAATCCGGCCGGCGCCGTCCTTGCCGTCCCAGGGGAAATTTTTGGGCGGGGTCTCGCCCCACTCGAAGGTGCGGATCTTTTTCCCGGACTGGTCGGTGATGTATCCGGTCCAGCGCGTATCCCGTCCGCCGGTCGTCTGTTCGATGATCGTCACGTCCTTGTTCCCGTCCCCGTTGGGCGAGAAGAGTGTCAGACTGATCTTGAGGTCGGCAACGGGGGGGCGGGTGTTGATCGTGATCGTCCCCGGTTTCGATTCACTCTTGTTGAGGCGGGCATCCCAGGCTTCGGCCCGGCAGGTATAGGTTCCGTCGGGAACGAGCTTCCCGGTTTCATCTGTGCCATTCCATTCCCAGGTCGAGGGGACCGGGACGCTGTTCCGGGTTGCGAAGAGGAGTTCGAAAAATTTTCCGAGGGTCAGTTCCGTGTCCGCTTCGCCATGGGAGACCAGACTCCGGATGACCCGGTTTGACTCGTCGCTGATCGTGATCCGCCAGCCCTTGAGTTCGCGGTTGTCTGCAATGGAAATGTCGAGGACCGTGCTGTCCTGGATGCCGTCGTTGTTGGGAGAGAAATGGGTCAGCCGGCTTTTGACCTCGACCGCCGGTCCTTCACGATCAAGCCCGCCGAGGACCATCGAGAGACTGAGGATATGGCTGTACTGGTCCCGCCCGTTCCAGTCAAGGGGAACCCACGCCCAGGAAAGGTCAAAGCCGGTGTCTCCGAAGAGATGCCTGAGATCGACGGATGCCCCGAGAGTGACATTTCCCATCCCCCGGTTTCCGAGCATCAGCCCGCTCCGGAGCCAGATGGCATCGAAGAGTCCGATTCCCAGTCCGCCGGAATAGCGCATTCTGAATCCGTCAAACGAGAGCGTGACATCATGCAGGGTGTCCACCCGTAAAAACTCGCTCTTGAAAAATGAAAAGGAGATCCCGCTCACTGTCCGGGCATCGGGATGCTGTTCCCATCCGTCCCAGGAGGGATTCAATCCGAGATTGTTGAAGGAGAGACCGAAGGCAATGTCGAAGATGCCGAAACCGGTCTCGAGAGCGGATTCTTTTTTTTCGCCCGGTGTACCGTTTTGCAGGATGATGAATCCCAGGTCTGCGGCAATCCCGATCCGGGCTGCGTCATCCGGGCTGCGCAGCACATGGATCAGGCTCAGGCCGAAGCCGAAATGGAAATGCGGCGTGATCAATTTTGAAAAACTGGTGCGCAGGCCGATCGCGGTTCCCGCAAGATAATTCGTGCTGTCCTCCGTTGTGGACCAGAGTCCGTTGAAGGTCAGGATTCCGCGGGATGTCGGGAGGGAGAGTCCGAGACCGCTGATGATGTCATCCGTCCCGAAGGCTCCTCCGGTCAGTTCCAGCAAGGTCTGCTCGCTCGCTGCCAGGGCGGCCGGATTGGCAATCGTGTCCGCCGGGGTCCCTCTTCCCTGAACGACGGCCCCCCCCGAGGCCAGCGCGGATGCTCCGAAGCCCGTCGTGTGCCAGGCTGCACCCGGGAGCGGGTCTGCCGCGATGTATCCAGCTATGGCAAACAGGCTGATGATGGTGATGATTCCATGTTTCATGCGTTGGCTGCTCCGCTTGCTTTCAGATTGCCTCGAAGAGGCAGGATTCGAAACAACCGCTGCCTTCCTCGAATTCCCGTATCTCCTGCTCGATCTGGCGTTGCAGGGCCAGGAGAACTCTCTCAAGGATGATGTCTGTATCCCCTGCAGGGCAATCATTCCGCGCCGAAATTCTGGTGCGGATTGACTCGACGTCCACGCGGACCATGATCGTGTCAGTGATCATCCTGATGCTCCTGTCCGAAGTACCGTTCGATATCGTGCTTTTTCGGATTGAGGCTGACCTGGGATCTGGCCAGACGATCGAGTGCCTCGAGCTGGTCCTTGAGGATGTTGCGTGCCAGATCGTTTTCCTGGACGGTTTTCTGCTCCATGACCGTCCGGTAGATGTTGATGGCCTTGATATAGTTGTGCTGGGCCTCGGCCTTCTTGGCATTGTTGAGCATTCTGCGGAAATGCAGGAGGGGGGAGGCGATGGGGAGCATGTTCCAGTCGTACGGAGCGAGATTGGGGCTCTCCCGGAGGATCAGGTCTTCCTCGGTTTTGAAGGATTGTTGTCCTTGCGGAACGGTGTTGACTGTCAGGGCGGCCGTGCCGGCCGTCATCGGTCCTGACGGCATCGAACCAAAGGGTTGCGAAGCGGGTCCGCCTGGATACGGGCCGGTTCCACTCACGGGGGCAAAACCGCCAATTCCGGGAGGGGGTGCCATAAAGGACGCTCCGCCCTGGATGATGGACTGGCTCGAGCCGTGTTGCTGGCTGGCCTGTGGCCCCGTGCTGCGTGGCTGGGCAGGGGGGGCTGGCTGTTGCGCCAGGCGAGGCGCTCCCCGCTCGGCCCTGTTGCCACCCTGGGCGGGGGCGCGCCCATCACCGGCTTCGCGGGCGGCTGAATCCAGCAAGGAATCCAGATCTCCCGGAAGATCATCTGCCTGTATCCCGTTCGTGGCTCCGTCACCGGGGAGGTCTTCTGCCGGAAGGTCTTCGGTATTCCCGTTTCCGCTGCGGTCGACATCGTTGGCCGGGGGCTCTCCAGGTTGCGTACCATCTTCCTGTCCGGAGACCGCCTGGGTATCGGACCCTTCTGCCGGTTTTTCCGTTCCGGGACGGCTGGACTCGGATGTCGCCATGCCGAATTCCCGGAAAAACCGGTCCAGCTTGGGAGTTGAAGAAAGTTGAAGATGAACATTCTCGATATTGTGGATAATGGTTGACGCGTCCCGGGATGTGTTGCCGTACTCTTTGTGCAATTCGTCGGAACGCGCCGCCAGGTCGGAAAATTCCCCAATCATGCGTGAGTCCAGCATGGGCTGTGTCGGGTTCAGGTCGAGCTGGTTGAGGGCCTCCTGCAGCCCGACCAGGGCTTTGCGGATGAAGAGCTTGGCCTTGACCTGCTTTTCCGCGATCTGGTGGATGATGTCCTTGTAATAGCGTTCAACCTCGCTCAGCTTCCCTTCAAGTTTCTGCTGGTTGTCACGGAGTTTTTCGAGGATCTGGCCGCCGCGTTCATCCCGATCCCGGAGTTCATGGGTGACCATGTCACGGATCTCGGTCAGGGCGTGGGCGATGCTGTCCTTGTATTCCCCGACGGCCTTGCGGAGTTCTTCCAGCCGTTCGTTGTACTGGGAGTAGCGTTCCCGGTAGATGGCCAATTCGGCATCACGCTGGGAGACCGTACGCTCCAGGCGCTGGAGCGAATTGGTGAGTTCGTTGATCCTTCCGAGTTTGCGCTCATTGTCCTCGGAGAGGAGCCGGATCTGGTTCTCGTTGATCTTGTCACGCTGGGTGGATGATTCCTTGAGGCTGACAATGATCTTGTCCTTCTCTTCGAGGATGTTGAGCATGGCCCCGTGATCATTTGTCTCATGGATCGGTTCGTTGTCGGACATGGCATTCCTTCGGGATCGTGTACCCGGAAATCCGGCCGGGTGCACCATGGAGGTATTCACTTCATGTATCGGCAGACCTGGGCGGTGGCTGTACGTTTGCGCTTAGTTGGCGAGTTCGCCCTTGACGGAGGTCCGGTTGCGTCTGTTCCAGATGTCGCGTTCCTCGCTGAACAGCTCGAAGCGGATGATCCCGGTGTCGGGAGCGAGCCAGATCAGCAGCTCTTCCCGGCTCGACTGGACACTCGCGCCGCTGCTCCATGGGCCATTGGCCTGTGTGGTTTCCAGCCTGATTTCGGTGATGGTCCGCAGTGCGAGACAGTCCGCATAGCGTCTGCCGGCCGCATCCATGACGAGATCCGTTCCTTCGAGCCTGCTGGTCACGCTCACGACACCCATGAGAGTGACGGGGATGTTCTCCGGCGGGAGGGGAAAGTTGCTGATCATTTGGACGCGTTCCTCTCTTACCGTGTTGCCGGCGACCCAGGGCTTCTCAAGGAAGGGGAGATCCAGCCTGGCCGGACTGGCGGTGATCTCCATGTTCCCGGGGGGAAGGGCCAACAGGAGGTTGAAGTGCTGGCGCCATCCCCGGGCGCTGGGATACCAGGCAAAGACTTGTGAGAAGGAACGGTTCAGCCAAGTAATGTTGGAGAGGACGACGTGGGATGTATCTCCGAAGACGGATGTGGTCACAAGGTGGTTGGTGAGCGTTTGTGGGGAGAGCGCGCCGTTTGTTTCCATCTTGTAGACCCGGGTCTGCCCGGGGGCAAAGCAGAGCCAGTCACGTCCGTCATCCGTCTCAATCCGCTCAAAGAGACTGGCGGTATCACAGCCGGCAAGAATCAGGAAAAGCAGGAATCCTGCCAGACGGGTGGTGGCGTGCATGTGTTTTCCCCTTCCGGCTAGAGTTGGACGGCGGCAAAAAAGCCGATTGTGATGAAGGAGCCGTCGGCCTCGCG
>ERZ795056.2082-NODE-2082-length-22693-cov-8.888506_pt1 | contig 22693 bp, 11 predicted proteins | sample MGYA00375140_ERZ795056 | MGnify/ENA primary metagenome ERZ795056 (study PRJEB30185, sample SAMN05720227) | activated sludge metagenome | isolation source: Anaerobic digester | place: USA | collected 2015-03-09 ... | reverse complement strand
CTGCACTTCGTACCTCGTGACAGCCAAAATGATTTCCGCTGCCATCCTTAACGCAAACGGGCATCGGTTAAAACTTCACGTCTACGGCCTGAGAAACCAATTGATCGTTCTGGAAATAGTCAAAGAACCACTGCCCGTCCCTTTTGATCAAGTCACCGTGTACCTCGCCCCTCACCGCAGAAAAACGGTTGCTGTCTGAGGTCTTGAAGATTTTCATCACCACTTTGGGCGTGCTGTCTACGAGTTGAAACCCATTGGCAATGGGCTGCGCAAACAACGACTCGGCGACCGTCCCAGAACCCGGCTGCGTCACCATTCCAGAATCCGGCGAGGCTGCGACCGCAGGCTTGTATTTATAGTGTATTGCTCCTAACGACTCAAAAGCGGCGCGTATGGCCTCGTTGTACGCCTTACCCCAATCCTTTTCTAAAGAAGTCCCTTCATCAGAGATGAATAAAATCTTGTTTTTGCAGTCTTTTAAAACCACACGCACTCTGGTTTTGCGAAGGCCGCTGTTACTTTCTACATCGGCGTACAACTTTTTACAGTTCGAGTCTACGATTTCGTCGGGTTGCGGTTCAGAATCCAGAAAAGCCTTGAAACCATATTTCTGGAGCAGCATCTTGGTGAGTGTATTCAATCTAAATTCGTCCTTTTTATTAGAAAACTTAAACTGCGTCGGCACGACCACATATTCGTAATCATTAACACTAGGTTGCGCAAAAGCAACACTTCCAACAATCAACAATGCAAACAAAATCAGTTTTCTCATTTTAAAAATAGTTTTTTAGCTCGGCTAAGTTAGCGATTTGCACGATGCCTTGGTCAACCGGCACCCGATTCGGATTAAAAAAAATGGCACGCATCCCAAAATCAAGCGCGCCTTGCACATCGGCACTCAGGCTGTCGCCAATCATGATGCTTTCTGATCTGGACGCCTCTGCTACTTTGAGCGCATGTTCAAAAATTACCGGATTGGGTTTTTTGGCACCCGCCGTTTCAGAATTCGTTACCGTCTCAAAGTAATCTGTCAATTGAGAATGGTGTAGTTTTTTAAACTGGGTTGCTGCAAAACCATTGGTAATGATGTGCAACTTGTAGCGGCCTTTGAGGTATTCTAAAGTCTCAATCGCGTCGACAAACAAATGGTTGAACTCGGGCAGGAAGTTCAGGTATTCTACCGCAATGCATTCAATCTGTTCGTCACTGATCTCGTAGGCAATCGCGTCAAAAGACTGCCGCAACCTATTGTACCGCAACTCCTGGTGCGTCATCTGGTCTATTTCATACAACCGCCAACAAGCCTGGTTGATCGGGATGTAATGCTGCAAAAAATGCTGCGTCACGACCATAGGATGATCCTTTCTGAAAATCTTATCAAAGGCCAACTGCGAATTGGTATCGAAATCCCAAAGCGTATGGTCAAGATCAAAAAAGATATGCGTTATCGTGGTTTTCACAGTTTCTATTTTAGTTGCTGCCGCCAGTCGCGACTGTTGCAAAAATCGGGAAGTTTTTACAGAATACCGTCATCAGCAAAGCTAAAATATTGGGTTTCGGTGACAATGACATGGTCGAGGATTTTAATGTCGAGGCTTTCGGCAGCGAGCTTGAGTTTTTTGGTGATCTGCTTGTCGGCATCGCTGGGCGTAAGCGTCCCCGACGGATGGTTGTGCACCAGGATTAAACCCACCGCGCCATTCTCAATCGCAGTGCGCAACACCAGCCGAACATCCACAAGGGTTCCGGTTATACCGCCTTTACTGAGTTGCGATTTGGCGATAATCTTGTTGGCGTTGTTGAGATAGATGATCCAGAATTCCTCATGCGAGAGCTCGCCAATGACGGGTTGCATGAGCTCAAAAACGGTCTCGCTCGAACTGATTTTGGTAAGTTCTACGGCAGCCGATTCGCGGCGTCGGCGGCCGAGTTCCATCGCGGCGACAATCGTGACGGCTTTGGCCTGCCCGATTCCCTTAAAAGTAGTGAGTTGCGCAATCGATAATTTACCGAGTGCATTGAGGTTGTCGTTCACCCGCAACAGCATGCGCTTGCCCAGGTCTACCGCAGTTTCATTGCGGCTACCCGACCCAATTAAAATGGCAATGAGTTCGGCGTCGTTTAAGGCGGCTTTGCCTTTGGTGAGGAGTTTTTCCCGCGGGCGGTCTTCTTCGGCCCAATGCCGGATAGGAAAAGGAGTGTTGTCAAACATAATAAAAATTTTAAATGGCGTTGATACTTGAGAATTAACGCGTTACTCGCGCGTCTCGACACGAAAATATGAAATATCGGTTAATCTTGCTGGCTTTCCTGCTTTTTTCTTTCACGCCCGAACCCAAAGGCTTTTACGACAGGCTCTCGAGAGCGGCCGTTTTGCTCACCAAAGACCAGGTGGCTTATGACCCGTCGTATTTTGCTATGGCCTATCCCAACGGCGATGTCCCCGCCAATAAGGGCGTTTGCAGCGATGTCGTGATTCGTGCCTACCGCAAATTGGGCATCGATTTGCAAAAGGAAGTACACCAAGACATGCGGCAACACTTCAAACTGTATCCTAAAATCTGGGGATTGTCATCTACCGACCGCAACATCGACCACCGCCGTGTGCCCAACTTGCAGGTCTTTTTTACGCGCTTCGGGAAAAAGCTAACCGTTTCAAACAACGCCACCGATTACAAAACCGGTGACCTGGTGACTTGGATGATAGCGGGCCGTTTGCCGCACATCGGGATTGTGAGCCATTTGAAAACGCCCGACGGAAAAAGAAATCTGATTGTACACAATGTGGGAAATGGGCAGGTTTTGCAGGATTGTTTGTTCGCGTATCCGATCACGGGACATTACCAATATGGAAGGTAATATGGGCGTGCCTGAGACTGAGGAGACGGACTATCATTTCCGAGCCCTGAAGTAGTTGCCAAAAAGATAAAAATTCACCGCGACTACAATGATTGGGATAAGAATCAAACAACTTGCCACCAGTAAAATGTGGCGCAATAAGTCCCAGAAATAAAGCTGCGTTATCACGATAGAAACAAGGTAAGTGGTGAGCAAAAGCACTTTGCCCCTGGCGTTCCAACGTGACTTAATGATGGCGACTATGGTAATGGCCATGGCAACCACAATCGCCAATAGCGCAAACCAGGTTTGGTTGGGAAGCCCGTCAACACGAGCCATTAAAAACAACGGTTCAATCTTGGATAGGATCTGCATTGGTAAAAATTCCGGTTTCTATTTTTTTACTGTCCAGCCAAACGGTAGACTAAAATGGCCAGCGCTACCAAAACAATCGCAGTATAAATCATTTTATTGTGTTTGGCGAGCCAATTGGGCAGGTAAATATCAAAGTTGTCTTTTGGCGAATCCGAATATTTCCTAGCGATTAAAGTAATCGGGCAAACCATTTTGAACACCAATAAAATGAATCCTTCGAGTACCAATAAAGCGATGCAGAGCCAAACCCAAAAATCAATGCGGTTGGCTATTACGGCATACAACAGGTAAAAAATCACCACGTTGAAAAACAACCAAATCAAAGTATGGAGCAGTTTTACCCAAACCAGTTTTGTACTTGCTTTCATGCCGTGAGTTTTTTTTTAAAATCGTCGGGCAACGCACCAAACCACCAGCCTAGCCCCGATGGAAGGGAAAATCCTTTTGCATTGGCGCGGAATCTATCAAAAATCGCTGAAAACCCTCATGCAAAAGATTGGAATGACAGCGGGACAACTGCGCAATTGAGACCAATATGCTGTGCTACTATCCAATCAATGTCTTCACTTCATCAAAGTTCAAACCGCCGTAATTGCCCGAGCTCATGAGCAAAAGCGCAATGCCTTGGGTGTCATACTTGAGGTGGAACAGGTATTCCTTGAACGCCGCGGGATTCGTGTAAATGATCAGGTCGTTGCGGTTGAAAGCCTGACCAATCTGTTCTGCGGTGACTTCCTCGAGTTGTTTGATTTTGACGGCATCGGGCGAGTAGAACACGACGGCTACATCGGCGGCGTCGAGCGCGCCCTCGTATTCCTTGAGGAATTCCGGGTTGAGGCTGCTGTAGGTGTGCAATTCGAGACAGGCAATCAGGGTGCGATCCGGGTATTGTTCCTTGACGGCTTTGGTCGTGGCCGACACTTTACTGGGCGAATGCGCAAAATCTTTGTAAGCCACGTTGTGCTTGTTCTCGGCGATTTTTTCGAGGCGTTTAGACGCGCCTTTGAACGAGGCGATGGCTTCGTAAAAATCGGCTTCATCTACCCCCATGTTTTGGCAAATCCATTTGGCGCCGGCGAGGTTATTGAGGTTGTGCGCACCGAATACTTCGATGGGCATGTCGCCTTCTGGTGTCTCTAATAAGGTGACACCGTTTGCTACTTTATAGTTTGGTGTGGTGTAAGGAATTTTACGGATGGGATTGGTAGCGGCTTCGGCAACGCGTTTTACTTCAGGGTCGTTTTCATTGTAGACGAGAATGCCGCCATTGGTGATGCGCTGGATGAAAATCTCGAACTGCTCGACGTAGTTTTCATAGGTCGGAAATACGTTGATGTGGTCCCAGGCGATACCCGAAATGAGCGCAATATTGGGTTGGTACAAATGAAATTTAGGGCGGCGGTCTATGGGTGACGACAAATATTCATCGCCTTCTAAAACCATAAAATCGTTGTCTTCGGTGAGGTGTACCATGGTGTCGAATCCTTCGAGTTGCGCGCCTACCATATAATCTACGTTGATGCCGTGAAAATGCATGACGTGCAAAATCATCGAGGTGATTGTGGTTTTACCGTGCGAACCACCAATAACCACGCGGGTTTTGTTTTTGGATTGCTCGTACAAAAATTCTGGGTAAGAATAAATCTTGAGGCCGAGCTGTTGGGCTTTGAGAAGCTCTGGGTTGTCGGCTTTGGCGTGCATGCCCAGGATGACCGCGTCTATATCGGTTGTGATTTTTTCGGGGAACCAACCCATTTGGGCGGGCAGCAGTCCTTTGTTTTCGAGTCGGGTTTTAGACGGTTCAAAGATCGCGTCGTCGCTTCCGGTAACAAGGTATCCTTTGTGGTGTAAGGCCAGGGCCAGGTTGTGCATGGCGCTTCCGCCGATGGCAATGAAATGGGTACGCATTAGGTTTTGTTTTTTTCGTTGTAACGGGCCATGAGCGCTTTGGCTTTTTCGGGTTGGTCCATTTTGTTCTTGTAAAGGTCGGCGAGTTTTTGATAGGTCGTGGCCGATTGTCCTATCGCTATGGCTTTCTTGTATTGCTTTTCGGCCGCGGCGTAACGTTTGTAATATTCTTCTATGTGACCCCGCGCGAGATAGCCGTCGACCGTTGACACGCGAAGGAGTTCATTGGCATATTGGATAGCCTTTTTTTCACTTCCGCCGGCCATCATAGGCAACTGCAGGTAGATTTCTATTAAGGCCCAACGGGCGCCAATGTGGTTGGGGTTGAGCTTGAGTGCACTTTGAAACTCGGATTTGATTTCGCCCATCATGGAGAGCGCTTTAAAAACATTGCCTTCTCTGGCGATCATGGCCAAGGCGCCGCCGTATTTGTAATGGTACTCGGCTTCGAGTGGCTTACACTTTTTTAGTTTTTGGTAATAAGGCAGTGCGGCATGCCAACGACCCAAATGGCATTGGATATCACCAAGATATTCAATTGTCTTTTGATCGGCCGGGAATTGAACCAGGCTTTTTTCAAACAGCAATTGCGCCTCGGTGTATTGTTTTTTTTGGAAGCAAATTTCGGCTTTGGCGAAATCGGTTTGCGCGCCCATTTGGATAGACAAAAAAAACAAGGCCGCGATTAAGTATTTCATGCTTCAAAATTGAAATTCAAAAGTAAACAAATTAGGTGTAGCAGGCTGTAAAATTCTCGAAAATTCCCCGAGAAATACCGTTGAAAAGCATAAAAAACCGATTAAAACCATAGGAAAATTCCGTCGCGAGCTCCCGTAAAACAAGGGTTTACAGAATTTTACCTTTTTTTCTATACAAAATCTGCACTTGGTCGACTTTTAAGGTTTGTTGACTGGAAAATTATTTCAAAAATGGATTTCAAAATAAATTTGTGCTACCCAAAGTAAATGAAACGACTATGAAAAAATTCTACACTCCGATCAAAAATACCACGTTTTTGTCGCGCAATTTTAACCTGGCACTTTGCTCCTTGTTATTGTTTTGCGCAATAGGCTCCTGGGCGCAAACCGCCGGGCCAAACTATCCGGGAAATGGTGCGAGTACAGGTGGTGGCGCTCCTATTGCATGGAACAATCCCGGTAGGATCACCGCAGACGACGTCTTGTACGCAACGGCTACCATGTCACCGGGCCAGGTCACAAGGGTCCTTAACGGATACAATTACGGATTCGCGATTCCGGTTACCGCTACCATTACCGGAATTACCGTAACGGTGATGCGCCAAAGCGACTCGAATGGCGGAGGAAATAGTATCAATGACCTTAGCGTTCGACTTGTAAAAGGCGGAACAGCCACGGGGACAAATATGGCTACCGCAACAGACTGGCCAACCACAATGACTGCTGTCACTTATGGTGGCGCGACGAACTTATGGGGAACCACCTGGACTCCCGCCGAAATTAATGCTGCCGGAATCGGCGGCTTTGGTGTCGCTTTTTCGGCAGAAACTCAAGCAACTGCGTCTAACAGGACTGCCTCTGTCGACTATATACGAGTGACCATCCACTACGCGACCGGGCCTACGATTACAACTTTCACCTCGAGTGCCTGTGTGGGTTCGGGAAGTACCATCACCATCAACGGAACTGGATTTGCAAACCCTACCACGGTCACTTTTGCAGGCGCGACTGCGGCCGCAGCCACTATAATAAGTGCCACACAAATCACCGTTGCCTTACCCGCTGCGGCTACAGTAGGAACCAATACTTTTAGCGTTACAGCGCCTTCGGGTACCGTGAGCAGTGCCGCGGCAAGTGGCGGCTCTACCACTTTTACAGTACATCCGCTTCCTGTAGTGGCGGCCATCGGCGGTCCATCAAATGTTTGCCGCAACAGCACCATTACACTAACCGACGCTACAGCGGGCGGAACCTGGAGTAGCGGATCGCCTGCGGTGGCGAGTATTAGCGGTGTGGGCGTTGTTACCGGCCTCAGTGCAGGAACTTCACTGATCTCCTATAGCGTTACCACCAACGGCTGTACCACGACTGTACAAAAGTCTATTACCGTAGATCCTTTGCCAACGATTCTTGGTACCGCACCGGTTTGTGTGGGCAATAGCGTACAACTATCGTCACCCGATCCGGGCGGAACCTGGTCTAGCGGCAATGCTTTTGCTGCTGTCGATGGTACGGGACTCGTTACCGGATTGTCTCAAGGAACCGCTGTAATAACGTATACCCTAACCGCTACCGGTTGTTCGTCGACGGTGACTTTGTCGGTGAACGCGGCGGCTACTATTACAGCCAATCCTAATCCTCAAACGGTTTGTTCGGGCAGCAATACTGCTAGTTTTAACGTTGCGGCTACAGGAACGGGCCTTACCTATTTATGGTACAAAGACGGGTCGCCGATGAGCAACGGCGGTAACGTTTCTGGTGCCGATAGCGCTACGCTGACGATAAACCCACTCCTTTTAACCGACGCGGCCAACTACCATTGTGTGGTTACCAGCTCGTTCTGTTCGCCCGCTGCTACCTCGACTGCTGCTGCGCTCACCGTAGTTGAAGAAGTACAAATAACTGCCCAACCCATTGCCACGCAAACGTTTTGTACCGGAGATACGGCTTCTTTCGGCGTTACCGCTACCGGTGCAGGTCTTACTTACCAATGGTACAAAGGTGCTTTTCAATTGACCGACGGCGGAAACATTTCTGGGGCAGCCTCAGCAAATCTCACTATAAGCCCGTTGGTGGCCTCTGATGCTGCATCCAATTACTATTGTATGGTAAGCGGCACGAGCCCATGTGCGCCAGTAAACTCTGCTTTTTCGGCACTCATTGTCAACGAAGCGCCAACAATCACCAGCCAACCAGCACCTACGCAGACTGCCTGTGACGGAGGGTCTTTGAGCCTGACTTTGGGCGCTACAGGCGGAACCCTTTCCTATCAATGGTACAAAGGTGGATTGCCTTTGAGCAACGGTGGCAACATTTTAGGAGCCAACCTGGCCACACTCACCATCAATCCAACTACATCGGCGGATAGTGCTAACGACTACTATTGTGTGGTGCAAAACGGTTGTGCTATCCCTGTTACTTCAAACAACGCTCAAATTGTAATTTATGAAAAGCCTTATCTACATGACTACACGGTTGCAGTTTGCAGCGAGGACGCGTTCCTGTTATCGCCTGCAAACGGAACTCCAACAGTGGCGACTGTTGTTCCCTCGGGAACCAAATACTCGTGGCCTGCTCCTTCGGTAACCGGAGGAATTACCGGTGGCGCAGCAGGTGTAGACTTGAATGCGATTGGCGGTACCTTGTTCAACCCTACCAATACCGCGCAAACGGCAACTTATACGGTTACGCCAACTTCGGGAACCACGGGGAATTGCGTCGGTGCAACATTCACCGTGACGGTAACTGTTAATCCCAAACCCTTTATCATCAATGCATCTCCAGTTGTTTGCAGCGGAGAAAATCTTGTAGTTACACCTACCAATGGCGCGGGAAATGTAGTTCCGGCAGGCACTACCTATTCTTGGTCGGCACCCACAGTCTCTGGCGGAATGACCGGCGGCGCAAGTGGAACCAATCAAGGAGCCATTTCAGTAAACCTGACCAATCCAACCAATACCGTACAAACGGCAAGTTACAACGTCACTGCTACTTCGGGAACTTGTTTGGGCAGTACCTTTACCTTGGCAGTAAATGTCAATCCAAAACCAACGGTTGGGTCAAACCTGGCTACACAGGCGATTTGTTCGGGAGATGCTATCAGCGATATTATGTTAGACAACCCTAATATTGTTGCCGGAACCATCTATTACAGTTGGACCAGGGACAATAACGCGAATGTTACCGGGATTGCGGCCAACGGCAGCACACAGGTAATTTCGGGGAACTTAACCAATCTTACCAATACACCTCAGACGGTTACTTTTACATTATATGCGACTTCGGATGAAGGCTGCATCTCACTTGCCGGCGTGTCGCAGGTTACGGTCAATCCAAAACCGACGGTTGCGGCGGCGCCTGTTAGCCAAACGATTTGCTCGGGCAATAGTATCGGCAACATTACGATTACGAATCCAAACATTGTCAGCGGCACAACGTTTAGCTGGAGCCGTGACAATACGGTTAATCTGATCGGAACTGTGGGCGATACCGGATCGGGAAACACCATATCGGGAAACCTGACCAACAACACCGCTATCCCACAGATCACCACTTTTACGATTACGGCTACCGCAAACGGTTGTAGTACCGTAATCGGTACGATAGCTGTTACGGTAAATCCGAGACCGGATGTGTTGATTACTCCAGCAGCCACCCAGACGATTTGCGGCGGAACCGCATTTACAGCGATGGCACTTTCCAATCCCAATGGCGTTGCTGGAACCACTTTTGGCTGGATCAGAAACAATACTGCTAACGTCACCGGATATGCCAATAGTGCCACCAATGTGACGTCGATTCCCGCCGGTATTTTCACTAACAATACCAACGTAGACCAGACTACAACTTTTACGGTTACGGCTACAGCGGCCGGATGTACTTCTGTCGTTGCCACGGTTGACATTGTGGTACAACCAACGCCTTTGGTAGTGGCGACACCTGCTGCCCAAAGCATTTGTACCGGATCGACAGGCAATATTGCATTTAGCACAACCAACAATTTAGCGGGAACGGTTTACAACTGGACACGTGATAATACCACAAACATCACCGGAATCCTGCCGAGTGGAAGCGGAAACATCAGCAGCACCTTTATCAATAATACCGCTGTCAACCAAACGACTATTTTTACGATAATTGCTACGGCACCCAACGGTTGTTCTAAAACCATTACCGCTTCGGTGACCGTTTACCCGGTTATGACTACACCGGGAATCGAAGAGTCGCAGGTAGTTTGTGCCGGTTCAAGGCCAACCACTTTCTTTATTACGACTCCGGTTACGGGCGGTTCAGGAACTTACACCTATCAATGGCAAAGTAGCCTGAATGCTACCGGCCCATGGACTAATGTGGGCGCCAACATCGCTACTTATCAGCCACCAACCACCAACGGCTCAACACCTAATATGTGGTATCAGGTGGTAATTAGCAGTTGCGGATTGTCTGTAACAAGCAACGCGGTATCAGTAATTGTGGCCAACAACTCCAACTTCTCATTTACACTTGACAACGGCGCGGGTACTTACTGTGCGGGTGCACCATTCAACCCTCAAATCGGATCGTTACACGGCGGCGGCGCGTATTTGCGTTACTCTTGGATTGCCGATCCGGCGTATATTACTCCGGCTACCGGCGGCCCGATCGGGACTACGGGCTGTTTTTTCTTTTGTTTATCCCAGGCGACTTTACCTTTGACGACCATCAACAACACCACGGCCAACGTCACGACGACTATTTCGCTCACCCCGAACATTTATGATTCGGATGGCACGTTCATTTGCTCATTGTCTCCGCAAACCGCTACGATCACTATCCGCCCGAGACCAACGGTGACGCTTTCTGCGCCAAATGCATTGATTTGCAGCGCTACAAGCGCAGGTGTTGTAGCCACTTCTAACCTGACACCCAGCTCGGCAATGACTTATGCCTGGACGAGAAGCGTAAATGCCAACGTTACGAGTTCGCAAGGCACTGGAAACTCGGGTACTGTAGGTATCGGAAACGCTTTTACGATTCCTGATGTCTTAACCAACAACAGCGCAGTCAACCAAAATGTCACTTATACCATCACGCCTTCATCTTCTCCAAGCGGATGCGCAGGAACTCCGAGTACCATCACGATCACGGTTTCACCACAATTGACGCCGGGTGTAGTTGCCGCCAACCAGGTACTTTGCAATGGAGGCGACCCAGTTGCGTTCACCCAAACCACGGCGGCGATCGGCTCGAGCTTAACCTACCAATGGCAAAGTAGCACGGTGAGTGCCACCGGACCATGGTCGGATATAGCGGGCGCGACAAGCAACACTTATGATTCGGGGCCGATCACCCAAACTACATGGTTTATTCGCGTGGTCTCTAATTCGGTAAGTGGAATCCCTTGTACGGTTGCCAATACGACCCCAATCCAGGTTACTGTAAACAACATTAATCCGGGTGCCATTGCGTCTACACAAACGATTTGCAGTGGCGGTGACCCCGCCCTATTGACAAGCACTACAGCCGGTACCGGAAGCGGCACAATTACCTACCAATGGCAGAGTAACATTACCGGATGCGGCGGCGTCTTCACCAATATTCCCGGGGCTTTCGGGGCTACCTACGACCCACCTGCCGGACTGTTGGCAACAACTTACTACCGAAGGATGACCACGTCTACAATTGGCGCCAACGCCTGTATCGATTACAGCAACTGCGTCACCGTATTTGTGAACTCGGTAACTAGTGGAACCATCGCTAGCGACCAGACGCTTTGCGGCAATAACCCCGCAGCATTCACAGAATCGGTAGCCGCGACCGCAGCAGGAACGCTCACTTACCAATGGCAAATCAGTACCAATGGCTGCGGCGGTACCTGGAATAATATAGGCGGAGCAACATCGGCCACTTACGATCCGCCAGCAGGCGTAACAGTAATTACGAATTACAGAAGAATCACAACTTCAACACTCAATAGCGTCGTTTGCACCGCTATCGGAAACTGTTTGACCGTAACACCAAATAGTGTGACGCCAGGCGTGATTGGCGCCAACCGTACCGTTTGTTATGGCGGCGATCCTGCGGCCTTTACGGTATTGGTTCCGGCAACGGGAACAAGCATTACGTACCAATGGCAGGTGAGCACTACGGGAGGTGCAGGTCCTTGGACAGACATCCCTGGTGCCACGAACGCTACCTACGACGAACCGGGTCCGATGACCCAAACCAGCTACTACCAATGTGTGGTATCTGCCACTGTGAATAGCAGCACTTGCTCGGCGGCGACCAATTTCGTTACCGTCTTTGTCAATGACGTAACGGCAGCGGTAATCGATGCCGACCAAACCGTTTGCGGCCTGGAAGATCCAACAATCCTTACGATGTCTACGCCGTCAATAGCCAACGGTACCTTGACCTATCAATGGCAGAGCAGCACCGCGGGATGTAGCGGGCCATGGACGAATGTTGGGACTGGCGCGACTTATGACCCACCTGTTCCTTCGCAAACCATCTATTACCGTGTCATCGCAACCTCAACCTTGAACAGTGTGGTTTGTACTGCCATCAGCAATTGCATCACCATTACGAGCAACTCAAGGATATGGACCGGCTTGGTGAACAATGACTGGCATACGCCCGGAAACTGGTCTGGCAATCTCGTTCCTACCAATGTAAACTGCGTGATTGTTCCCAATGTGGTGCCGCGTCCTGTTATTTCGGCCGATGCAGTGGGTTACAACCTCACGGTATTGAACGGCGGTATTTTGACACTCAATCCAAACCATACGCTAACATTGACCGATGCGGTAAACGTACAGCCCACGGGACAATTTCTGATCAAGGATTCGGCGAGTCTTGTACAGGTAAACAATACCCCGAACACCGGTAATATCAATATGGAGCGCATCACCCAACCTATGTATCGTTTTGACTTTACTTATTGGGGATCGCCTTTGACGTTGGCTTCTAACTTTACACTTGGCGGTGCGGGTGGATTGTCACCCAATACGCTTTCGGACAAATACTTTAGTTGGAATCCGTCTATTGCCAACGGTTTTGGTGGATGGGTGTACGAAACGGCGGCAACAGTAATGGATCCACGCAAAGGTTATATTGTTCGCGCGCCGCAGAGTTTTTCGGGTTCTCCGCTGGTTAAGACTCCCTATACGGCCAACTTCGTGGGAACACCAAACAACGGCGACATGCTGTGCCCGATTTACCATGGTACACTGGGTCCAGGAAACAACAATGACAAATACAACCTGTTAGGTAACCCTTACCCATCGGCGGTAGATGCTGAGGCATTCCTGAGTGATCCGGCAAACGTCCCTGTCATTGACGGAACCATTTATTTCTGGACGCACAATTCTCCACCGAGCGTGGCCTATCCCGATCCGTTCTACGGGGATTTTGTCATCAATTATACGGCGACCGATTACGCTTCCTGGAACAAGCTCGGCGGTACGGGAACCACTCAGGCGGCGGCATCAGGTGGTGCAACGCCATCGGGATTCATTGCTGCGGGCCAAGGTTTCTTTGCCAAAAGCACAGGAACGGCACCAAGCGGTGACAACGTAACTTTTAGGAATACCATGCGTGTCTCGGGCAACAACAATCAGTTTTTTAGGACGATGGAAACCGAGAAACACCGAGTTTGGCTCAACCTTGTAAACAGTGCCGGCACGTTGAACCAAATCCTGGTAGGGTATACGCAAGGCGCGACAATGGGATGGGATAGGGATTTTGACGGTGCGCGCATCAGCGAAACCGGCCTTACATTGTACTCTATAATCCCCGAGCAGCACTTGGTAATCCAGGGACGACCTTTACCTTTTGACGCAAACGATCAGGTTGCCTTGGGATACAAAACCCAGGCGAACGATACCTACTCGCTGCGCATTGACCACTTAGATGGGCTGTTTGAAGGCCAGGATATTTTTATCGAGGACAAGTTGCTTAACCTTATCCACGATTTGAAACAAAGTCCTTACGTGTTTACGTCGGCTGCAGGAACCTTTAACGATCGATTCGTGTTGCGATACACTAACAATGCATTGGGAGTTTCACAACCACAATTGTCTGACGCGGTTGTTGCTATGGCCACAAATGGCAAATTGACAATCCAAGCTTCAGAGCCCATCAAACATATATTTGTGTATGACATCGCCGGGAAACTAATCAGGACCTATAATCCTGCGATGGTACGCAATTATTTTGAACATGATTTTAACTATTCGGATGGGGTCTATATGTTAAAAATCCGAATGCAAAACGGCGTGATCGCGACTCAAAAACTGATGAATAAAAAATAGTAATATTAACCCTACAGAAAGCTCCTTTTTTCATGAGAAAAACAGGAGCTTTTTTGTGTTAATTCGACTTGATTTTTGTACCTTTTACGTGAGTTTTCAACAGTTGCATTATTATTAGAAAAATAATGTTAGTTTTATAGCCCTTTTTAAAAAAACCAAAATAGCATGCATAAAAATTACTCTTTTAATAGTTTAGTCCTATTATCTTTAAAAAATGACGCTGAAGCCTTGCAGAGCAAAGGAAAAGGATTGTTATCGGCTAACTTGATGACAGTCATTATTTTATTCATGGCATTCCTGTTTTCGGGAAATTCCTTTGGGCAGTGTAACAATTATCAGGTTTTTGAGAGCTTTTCAAACGTTTTACCGACATCCGGAGGAACATGGTTTAAAGGAGCTTTGGCCAATTACACCAATGCAGCGCCATCAGCTACCACTCCAGGCGCACATACCGGATTATACTATGTGAGTTTCACCGGTACCGGGGTTAATTATTGTATGCGTACCCCACAAATTGCAAATCCAGGTATTTTTTCATTCTGGTACGCACGGAACAACAATGCCACGGCGCATTCCTTCAACATTCAGACTTCTCCAGACAACGCCACCTGGACTACCAGAGGCTCAACAACTACTCCTGTAGCCGACAATACTTATCAATTTTACTCCATAGACCTGGGTGCATTAGGATTAACCAATGTCTATGTCCGAATAGTTGACGCTAGAGCCTCGGGAACAAATACGAGATTTATCGACGACGTTTCCTGGACTACAACTTCTGGAGTCAACACTCATATTCCGGCCCAGCCCAGTTGTTCACAAACGATTGCATGCGGAACCACCTATAATTTCACCGATGAAGGCGGAGGATTGGCAACCGGCAGTGACACCTATAGCCCCAACGCCGACTATACCATTACTTTTACTCCATCAGTGGGAACTAGCAAAGTACAAATGGCTTTCAGCGCCTTCAACACAGAAAATGGCCAAGATGGCATGGTAATTTACGACGGCCCATCAACCGCTTCACCTATCATTTCCTCGGGTTTGGGTGTGGGTGCCAATGCCGTGAACTGTCCGGCAGGCTCCTTTTACGGAACCACTTCTCCGGGCACTATTACTTCGACTGATCCCACGGGCTCACTAACCATACGTTTCCGATCCAACGCAACAAACGCAATTGCAAATTTTGGTTGGCTCGCCAGTGTGAGTTGTTTCACGATTGCGCCTTGCGCAACCCCGACTGCGCAACCCACAGCGTTGACCTTCGGAGCGACAGACCCCAATAGCATTGCTGGATCATTCACGGCCGCAAGCCCTGTATCCGATAAATATCTCGTCTTGGTCAGCACTAGCGCTACTGCGCCGAGCCCCGCGCCCACCGATGGCACCACTTACGTTGCTGGAGACAACATTGGCGGCGCAACGGTAGTACAAGTGGGGAATTCGACCAGTTTTACGGCCACGGGATTAACACCGGCAACCACTTACTATTTCTATATTTATGCGCTCAACGATGTCGCTTGTACCGGAGGTCCCGCATACCTCACAACGACGCCGTTGACCAATTCTGCCCCGACACCGCCATTGGCCGTGAATGACATTTGTTCTTCGGCCATATCAATTACGTCTAATATTGCCTGTACACCTACAACCGGATCGACTGGTGGCGCCACCGACAATGACGAAGCCGGAGATTGTACGCTGGGAACAGAAAAAGCGGTTTGGTACGAATTTGTTGCCGTAAGCACCACACAAACCGTAACCGTTGACCCGATTGCGAGTTTTAACGCTGTAATCGGCGCGCTTTCGGCTTGCGGAAACACCACTATTCCTACCGGTGGCGCGTGTACCAATTTTAATGGGGACGATGGTGTTGAGACGCTGACCATGACCGGTTTGACCATTGGTGCTACCTATTATGTTCAGGTTTACGATTTCAATGGCGATGCTACTGCTAACGGATTTACCATTTGCGTAACGCATCCGGCACCTTGCCCAACGCCAACGGCACAACCTACAAACCTCATATTGAGCGGAATTACCGGATCGAGCATTAACGGGACCTTCACCGCCGCAGCTCCTGCTCCACACAAATACCTCGTGGTTTACACCACCGCACCTGGTGCGCCAAGTCCGGGACCTAGCAACAATACTGTCTACACGATAGGCAGTTCATTTAGCGGCGCGACTGTGGTATCGGTCACCAACGCAACGAGTTTTACCGCCACGGGATTGAACCCCAACACCCAATACTATTTTTACGTTTATTCATACAACGATACGGCTTGCGGAGCAGGGCCAGTTTACCAGACCACCAATCCGCTGACAAACAATGCCACTACGACCAACGGTGTCACCAACGATATTTGTGCGACGGCGATTTCGTTGACGTCCAATACCACCTGTACTAATACTACAGGATCTACTCAAGGTGCCACCGATAACAATGAAACCGGCGACTGTACCAACGGAACAGAAACCGCAGTATGGTACAAATTCGTAGCTGTGGCTGCCTCGCATGTAGTGACTGTGACGGGTTCTACCGGATTTGACCCGGTTATCGGCGCGATAGTCGCGTGCGGATCGGCCACTACGCCTACCGGAGGCGGCTGTACCGACAATACCTTCGGCGGCGGAACCGAAACCATGACCCTTACCGGACTGACCATCGGCGCAACCTATTATGTTCAGGTCTACGATTGGTGGGGCGTGACCATTGCCAACGCCTTTACCATCTGTGTGACGCATAGCGGTCCTTGTACTACGCCAACCGCGCAGCCAACCAACTTGACTTTTTCTGGGACTACTCCTAACAGCATCACCGGTTCTTTCAATCCGTCGGTGCCTTCGGCAGGAAGATATCTTGTACTGATGAGTACTAGCGCAACACCGCCAAGCCCAAATCCGGTAAACGGAACTACCTACACTGTAGGCGGCACCGTTGGAGGCGCTACTGTAGTTTCTATCAGCAACGCCACGACATTCACCGCTACCGGTTTACTCGGAAATACCCAATATTATTTCTATGTGTATTCTTATAATGCCGTGACTTGTACAGGAGGACCACTTTATTTTACGACTGCTCCATTACCGGGTAATACCACCACCCTGCCTACTCCAACCAACTATCTTTGTTCGGGCGCAACCGCCTTGCCTTGTAACACGAGTAGTTTGACCGGTACGACCGTTGGGGCGACGAGTGTGGTTCACGGAACTGGTTGCAGCCAGTCCAATTATGGCGTTTGGTACACCTTTACAGGAGACGGAAACATCACAACCATTTCTTCTACCGCCACCAGTGGCTGGGATCACGAAATGTCTATTGCCAGCGGAACCTGCGGAAGCTTGACCAATATTACCTGCCAGGACTCGGGAGGCACCAACGGAACCGAAACCTATACCTTTACCAGTGTTGTTGGCCTCAATTACTACGTTTACGTTGCCCATTGGGATTCGGCCAGCAGTACTACGGGTTCCTTTGTGATTTCTAGAACCTGCGCGACGCCGCCACCGCCAATGACCAATGATGATTGCGCTGGTGCCATTACGCTAACGGTAGACACGAGTTGTAACTACTCCTATTTCACCAATGCAACGGCTACGGCAAGTGGTGGCGCACCCGCTCCGGGTTGTGGCAATTACCTGGGTGGAGATGTTTGGTTTAAATTGGTAGTCCCTGCCAATGGTGTTATCCGCGTGAATTCATTGGGCCAAGTGGTTACTGACGGCGGCATGGCATTGTACACAGGAACTTGCGGAAGCCTTACACTGGTAAGTTGCGACGATTCGTCGAGCGCAAATCCCGGGGACATGCCGTTGATTTCGCAAAGCGGATTGACACCCGGATCCACGGTTTACATCCGATTCTGGGAATACGGAAACAACAACAATGGCACTTTTGCGCTTTGCGTCACTACACCCGATTGTACTACGGGATCCGGTATCGGAACCTCTGCTTTGGGTTGTCCTATCGTAGTCTCGGGCGGGCTTAATCTGGATGGAGTAGATCCAGCGCCAATTGACGCCTGTGTATCCTCTACCTGTACCGATCTTGAGGCCACCTACTTGTTTTTGGGTCAACCAACGGCTTACACCGTGACGCCTATTTCACCTTATACGCCGCCTTATCAATTTGGTTGTCTTGCCAATCCGGTGAGTGTCAATATTGATGATGTTTGGTCGCCGGTGGTAACCTTACCGTTTAACTTCTGTTTTTACGGGAACAATTACAACCAATGCCTCATCGGCTCGAACGGCGTATTAACATTCGATCTCGTTAACAACACCCCTGGCGGTAGCTCTGCCTGGTCCTTTACCAATACACTCCCAAGCGCCTCGTTATTTACCAATACAATATTTGGAGTTTATCACGATATAGACCCCAGCAAAGGCGGAAATGTGGGATGGGAACTCATAACTTTAAGTACTGGTTGTAGGGCACTCGTGGTTTCATGGCAGGATATTCCGATGTACTCATCAAGCTGTAATTCAATATTGTATACAGGTATGATGGTGCTCTACGAAAACACCAATATCATCGAAGTATATGTTCAGGAAAAAAACACCTGCTCTACCTGGAATGGCGGTAATGCAATCATTGGTGTGCAGAATGCCAATGCTACCCAGTGGGCGGCGCCGGCTACCCGAAACACTACCACCACAGACTGGACGGCCACTAATGAAGCGTGGAGGTTCACTCCATCGGGCACTTCGATTACTTCTATCAAATGGTATCAGGGTGCAGGTACCACAGGCCCTGTTGTGGGAACTACACAAACCATCAATGTTTGCCCAACGACAACCACAACCTATACGGCCGAAGTGAGTTATACCCTCTGCACCGGAGGCACGCTCAAAGAAACAGACCAGACTACCGTCACCGTTAACAATAGTAAAACCTGGAACGGTTCGGTAAGTACAGACTGGAACACGGCCAACAACTGGACGCCGGTAGGGATTCCCACTTTGGCCGACTGTGTGGTGATTCCAATCACGGCAAGGAATCCAATTATATCTGGAACTTCTTATAACGGATTGGCGGGAACATTATCGGTACTGAATGGCGCAGCCTTAACCATCAATTCCACCAACAGCGTAACAGTGAACAACTGGGTGAATGTGGGTGCGACCGGAAATTTCACTATAGAAAACAGTGCCAGCCTCATCCAAATCAACAATGCAGTCAACACCGGAAACATTGTTTACAAACGCAACGCGGCCAACGTCAAAGCACTCGACTACGTATACTGGTCGTCGCCGGTAGCCAGTTTCAGTGTCAACAACATTACGGCGCCACTAACACCTGGCCCGATCTACACCTGGAACCCGACGGTTGCCAACCCAAATAACGGGCAAGGAAATTGGCAAAGCGCCTCCGGAACGATGACCGTTGGAAAAGGCTATATCGTGAGGGCACCGAGCAGCTTTACAACCACACCAGCCACGTTAAGCGGTAGCTTTACAGGTGTACCCAATAACGGTACTATTACAATGGGCATCTCAAGGGGCTCTTATGAGGGCGCACCATATCCGGGAATCAATGGCACACAAATTACCAATCTGAGTGACAATTACAATCTCATCGGAAACCCTTACCCATCGGCCATCCGAGGTAGCCAGTTTTTGTTTGATAACAACACAAAAATAGAAGGGAACATTAAGCTGTGGATGCACGGCGCTTCACCGGCCCAAATTGCCAGCCCGTTCTACAACACCTTCCTTTACAACTACAATGTAAACGACTATTCTACCTGGACTTGGACTGGTACAGTATGTTGCCCGGCGGCCGCGTCTGATTTATTTATTGGGGCGGCGCAAGGATTTGTAGTACAGATGATTGACGGTCCCGGTCCTGCTTCGGACGTGGTAACTTTTACCAATGGCTTGCGCGATGCCACTTATAACAACAGTGTTTTCTACAGGATGGCCAGTTTGCCATCGGTGCAAAACCACCTCGTCGACATTGAGAGACACCGGATATGGCTGGACATTGTCAATGCAAACGGCGTTTCCGACAGAACCTTGATCGGTTATGTAGAAGGTGCATCGCAAGGCAGGGACAATGCTTTTGACGCCGGCGCTTTGGTGGGTACCACCATGAGTATTTATTCTCTGAACGAAACCGAGAAACTTTGCATTCAAGGCCGCAGTCTGCCGTTCGATCAGCAAGATGTAGTGCCATTGGCGGTTACAGTTGCCAACCAAGGCCGTTATCAGATAGCCATTGGCGCAGTAGACGGTTTATTTGAAAATGTGCAGCAACCCATTTACGTTGAAGATCGCGAATTAGAGATTTTCCACAACCTGCGTCAAACGCCTTATGGATTCGATGCAGTGCCAGGTAGCTATGACAACCGTTTCTTTTTGCGTTACGCGAACAATGCGCTCGGAGTAACCAATCCTGATGGTTCAGGCGATCTTAGCGCGATGATCATTGACAAACAGCTCATGGTTCAGGCATCGCAGAACATCGCTAAAATTCAGGTGTACGATGTAACGGGAAAATTAGTAAGGACTTACATTCCGAATGAAAAAAACAGCAAATTCGTTGACGATTTCCATTTTGCCAACGGAGTGTATTTTGCCCGGGTTATCCTTGAGAACAATTTGTCATTTACCCGAAAATTAATGAATCAGTAAACTACTTGCCTTTTGTCGATTACCGTTGGCAGCGAACATTTTGAAATAAAAAAACCGCAACATCTAAAAAAGTGTTGCGGTTTTTTTATTATGCCTTTTTGTTGTTAAGCTGCAGGAAAGAAATTGTCCTGAATGCCGTTGGCTTTATTTGTAAAATACAAAGCCAGTTGATAAAAGATATCGCGCGCTTCGCTATTTGGGTTTTCAATGCATTGCTCGATGACCATTAGGAAGTCTACTTTCATGGCCTTTTCGTTTTCAGAATCGATGCCGTTCTCTTCGAGTTGCGTTACAATCTGGTTGGCAAAATTATTTCTTTGGTCTAGTCTTTCAGAAATCAAAAGATTGAGTGCAAGTGTAGTAATGTTTGTTGTCATGGGGATGTTTTTTTTAGTTAATAGGATTTTTATTGAGCGAATATATACCTAAAAAAATACCGGCACACATATTTCCGACGAACTGTTAAAATAATCGTTATACCATGGTTTATAGGGATTCGCGACGCCCCAAACAAAAAAATCCGCCTTGTGAAAACAAGGCGGATTTTTTTAAGGTTAAACTGTAAACCCTCCAGGCTTATAAAACCTGGAGGGTTTGGGTTTTATTTCACCAAAGTCATTTCGTCAACAATGTGTTTTGCTCCAGAGTAATTTTCAATTACCCAAAGTACGTAACGGATGTCTACGTTGATAGTCCTTTGCAATTTCGAGTCAAAGATTACATCGCCAGCCATCGCCTCGATGTTTCCGTCGAAAGCCAGCCCGATAAGTTCGCCTTTTCCGTTCAACACCGGAGAACCAGAGTTTCCGCCAGTGATGTCATTGTCGGTAAGGAAATTCACGTGCATCGACCCGTCTTTATCGGCATAACGGCCGTAATCCTTCTTCTTGTTGAGTTCAATCACTCGACTTGGCAAGTCAAATTCCTCATCGCCTTTTTTATACTTCTTCACCAAACCGTCCATAGTCGTGTAGTTGTTGACCTTAGCGTCATTGCGTTTATCTGCAGGTAACGAACGTACTTTTCCGTAGGTCAGACGCAAGGTTGAGTTGGCGTCAGGATACTGGATCGTTCCAATTTTTGACTCCCTCAAACCTTCAACGAGCAAACGAAATGCTGCGCCATAGTCATTTTGCGCTTGGACCAATTCTGGCGTTTTGGCGTTGATGTGCGCAATCATATCGTTAGAAAGTGCGTACATCGGGTCTTTTTCTAACCGCGCAGCTTCTGGGTTGGCCAGGAAGTCAGCAAGTTTTTGCTTGTTGGTCAAAACACTGTTATCGAGCGCGTTGTTTACCCATTGGGTGTAATCATAATTGGCCGATTTCCCGATTTGTTCTACCATCGGCGCAACCGGATATCCTTTAGATTTAGTAGCGTACAAATTGAGCTGTGCCGCAAGAATTTCCTTCTCGGCCGGTAAGTACAACTCCTTGAACATTTCGTTTGCGGCCTCGATAATCTGCGGTTCCATTTCGGTGCGTTTGGCCGGATCGGCTTTCACGTACAAATCCAACTGCTTTCCTATCGTCCTTCCAGACAAACCAAAAGCCGAGGTTCTAAGCAATTGCTGCAAGTAATTATCATGACGCGCTTTTTCATTGGTCATGGCATACCACTTATTGATGTTGGCTACGACAGTTCCGTACTTGGCTTTATTCTCAGGCTTTTGCGCCCAGGCATCAAACTTGGCTTCCTGCTCCGCTTTTGATTTGGCAGTGCCAAATTTGGTCAACGCATCAATCATTCCCTGACGGTTTTTCCAGTAGTTGGCCACACCGGCATATTTGGAGGCGTAAATCAATCGAAGCTCCGGGCTTTGGTCCATGTATTTCTTCATCTTGTCCATACCGGTTTTAGAACCTTCAACCCACGCAGGATATGCAAATTTCACATTCTGCTCGATTCCGCCCGCCGGCATCCAACGGTTGGTTCTTCCCG
>ERZ795056.2081-NODE-2081-length-22695-cov-7.785689_pt1 | contig 22695 bp, 21 predicted proteins | sample MGYA00375140_ERZ795056 | MGnify/ENA primary metagenome ERZ795056 (study PRJEB30185, sample SAMN05720227) | activated sludge metagenome | isolation source: Anaerobic digester | place: USA | collected 2015-03-09 ... | reverse complement strand
TGGCCGATGGATCAAAAATTTCGGCAAGACCCAGTGGCACCGAACCAAAAATAAAATTCTATTTCAGTGTGAATACAACATTGGCTTCTGCAGCCGATTTTGAGAAAACAGAAAAGTTGCTCGATGATCGGATCGACAGGATCATTGCAGAGATGGAATTGAAATAATAAACCCTCCTTATGAAACGAATGTTAATCCTGGCCTGCATCTTATCCAATGCAGCCGCCCTGGCCCAGCCGGGTAATGGTCTTAAGCAAAGGACCATTGTATTAAAGCGGTTCCTTGAAAAGAATCACTACCAGCCTTTGGCATGGAATGATACTTCATCAGCCATGTTGTATAACAGGTGGCTTGAGGTATTGGACGATGAAAAATTCTTTTTGCTCCAGAAGGATGTATCTGCATTGGATGCATATAAGTACAGGCTTGACGATGAGTTGCAGGGAAAGGATTGGAATTTTGTCCCTTTATCTTCAGGTTTATTAAAAGCAAGGCTTCAACGCACGGATAGTGTGATCAAAGTAGTCCTGGATAAACCGATTGATTTTTCAAAAGCCGAAACGTTCACCTGGCCCTTCCGGTCTTATGCAGCTTCTGAAGCGGAATTCAGCACCCGCTGGCGGCAGTATTTGAAATGGCGGGTGATGGATATCATAGCAGGATCTGCCCTTGGAAAAAATAAAGCAGCCATCGCTGCCAACAGTGCTGAATTTGCAAAATTGGAACTAACGGCAAGGGATAAGGTACGAAAACAGGAACTGACCTACATTGCCAATCTTCAAAAGAATCCGAAAGAATTTACAGATGAACTCGATGAAGCTTACCTGAACTGCATCGCCTGGTGTTATGACCCGCATACTACATACATGAACATGAAGGAAAAGACTGAGTTCCAGGCGCAGGTTTCTGCATCAGAATTCAGCACAGGTATCGATATTGAAGAAAATGAAAAGGGAGATAAGTTGATCGGATATTTAGAACCGGGTGGAAGCGCCTGGCGAACCGGGCAACTGCATTCCGGTGACCTGGTGATGAAGATTAAGATCAACGATGTTGAAAAGGATATTTCAGACCTTGAAGAAGGAGAACTGGAAGACATGCTTAGCAGCAACAGCCAGGAAAATATCGAATTAACGGTTAAAACTGCCGCAGGCGAAATTAAAAAAGTAGCGTTGGTAAAAGAGCAGATCAGTGATGATGAAAGTATTGTAAAAAGCTATGTGATCAGGTCTGCAAAAAATTATGGGTATATAAACCTCCCAGGGTTTTACAGCCGGGAAGAAGATGCAACAAAACTGAAGTATGATGGCTGTGCCAACGATATCAGCAAAGAGATCGTGAAACTAAAAAAAGATTCTATTGCCGGATTGATACTTGACCTCAGATACAATGGCGGAGGAAGCATGTGGGAAGCCATGCAACTGGCCGGTATTTTTATAGACATCGGCCCCGTAGCATCGATGAAAGACAGGGAAGGGAAAATTCATTTCCTCAAAGATCCTAATCGCGGTACTATCTACGACGGTCCGTTAATGATCCTGGTCAATGGAGGAAGTGCAAGCGCCAGCGAATTTGTGAGCGCCGTACTGCAGGATTATAACCGGGCATTGATCGTGGGCAGTACAACTTACGGTAAAGGCACAGCGCAGATAGTATTGCCATTGGATACGGGTATAATTTCGGAAACCAGGAACTATACGGATTTTGTAAAAGTTACACAGGAGAAATTTTATCGCATAAACGGCTCCACAACGCAGTGGAAGGGTGTTATTCCCGACATCAACCTGCCTGATTTATTTATCGACGATACTTACCGTGAAAGTTCTAATGCCAGTGCCTTAAGGCCAGATAACAGTAAAACCGGCATTTACCAGGCCTTGAAACCTTTGCCTGTTGCGGCATTGAAAACCAAAAGTGAACATAGAACCGGATCGGATTCTTTCTTCATTCACATCAACCGGTTTGCCGACAGGTTGAAACAGAAAATGAGCGGTCGTACAATACCACTGCAATGGACAGCATACAGTTCGTATTATTTGAGTAACCTTGATTTGCTTGGACAGATGAATGAAGATAAAAAAGCAGATATTTCAATGCTGGTGACGAATAATAATTTTGACAGGGTGAAATTCCGGGAAGCCACCGACCAAAAGAAAGAGATCAATGAAAGCTATATCAGGCATATACAAATAGATAGAACCGTGCTGGAAGCGGCCCGGATAATGACCGACTGGCAATCTTTGCAATAAAATATGTTTCGATTAGATTTAACTGGCATTTGTTCGGCTCAGAAATTTTCTTATTTTCATAAAATAATCAAATCCCTAAAACTTACCCTTTATGAAAAGATTTATCTGCTATGCTATAACAGCTGTATTGATCAGTTTTTCCCTCACTTCATTTTCGCAGGATCTCGATAACGCCGGCCAGTACATGGATGCCATCAGCCTTCAGCGTAAAAATATTTCTAAAAAATTCATGAGTTATGTAAGCGCTGCAGCGCATGGTAAAAGAGCCAGGAAAGTTGAAAATCTCCGTAATAAATTGCTCAACGAAGTACAGGAGGCCAGGATGAACATAAGCGGTTTGCCCTCTTATAAAGGCGATAAGGCTTACCGGGATACTACGGTCAATTTTTTAAAGTTGTATTTTAATATTCTTAACGATGATTACAGCAAGATCATCAACCTGGAAGAGATCGCAGAACAGAGTTATGACGACATGGAAGCCTATATGCTTGCACAGGAAATGGTTGATAAAAAACTTGAGGAAGGAAATGCCAGGATGAAGGAAGCTTCGGAGAAATTTGCCGCAGCCAATAATATCAACCTGGTTGACAATAAAAATGAGCTGGGAGAAATGATCGACCAGGTACATAAACTGAATGTTTATTACCACGAGATATACCTGGTATTTTTCAAACCTTATAAACAGGAAAGTTATATGATGGAAGCCATGAAAAAAGCCAACATCACGGGTATTGAACAGAATAAGAACTCACTCCTGAAATATTCAGAAGAAGGATTGCAGAAGATTTCTTCCTTAAAAGCTTTCCAGGGAGATAATTCATTACTGTCGGCTTGTAAAACAATGTTGAATTTTTATGTTAAAGAAGTGAAAGGAAGCATGGGCAACATTTCTGATTATTTTCTAACCAAAGAACGTTTTGAAGAAATTCAAAAAGAGTTTAAAAAGAAAAAAAGCCCAACCCAGGAAGATGTTGATGCGTATAATAAAGCAGTAAATGATGTCAACAAGGCTACCGATACGTTTAACAACACCAATAACACATTGAATAAAGAACGTACAGAAGCCTTAAATGACTGGAACAAAACTGTTAATTCCTTTTTTGATGAACATACGCCAAAATACAAATAAGAATCTTTAAAAATAGGCAGGAAAACATGCCGATAAAAATTGTCAGGACAATGCTCCTGACATTTTTTTATCTTGCAACCAGTTATGAGAAAATTTGATGACAGTTACAGGCATAAGGGCCTGCGTAAGAAGTTGATGGATATATTGCGGGAAAAAGGTATAACTGATGAACAGGTGCTTTCAGCCATGAATAATATTCCCCGCCATTTTTTCCTGGATACTGCATTGGACAATATTGCATACGAAGATCGTGCCTTCCCGATCGCAGAAGGCCAAACGATATCCCAGCCCTATACCGTTGCATACCAAACACAATTGCTCCAGGTAAAACCACAGGATAAGATCCTTGAAATTGGTACTGGCAGTATTTACCAGGCAACTGTGCTGGCTGAAATGGGAGCCAAGGTTTTTACCATAGAAAGGCAGAAGGCACTATTTGATAAAACGAAACAATATATTTTCCGTTCAAAATACCCGAACCTTAAATTTTTTTATGGCGATGGGTTTGAAGGATTACCAACTTATGCACCCTTTGACAAAGTGATCATTACGGCCGCCGCTCCTTTTATACCGCCAAAGCTGATCGACCAGTTGAAGCCCGGCGGGAAAATGGTGATCCCGGTGGATGAAGGCGTACATCAACGAATGTTGCGCATAACCAAATTGCCCGATGGAACAACGACTGAAGAAGCCTTCAATAACTTTTCTTTCGTGCCGATGCTGACCGGGAAAAATGGTTATACATCGTAGTTGGAAATACAAAAGATTCTCTGTTTAAATGAATCAATAAATTACCAGGATCATGCGTTTTTTTTCAAGGGTTGTATGCATCTGCAATATTTGTTTTATCCTGGCAGTGATCCTGCGTTGGGTAGAATTATCGAAAAGAGCAAAAGGGAATTTTGATGGAGCCATTGGTTTCCAACCCCTGGAAGCAACCCTCGTAATCCTTGGCTATGGTGCCATTTTTCTGAATGTGATCTATTTATTTTTTACTTTGTATTGGTTTTTTTCAGGGAAATTAAAACTAATACCACGATGGATTGTATTGTTTAATGTATTGATCTTCCCTTTCCAGGTTTACTTTTTTTTCTTTTCCAGTTAAAACAGCTTTATGGTACATACAATACTTAAAGACAAACCAACCCGGCTTTTCGTGATCATCACTGCTTTTTTTGTAGCCAATGCACTGATCGCAGAATGTATCGGAACCAAAATTTTCTCCCTGGAAAAATTATTCGGCGCAACTCCATTGAATTTTTCACTTTTCGGGGAAAGTGGATTAGCGCTTAGCCTTACCTGTGGGGTTTTGTTGTGGCCGCTTGAATTTGTAATGACCGATATTGTAAATGAGTATTATGGCCCAAAGGCAGTGAGGCGCATCTCTTACATTGCGGTGGCCCTCATCCTGTATGCATTTGTTATGTTTTATATGGCCATGGGAGTTCCGGCAGCGGATTTCTGGTATGGGACGGGAGTGCAGGATGGAGTTCCCGATATGTCGAAAGCATTTAATTCAATTTTCGGACAAGGCATGTGGATCATAGCCGGCAGCCTTATAGCCTTCCTTGTAAGCCAGATCATAGATGTAACTGTTTTTCACAAAATAAAACGCTATACGGGAGAAAAGAAAGTATGGTTACGGGCAACTGGCTCAACACTTATCTCGCAACTGGTAGACAGTTTTATCGTGTTGTTCATAGCATTTAAGATCGGGAAAGACTGGAGCTTTCAAAAAGTGCTGGCCATAGGCATGGTCAATTACGCATACAAATTTACGGTAGCGATCCTGCTCACTCCTTTGATCTATTTTATAGAACACCGCATCGACAAGTATGTAGGTAAAGAAACCGCAGCAAGTATGAAATTAACAGCCATGGGGAAGCAGGCTGATTAAAAATTTCTTTCAAAGTTCAGCAACGAAATATAAATAGTGTTAACCATCGATCTGGTCAATGGTTAACACTAATGTTTTACCACCTGGTAGAACTTCCCAGGGATTTATGTTTTTTTTGCAATCTCCATAGATCAACAACTGTAAATGTTGAAGATTTTTCTTTTTTTAATAGAAGATCACTGGCAATGGTTTCTTTTGTTTCTTTCAACAGTTCATCAATTCCTTTTTTATCTACAGGAGTAAAGATGGAGGTGTAATTCGTTTTCATATAATTTCTTTATTTTTAACTAATATCTCTAAATCTCGTCGAATCTACGACTGGCAAGGGATGTACGGCAAACAGGCAGTTTATAAACCAATATCTAACGCGGTAGAACTGAATTGCGGCGCAAAGCTACAACTTAATAAGTTAAGAACAACTATGAAATAAGGATATCGGGCTATAAAAGAGTATGAGTGGTTTTATGTAATGTTCATTTCGTTGATAATCTGTTTGGAACGATTTCTGTTGTATAATATTTAACATTTTTATATGGTGGCTATCCCGGGGTTACAACATGAATAAATTTTAAATAGGAAACCAGCGTTTAATCAACATCGTTACTATTGTAGCAATTACTTTAATGATTAATTATTTGTTTCAGGATGGGTATGAAACCTGTATTTTTTTTATTGCTGATTTTGCATGGAATCACCGGGCTGGCTCAACAGGATGACCAGGGCAATGATACTTTTTTCCTTGCACGGAAGAAAGGGTTGCTGGGTAAACTCGGGCGTGGCATTGCCACTTACTCACCCGAAGGAGAGCCGGTGAAATTGACAGACCCTTTTAAGAAATACAATGGAAAGTTTATCCGTTTTATTGAGGTGGTACCAGTTGGCTTTAACCAGAACCTGAACGATACGGCAGAAATACATCGCAACTTTGCCATTCGTATTGCTCAAAAATTACACCGTAATTCAAGGGATGAAGTGATCCGGAAAAATCTTTTCTTTCACGAAGGAGAGGTATTTCTTCCTTTGCTGGTTTCCGATAATGAACGTTTTCTACGTGAACTTCCCTATATACAGGATGCAGTGATCGTACCATATCAATCGGTCATGTCACAGGACTCCGTAGATGTGATCATCCTGACCAGGGATATCTTCTCCATAGGCGGGAGCATTAATATCCGGAGTATACAGGAGATCAGGTCAGAACTCAAGGAAGAGAATGTAGGCGGAACAGGAAATTACATCGCCATGAGCAGCCTGTTGGAAAAAGGAAGAACACCAGTTTTAGCTTTTGGCGCCGAATTCACCTTAAGAAATATCCGGAAAAAATTCCTGAACTGGACAGCCGGTTTCAATTCATTTAAACCTGCGATTATCAATGGACGTTATGAAGAAAGCAGTATATACAGTCTGCTGGAGAAACCAATGGTAAGCAGGTATACCGAATGGACAGGTGCGCTTTCACTGGCATATAACAGAACAAGAAACGCCTATTCGGAACAGAAAATTTATGACGAAAAAGACCGGTATCGTTACCTGGATCTTGATGTGTGGGGTGGATATAACATCGGATTCAGCCGAAAGCGACTAACGGATTCGGAGAAACGATTAAGACATTTTGTTGCATCCCGGGTTTTTTACAAACATTTCGACCAGGTGCCAAAGGTCTTTGCCGACAGTTTTGATTATAATTACACCAACCTGAATGGCATTTTGTTTTCTTACACATTGTATAAACAGAATTTTTACCGTACAAATTTCATTTATGGATTTGGACGAAACGAGGATGTGCCGGTAGGAATAAATGCAAGTTTTACTACCGGCTGGACGAACAGGCAAGGCCGCAGACGCGGGTATTATGCAACTGATTTCCAGGGCAGCCGTTTTTCTAAAAGAGGGATATTCAGTTCCTATACTTTCCGCCTGGGCGCATATGCAGGCGTTAGTGACATTGAAGACATCAATATGTTGATGGCTGTGGACCATTTTACCAAACTCAGGAAAATAAATCCCCAATGGCTCAACCGCAATTTTTTTTCAATCTCACATGCAAGGAATTTTAAACACAATTTAAATGAACCCTTATACCTGGTGAGTGATTTTGGGCTTCCGGAATTTAGCACCGATTCTACCAGTATCATCAGGGCCGATGCCAGGACCACCGTGAAACTGGAAACCGTTTTTTTTAACCTTCGAAAATTTTTCGGATTCCGGTTTGCGCCTTTTGCATTCTCAGCCATATCCTTTTTAAGGCCTATGGGCGAATCTTTTAATAAAACCAATGGATATAGTGCTGTTGGTGGCGGCATACGTACCAGGAATGAAAACCTGATCTTCGGCACCATTGAACTCCGCGGGATATATTTCCCAAGAATATCTGGCGATATGAATCACTGGCGCATTGAGATCAATACAAAATTGAGGTTCAAATACAACAGTTCCTTCATCAAGAAACCCGATTTTATTGTAACCAATTAAGTTTATGTACAGCATTAAAGAAGCTTCTGCTATCAGGCAGCAATTCTGGACGAAGTTCGGGCAGTACATGTCACCGCTATTATCTGCAACCGGCCAAAAAGTGAATTGGATCAATTATAAGACAGGAGTGAAATGGATTCGTTTTAAAATGGACGCTACCGGAACAGAGGCGATCATTTCTATCGAGGTATCAGCCAATACATCGGAATTATTACAACATTATTTCACACACATGAAGAGCTTTCGTGCCGCACTGGAAGAGGAATTGGGAGAATCCTGGCATTGGAATGAACAGGCTTTCAATGATGCAGGCAAATCCGTTGGTAAAATATTTACCAGTTTGCCCGCTGTTAACGTGCTAAAGGAAAGTGATTGGCCGCAGATCATTTCATTTTTGAAGCCCCGGATTTTATCACTCGACCGGTTTTGGAGCGTTCATAAAGATATTTTTGAAATGATGGTCTGATAGGTTGATATTTTTGAAATACCTTTCTGTAACCTTTACACAGGGTTTGTGTTATAAGCTTAAGTATTTACATTTATCAAAAATCTACAAATGAAAAATTCAATTTATCTTAAAGCATTGGTTGCCGGCATTGTCATTACCATAGGAGCCTGCAACAATTCATCTGAAAACAAATCAGCATCAACAGAAAATGAGATGAAAATGCCCCTCATCAAAGAAGAAGCCGTAAGCTACCAGTCAGATACGGTGAACATGAATGGGTTCGTAGCTTATGACGAATCTTCAGATAAAAAAAGGCCGGTTGTATTGATCGTGCACGAATGGTGGGGATTGAATGACTATGCAAAAACCAGGGCCAGGCAATTGGCAAAATTAGGATACCTGGCCATGGCGATCGATATGTATGGCAATGGAGCAACCGCCGATAATCCTGAGCTGGCTGGTAAACTGGCTGGTCCTTTCTACAGTGATCCCCAAATGGCACGAAATCGTTTCGATGCAGCCCTTGCAAAAATTAAAACATTTGCGGTGGCAGATACGAACCAGGTAGCCGCAATCGGGTATTGTTTCGGTGGTGCCCAGGTCATAAACATGGCGAAGCTTGGGGAAAATTTGAAAGGCGTGGTAAGCTTTCATGGTAATTTAGTTGGGGTTCCGGTGAATAAGGAATTATTGAAAGCGCCGATCCTGGTATGTCATGGCGAAGATGACCAGTTTGTAAAAGCAGATGAAGTAGCCCTGTTCAAAAAACAAATGGATTCAGTTGGAGCTAAATATACCTTTCATTCTTATCCAGGCGCAACCCATGCTTTCAGCAATCCAAATGCTACCAAAATGGGCGAACAATTTAAGATTCCCATTGCATACAATGCCGCAGCAGACAGCACATCATGGAATGACATGAAAGCATTTTTCGGAACGATTTTTAAGTGATCTCTTATCAATGAGTAAATATAAAGGCCGTATTTCTGATACGGCTTTTGTATTGATAAATCCATGTAAAAATTCAATGGTATTGAGCATTGCTACCGTTTGTTTCTGTATTTTTAATGAACACCGCTTTTCACCTAAATATTCATCGCATGCGTTTTCTATTCCTGTTGTTGTTTTTCCCCTTGTTTGTACAGGCCCAGACGGTTGTTACCCAGATCAGCCGTGCCGAAACAGACCTGGCTTTGCTCGGCAAAAAGCAAGACAGCCTGTTGAAGAAGATCGAAGACCTTAAGTTTCAGAAAATTCATGAAGATCTTGACAAGCTGGGTTTACCAAAGGTAAACCCGGGAGAAGAAGTTATTTATCACCTGGCCTTTGCCTTGGTTTATGCTGAAGCGTTTGAACAGGCCAAATGGGTAGCTCACATCGTTTTGCCCGACGTGGTGAATGGAAATGAGGGGAGAACGAATGACTTCAGGCCCGATGAAAAGATCAAAACCGGATCTGCTGTAGAAACAGATTATTTTTTACGCATACCCATCACCGATAGTACGTTTAAATATGATGGCTTTGGTTACGATAGGGGTCACCTGGCTCCTTCTGCTGATTTCAGGTATTCGAAGAAAGCTTTGTCAGAAAGTTACCTGTATTCAAATATGTCACCACAGGTTGCGAAACTTAATCGGGGCCGCTGGGCCGAACTGGAAGATGTGATCCGCCAGTATGTAGTGAGGAACAAAACCCAGGTGTATATAGTAAGCGGGCCGGTATTGCGCCCCGGTTTACCAAAGATCGAACGGGGTACAAATAAAGTGAGTATACCTGAATTTTATTTTAAAGTGGCTCTGGATGAAACAAATCAACGTGCAATCGGGTTTATCATGCCAAACAAAGATTGTGAATACCCGGTGATGTCCTATGCTTGTAGCATCGATAGCATTGAATCAGTAACAGGCATTGATTTTTTTGCCAGTCTTCCCGATGATAAAGAAGGAACATTAGAAAGTAAATACGATGTAAACAAATGGGTAGGGGAGCGGGAGTTGGGTGATGTTCAACCGATGAGGGCCGATAGCCTTCCCAAGAATACGTTTAACACTGTACAAGCCCGTTATCATATTGGGAAGAATGAAAACGTTCGTATATGCGGAACCGTTGTTAGTACCAAACTTTCATCAAAAGGGAATATTTTTCTGAACCTTGACAAGAAATTTCCTAACCAGATTTTCAGCATTTCTATTTTCAAGGATTATGTATCCAATTTCAGTTATGCTCCTGATACATTCCTGGCAGGTAAAACGATTTGTGTAACCGGCAAGGTTACCGATTTCAATGGTACGGCAACCGTGAACATTACGAACGAAAAAGCAATTGAAATACTTGACGAGGATTAATAAATTTTGGTAAAGATCAATAGAACTTTTTTTCAAACATCACCCTGGATGGGAGTTCACTTTTGATCAACATCATATCTTCTGTAACGCTGGCGCTGCCTTTGTCTTTCATTCTTGCAGCAACTATTTTTAATTTCCGGATAAAGCTGGCTTTTTGTTTCTTTTTCATTTCAGACAGGGTGAATGCCAGGTAATACTCTCCCTCTTTACCCATTGGACCAATGTGAAAAGCCTTGATCTTTTTGATTTTATTTTCTTTTTTGAATGTCCTGGTAAACTGCAGCAATGGAGCTTCATCGGGTACCCCGCAACATTCACTTTGGAACTGTAAAACCACTGGGTAAGTAATACTATCTTTATTACTTTGTGAAAACGAAGCAGAGGTTGCCATTATAAAAACAAAACACATGGTAAGTCTGCAGATACTTGAAATTTTCATACTATTTTAAAATGGTTGTGGAATGGAAAGTACCGATATTTCAGAGGAGGTCAGTGTTGAAATAGTTAAAGTTTGCCCCTTTAGCAATAATCACGTATGTCTTGCATACTCTTTGTTTATAGTAAAGAGCAAACAATAATTACTGGCATCTGTTTAAAATAACGGAGTTCAGATTGACAAATGTCAAAAAATAGGTAAAATTCCAAAAAAGTGTCATGCGTTTGTCAATTCAATGTTTAAACATTGTACATTTGTTTCATCGGGTTTAAATATCCCAATAATTGGCATTATGATTCCATCAAACAAAAAAGCGTATACCTGGGTTAGAAAGGCGTTGATCGCCGGGTTTGTATTAATATTGGCGGGTGCAATTGCAATTTGGTACCTCTTTACCCTTAAATTCGATGATACGGCCCAAACCAAAGCAGATTTCACAGTCAATGCACTCGATTTTATACATGAATTTGAAAAAGGAGACAGCCTGGCCAATACGAAGTATGCCGAAAAGATCATTGTTGTTACCGGGGTAGTCACAGAAATTGAGAAAGCAGATACAACGATCAATTTGAAAATGGCTGATGTGGAATCAGGATCTTATATCATATTTGCCTTTCAAAAGCAGAATATGGCTGAGCCTAAGAACGTAAAGGAAGGCGATAAAATCTCCATCAAAGGATCATGCAGTGGAGGTTCGTATAGCGAAATACTGGGAACAGAATTCATCAGCTTTAAAAGATGTATCATTACTAAATAAACATTCTATTATTTTAAACTAAAAAAAACAAAAAATGAAAAAATCGATTCTTATCCTTGCCCTGGCCTTTACTACAGGCGCAGTTTTTGCGCAAAAGAAAACAACTACATCGGCGATCATTAATTTTGATGCTACCACCAGTATCGATGCTTTGCCAAAAGCTGAAAATACAACCGTTATTGCATCATTGGATACAAAATCCGGTGCAGTGGCTTTTGAGGCAAGCATTAAGAATTTTTCTTTCAGCAATCCAAAGATCCAGGAACATTTTAACAGTGGTGGATGGATGGATTCTGATAAATTCCCGGTGTCTAGCTTCAAAGGAACCATTACCAATCTTTCAGAAGTAGATTTTGCAAAAGACGGAAGTTATACTGCAAAAGTTGCGGGCGATCTTACCCTTCACGGCGTTACACAAAAAGTGAATACCACAGCAACAATCGTAGTGAGTGGCAAAAAAGTAAGTAGCTCTTCAGCATTCAGCATCAAGCTGGAAGACTACCAGGTAAATGGCGGTGCCATTGCCGCAGGAAAAGTAGCTAAAGAACCTAAAATTACTGTTGTAGCAGAATTCAAATAATTATTCCTGGAAAATCATAAAGGCTTTTGTTCAGTAATGGGCAAGAGCCTTTTTTATTCATTCAAACAATTTTTTCCCGGCCAGATATTCAATATGCTTGCTTAACTTTATATCAGGGAATTCCCTTAAATAATTTTAGTAAGATGAAAAATAACCTGATCAAAATAATGGGGATGGTGGGTTTTATGTTTGCCAGTTTGAATGGTAAAAGCCAGGCACTTTCTTATTCCGACCAGGCAGTTGCATACAATCGCTTACTGGTAGAAAAGAATTCCAATACTTATGTCAGGATCGGTAATTATAAGGTAACCGGTACTCCATATTTATTTGGTGAAAATGAAGCAGGCAACCTGTATGGTACTTCCGGGAAACTGGAGAATGTAAAGATCCGTTATAATACGTATACACAGGAAGTTGAAGGATTAGGAGAAACAGGTACTGAAAAAGTGCGAATTGAATTCACCAATATCGATTCATTCAGTTTTAACAGAAATGGCAAGGTGCATGATGAAGTACATTTTATCAGAACTGCTTTCATTGATTCAACTGCAAAGGATTTCATGATGGTAATGTATGTGGGAAAAACCTACAGCCTGTATAAAAAGTATAAATCTGTATTAGCGATGTCTACTACAAATATTGGGCAGGTTGATCTTCGCCAGTTTGAACTTGAGTTTGATTATTATTATACGGGGCCTGGTTTCTATGGATTGAAAAAAATTAAAACAAATGATTCATTCCTTAAAAAAACGTTTAACGATAAGATTAATATGGATCAGTTCATAGATCAGCATGATAAGAAAAAAAGGATCAATGAATTTATGGTAGAACTTTTTGAAGCATTAAATAAATAGGGCAGGCTAAACCGCTCCATCAGAGTTTTTTAAAATAACCATTATCTCCCTCCTCTGGGTTTTTGGTGAACCCCATTTTTTCGATAAAGGCCCGGTGATTAGGATGATGCACATTGCTGTATTGCAGGCTTGATACTCCCCTGGAAAGAAGGAATTTTTTCTCCTGTTCAAATATGAACTTACCCACTTTATAATCACGGTATTTAGGTACAGTATAATTTATCTTCACTTCTGCGATGCCGTTATCTCCCAGTTCGGCTACAAATATATTGGCGATCACGATATCCCTTAATACCACAAAGCTGACCCTTTTACCCGTATCGGTAGGAATATAATCCGGGAAATATGCATGGATGTCCGCCTTATAAAATGAAAGGAACTTACCCAGCAACCTATCATCTTTTACCTGTTCAAATTCAAGCAGGTCGAAATTCTCCGTAGCCCTGTATATCTTGATGAGATAATACATGTTGATCAACAACAGTAAGGTGTTTGTCAATATAACCGGAAAAGCATGAATTAAAATTCCGTAACAAATAAAGGCCAGGCATCCGAAAGTATTCAGCCACCTGAATTTTAGATCATTGTTTACCATCAATGAAATGGCCAATAATATAGAAGCTATATAACCCAGGGCTTGTGCGATAATTTCTATCATAAATCAAAAGTCGGTTTGATGAACAGCAGTAGGGATGTTGGTTTTAAAAGGGCATAAAAGTAAATCATTTTCAATTAGCGGGCCCGTTGGGTTGATATGTTCCAAAAAAAATGCCTGCATCTGGTTAAGATACAGGCATAGGGAAGATTTTATCGACAGGCATTACATCAATGCACAAGAATTTTTTCTGTGGCCAGCCTGTTGCCGGCTTTGTCGGTTAGTTCTACCACAAACATCCCCGTAGCAACACCGGTAAGATTTACCTGTAGTGTTGTATAAGTTCTTCCAACCGGGAAGGCTTTGCGGTAAACCCTCGAACCTTTTGAGTCGTATATGACCAACTGTTGCACTGTATTAACAGCACCTGGGTTGTAATAGGAAACATTGAAATGCCCATCATTGGGTACAGGCCAGATAAATAACCTGTCGCTCATAGAATCCTGTATCGTTACCGGCAAGGATTGATTGCTGCAGGCGCCAGTATTTTCATCTGCTGCGGTAACCTGGTACGTTCCAATATCGTCTATCGAAATGATTCGGCTGCTGCCGCTGAAATTCGGGATCAAAACGCCGTCCTTTGTCCAGCTGAAAACAAAACCCGTTGAAGGGCTAACCGTAGCCGTTAGTAATACCGTTTGCCCCGGCAGGATTTTTGTTACTGCGGGTGTGGCCGTTAAACTCACCACAGGTAATGGGTTTGCTATTACAGTCACCGTAGCAGTTGCATCACATCCATTACCGTTCGATCCGGTTACGGTATAAGTTACAGGGTTGGGAACGGTAGGATTTCCGGCATTTACGGTAGGGAATACATGCACGGGATTGTCTGTGGAACTGATCGGCGACCAGGAATAAGTAGTGGCGCCACTGGCCGTTAGCAATACATCCGTTCCGGTGCATACACTGTTTTCACTGGCTGAAGCTGTAACCACCGGGGGAGCATTTACCGTGAGTAAGCCGGCATTGGATGTAACAGGTGATCCGCAACTTCCCGAAACAATCACCTGGTATAGGTTATTATTTTCCGCAAGCGTGATACCCGGCAAGGTATAGCTATTGGCCGTTGCCCCAGGAATATTTGCATAACTGGTTCCACCATTGCTGCTAAGCTGCCATTGATAAGTAAGTCCACCGCCGCTAGCCGTTACCGTGAATGTACTGGTTCCACCAGTGCATACTATTGCATTGGTTACTTGTGCAGTGATCGTTGGAGCTGTGTTAACAGTTACAGAAACATTGTCTGAAACGGTTAAACCACATAGCGTAGTAACTACCACATGGTATAGGTTATTTCCGATAGGAGCTGTCACACCGGTGATCGTATAGGATGCAGCAGTAGCCCCGGTAATATCATTAAATGTTACACCGCCATCAATACTTACCTGCCATTGATAATTAACGGTTCCGCTTACCTGCGTGTTGAAAGTAGCATTACCACCCACACATACAACCTGGGAAACGGGTTGCGTATTGATCACCGGATTTGCAATAGGTTGAATAATATATGTTAATGTGGTGTTTTGTGTAACTGTTCCTGCCACACCCGTAACCGTTATGTTATACGTGCCCGGCGTTAACGCAGTAGTATTATTCAGGGTTACCACTGTACTGTTGCCCGGCGTAACGGGATTAACAGAAAAGCTTACTGTTGTCCCTGCAGGATTTCCACTTGCCGTGAGATTGGCAGGGGTAATAAATCCGCCTACAGAGCTGGTTGGAAGGGTTACAGCCCCTGAAGTTTGTCCGCAGGTAATGCTCGCCGGAGTTGTATTGTCAAAACTAAATGTGCTTGGAGGCAGGCTGATAGAAAAATTGTTGTTAGAAATATCAAAGAATATATTGTTAATGGCTTCTACTTTTACCCTTGCTGTTGTTGTAGCAGACGGAAGAGTAGGAACGGTAATGCTTTCGCTGCCATCATTTACAGTAGATGCAAGCAATACCGTTGGGTAGGTGAGGCCACCATCGGTTGACAATGAAATTTTCACACTGGTGGTATTGATAGGAGCGGCATTGGTACCGGCCACATTCCAGGTGATGGTTTGGGTAGAACCACCTGCCCAACTTTCGCCTCCATTGGGGAAGTTAACGGTAAATGGTCCGGTACCTGCAATGGTATGCACCTGGAAAATACCGGTGTACCCGGTTTGGCAACCATCTCCTCCTGTTACGACACCACCACCGCCAGAGCGATTATCCCTTACCGTAAGCCTGAACTTAATGTTCCTGGCAACGGTAGGTAATGTTTCACCTTTTAATCCACCCATATTGGCCGGGGGAACTGCCGGAAGGTAATTGGCAATGATCCTGGCAATATCCGGAAAGGTTCTGCTGCCGGTTGTTTTTGGAGCCCTTGATTTAAACAAAGGTGCCGTAGTACTGGTAGCGCCGGCGTTCCAGGCTCCGGAAGGGCCAAGGTCCCATTCCTCCCAGCAATAAGTTAATGCATCGCCATCGGCATCAGTAGCCGTTGCCGTTAGTGTGAACGGAGTATTAATGGGAATATTAATGTCGTTGTTGTTCATGGAAGTAATCTGCGGCAAATTATTCCCGGTAGCCGATGCTACTTTACAAGTACCGCCTGCTTCAATGAAATTGCTGATCTCATCAAAACTGATGGTATGGAAAAAAGGATCACTGTGTGGCTGTATATCATCTGATCCGCAAATACCTGCATATGCCATGATGGTAGTACCACTGCCCACTTCATAGGCTGTACTTCCGTTTCGGTTTCCACCGCAACTGCTGGTTACACTGTTGAAAGTGTGATCACCGCCAAACTGGTGACCAATTTCATGTGCCACATAGTCGATGTCATAATCATCTCCAACAGGATTTGATAAGCCCGTTACACCAAGGGCTTTCGAAGAAGCGTCACATACTACGCCAAGTCCGGCCAATCCGCCGCCACCCGTACTGAATGTATGACCAATATCAAAATTGGCCGTACCAATGATACTGGTGATGAAGGTCTGGCTTTCATCGATCAGGATGCCACCATCGTTATTAGCTGATGGAGAAAAAGGATCCAGTGCCGGTGTTAAGAATTCGAGCAGGTTGTTGTTGGCGATCAGGATAAGCCGCACAGCCACTTCATTTTCATATACACCATCTACCCGGTTAACGGTCGTTACAATGGCGGCATGCAATAAAGCAGCGGTGGTTCCTCCAACAGCTGCGGCATATTCACCCGTACAGGCTACTGCCAGGCGGTATTTATACAATTGGGTGCCCCTGCACGGACCAGCCGTTACATTTAGCAACCTGCTTCCTGCGTTTTCGGGTACGCTGCAAACAAATCCCGTATTGCGGCTATTTTCGCGGGTATAATAACTCATATAATGATGTATGTCGCCCCTGGCATAAGGATCAATGTAAACATTCCCATTTACAGATAAAATCTGCGCATGAAAACCAAAAGGAGTGTAATCAAAACGAATCGTCGCATAAGGGTCATCGATACCCTGTCCTGCAAAGGTTCGGCTCTCCGGAAATTTAGCTGCCAGCGCCGGTTCCTGGATACTGCTTTCCCAAACCCTGAAGCTTGCATTGCTTCCATCAGGCATCGGAAGAACAAGGGTTGGCGCCTGTTGGCGATTGAATAACGTTTCTTCAGAAGGAAGCGACCATAAAAATCTTTGTAATGATTCAACATCGGAAACGATGCTGGTCCTGCTTTTCTGTGGATTGATGACTTTTTTAAAACCGGATACGGGGATGGAAGAAGCTGCGATATCGGCAAAAAAATGCTGTTGGGCATGTAGGGTCATTGTTAAACCCAAGGTACAAAGCAATGCTGCAAGGTACCTGCTGAATTTGGACATAAGGAGTTTAATTAAATGGTAAGTATCAAATATATTGATAATATTTTTGTATTCACGAAAAGGTCTTTAAGTAAAAAACCAGGCTATTTGCCTGGTAGGTATTCCCATTTTTCCTTGTGATTCCCGGGATAGAAAATGATTACAACAACGATAAACTGATAATAGGTTTATGGTTTTTTGTTTTCCTTAAAACGCATGTCTGCTTTACCATCTTTTTTTACATGCTTCCTGGCTTCCTTGTTCACTTTAAATCTTTTGTCTGCTGTACCATCTTTTTTCAATTGAATGTTATTAGCAGGAGCTGGTTTGATGCTGGCAACAGTAGCGCTCTTTACGGCACTGTTTGAAGCAGTAGTAGATTTTGCGGATGTTTTTGCAACTGGTTTTAAAGAAGCAGCAGCAGGTTTGGGTACAGCGGTCGATTGTTTGGGGTTTGTTGTTTGTGCAAATGATCCTGCCACAAGTGCAAATACCAGGGAACAGGCGGCAAATAATTTTTTCATTGTATTTCGTTTTAATTTTTAAAAATTTAATTCTGCAGACAAAAGTATATCGGCATCATTATTATTTAAGCTGCATAACAACCGGTTAACGTATCTTATTGATTGGTTATCACAGTGGAGGATCATCGTTTAACCAGTTTTTAACCATTGCCAGCTTGCCTGCAATATATTTGTATGCAACTTTACAATGGCCGGGTGAAATATTTTGAAGCATGCGTTCAACAACATTTAAATGGATCATACTGGTGGCAACAATTGCTATTGGTTTGCTGGTATCCGTTCAACTTTTCTGGTTGAACAAAATTTACAATTTCGAGCAAAAGGAATTTACCACCAGTGTTGTAAAAAGTATACAGGGTGTTTATGAAGATCTTGAACTAAGTAATTCGCAATCTACCCAACTGCAAAAACTTATTGAACAACCCAATGCAAATACTTTTTTATTCAGGATCGATAGCATTCCTGCAAAGGATGTGTTGAAACAGAATATCCTTAGCAACCTCGAAGGCTTCGGCGTATTTGCCGATTGTGAAGTGGCTTTATACAACGATTATACCCACCAGCATTTGTATGAATTTTATTTGCCCGCTGCGGTATCTAAACATGGCAGGGATACCAGGATCGACCTGAAAATGTACCCAAAAGATTATCCTTATATCCAGTTATATTTTCCATACCGAAATAATTACATCATCAATTCAATGACCTGGTGGATCATTTCCAGTACCTTCCTGTTATTACTTCTTGTAGCCCTTGGGTTGAGCATATTTTACCTCTACCGTCAAAAATTCCTGAATGAAATTCAACTCGATTTCATCCGCAATGTGACGCATGAATTTCAAACACCGCTGACAACCTTAATGGTAGGATTGGATGCGATTGCCCGCCCGGGTATCATCGATCAGCCAGCAAAACTTTCCAAGTATACCAACCTCATGCAGGGGCAGGCTGCTTACCTCAAACAGCATATGGAAAACCTGATGGAAGTGATGAAAGCAGAAACTTCCGGACTCCAGGTTGATAAGGAACCTGTTGTTCCCAATGAACTGATCCCAAAAGCGATTACCCAGTTACACGTTATGATCGAAGAAAAGCAGGCTCAGGTTGAGCTGCACCTCGAATCATCAGGTGCCAGTATAACGGCAGGCAGTAACAGCATTTACCTGGTGATCCTTAACATCATTTCAAATGCGATCAAGTATTCGCCATTACCCAGGATCGTCATCCAGACTTCTGTGCAGAACGACCGGTACAGGATAACAGTAAGGGATAATGGCATTGGTATTGGCAGGCAATATATCAGCAGGTTGTTTAAGAAATTTTACAGGGTGCCCACAGGAGATATTCATAATGTAAAGGGGCTGGGACTTGGATTGTATTTTGTAAAGAAAGTTGTGGATGAACACAAAGGCAGCATTCATGTTAAAAGCATTGTAGGATCAGGAACCGAATTCATCATTGATTTACCCATCAGTTAAAAAATATATCATGCGCAATAAAGTAAATATTTTATTTGCCGAGGATGATAAAAGCCTTGCATTCATTGTTAAAGATGCCCTTGAAGAGGAAGGGTATAAAGTGTTGCATTGCGAAGACGGGCAAACGGCCATTGATAGTTTCGATAAAACGAAATTCGATATGTGCCTGCTCGACATCATGATGCCAATCAAAGATGGCTATACCGTTGCCAGGAAAATACGCCAGCAATCTGATGTGATACCGATCCTGTTTCTAAGTACCAAGAACCAGGAATCGGATAGGCTTAAAGGTTATGACAGTGGTGCCGATGATTATCTTTCCAAACCATTTAGCATGGCCGAGCTGCTGAAAAAAATTGAAGTATTTCTCCGGCGAAGTAGAAAATTGCATTCCGATCAGCCCGAAGAGTGTATGATTGGCAACATAAGGTTTTCTCCATCTAACCTTTCTGTGCAAACCGGCTCCGATTCAATCAGCATTACCCAAAAAGAAGCTGATATACTTAACTTTCTTTTCGAACATAAAAACAAAGTGGTGAAACGCGACGAGGTGTTGCTTAATGTTTGGGGGAAGAATGATTATTTCCTTGGCAGAAGCATGGATGTGTTCATTTCAAAAATTCGGAAATACCTCAAGGCCGATCCTGCCATTATACTCGAAACCATCCATGGAGTGGGGTTCCGCCTGAATGTGCCTGAATGATCATTTTAATCAGACTTAAAAAGTATGAAAGAACATAACGATAAATCCCCGCATATACTCAATGCGTCTTCAAATTTGCTGGGGATCTGTTTCATCCTCCTCACGTCATTAAAAGTGATGAAGATCTCTCAAACAACCATCATTGATGAGATCACTACCATTGCTATCATCCTCTTCATGGCATCCTGTTTATTTTCTTTCCTTTCTATCCGGGGAAATAAAAGTGCTGCCCTGGAAAAGATCGCCGACTTTATATTCCTGTCGGGATTGTTCCTCTTGTTCATCACAACCTTATTTTTTACATTCGATATCATTCGATAACAATCCTGTTTGTATCATCGCATAGGCGTATCCGTTAAAACAAAGAACCCGTTTCAGCTGAAACGGGTTCTTTGTTTATGACTTATTGAATTGATCTTAATGAATAATGATCTTTTCAGTTGCCAGCCTTTTTCCGGATTTATCGGTAAGTTCAATCACATACATACCCGTGCCAACCGAATTGAGGTTAACTTTTAAGGTAGTATAGGTTCTTCCGATCGGGAATGCTTTGTTGTAAACCCTGGCGCCTTTTGCATCATAGATAATCAGTTGCTGTACATTCGTTACACCACCTGGATTGTAATATGATACGTTGAAGTTGCCATTGTTTGGTACAGGCCATACGAAAATCCTGTTTGAAACAGAATCACTGATGGTGATCGCATCAGATACACTCTGGCATGCTCCAGTTGTGAGATCAGCCGCAGTTACCTGGTAAGTACCTACTTCATCAACAGTAACAACCCTTGAGCTGCCTGTGAAGCCTGGAATTTCAATGCCATCTTTTGTCCAGGTAAATCCAAATCCTGTACCTGGATTAACTGAAGCAGTCAATGTCACGCTTTGGCCTGGCAGGATCTTGGTGATCGCTGGGGTAGCCGTTAATGTAACAACTGGTAATGGGCTTGCAATAACCGTAACATTTGCAGTGTTCTGGCATCCGTTACCGTCAGTTCCGGTTACGGTATAGGTAACAGGATTCGCTACATCAGGATTTGATGGATTCACTTCAGGATTTACAGTTACCACTGCAAGAGCTGGAATAGTACCCGGTGCCCACGTGTAGCTTGTTGCACCAGTTGCCGTTAAAGTTACAGCGGTTCCGGTACAAACACTTGGTTCGCTGGAGGTAGCCGTTACCGTTGGTAAAGCATTAACGGTAAGCGTTGCAGCACTTGATGTTGCAATAGCAGCACAAGTTGCATTTGAAACAAGTACCTGGTAGCTATAATTGTTCATAGCAGCCGTAACAGCAGGTGTTGTATAGCTTGCATTGGTTGCACCTGCAATATTTGTGAAACCTGTTCCGGTATTTAACTGCCATTGATAAATGGAAGCATTGGTACCTGCAACAGTTAACGTTGCTGTAGATCCCTCACATGTTGGAGTGAGGCTCGGTTGAGTGGTTATCACTGCCGGGCTAACAACCGTTAACACAGCAGCATTAGAAACAGCTGTAGGAGTACAAGCGCCTGCTACTACAACCTGGTATTGATAGGTGTTCAAACCTGCGCCAATTGCATTCAGCGTATATGTAGCAGAAGTTGCACCTGGAATATCAGTAAATCCTGATCCGGTGTTAACCTGCCATTGGTAACCTGTACCGGTACCTGTTGCAGCAGCAGTAAAAGTATGATTGCTGCCAGCGCAAAGGGTTACACTGGTAGGTTGTGTAGTGATGGTAGGCAACGTCTGCACGGTAAGTGTTGCAGTATTTGAAGTAGAAGCTGTAGCACAAGATGCATTAGATAAAGTTGCCTGGTATAAATAACCATTCTGAGCAGCTGTTACACCGGTAATGGTCAATGTCGCATTTGTTTCACCGGTGATATTGTTGAAACCGCTTCCGGTGTTCACCTGCCATTGGTAAAGTATGCCTGAGCCACTACCCGCCACCGTGAATACCGCATTTGAACCTTCGCAGGCCGTAACGTTTACTGGTTGAGTAGAAATGCTCACCGAGCTGCTAACGGTCAATATAGCTACTGTAGATGTAACAGGAGCTCCACAAGTTCCTGAAACGATCACCTGGTATTGGTAATTGTTCTGGGCAATGGTGATACCATTTAATGTGTAAGATGCAGTAGTTGCACCCGGGATGTTAGTGAAACCTGAACCAGTGTTTTCCTGCCATTGGTAACTGAGTCCGGTTGAAGGAGTAGCAACTACCGTGAATGTATTGCTGTTACCTGTACAAACAGCCGCACTGGCAGGTTGGGTAGTAATGGCCGGGGCTGAATTAACAGTAAGTAAAGCTGCACTGGAAGTAGTTGTACCACATAATGCAGTTACCACTACCTGGTATTGATTATTGTTTAAA
>ERZ795056.2080-NODE-2080-length-22702-cov-4.668124_pt1 | contig 22702 bp, 24 predicted proteins | sample MGYA00375140_ERZ795056 | MGnify/ENA primary metagenome ERZ795056 (study PRJEB30185, sample SAMN05720227) | activated sludge metagenome | isolation source: Anaerobic digester | place: USA | collected 2015-03-09 ... | reverse complement strand
CCCGAGAGTAAGCGACCTCTACCGGACGATTTTCCCTGGCTTGCAAAAAATCTTGCACCTCTTCGGTGGTCGGCAAAACGACTTTCGCGGCATCATTGGAAAGCGATAAAATAGTGTCCCCCGCCAATAGGCCCGACAAGTCTGCCGGTGAATCTTTTACCACACTGGTAATCAAAAGCCTTTCTTCTTTTATTTGCGCTCCAGCCGGCAAATCGGCCAAAGCGACCGGCATACCAATAAAAAGACTGGCCGAAAAAAGCCCCCAGGCCAAAACCAGATTCAAAAAGACACCGGCGGCCAAGACAACGGCCTGAATATAACGCGGCTTGTGGATCATGCTCCGCGCATTATCCGGGCCACTCTCTGATTCTTCATCCGAATTCTCACCAAAAATCTTGACGAACCCGCCAATCGGAATCAGGTTGATTGAATACTCCGTCTCCCCCTTCTTAAAGCTAAGCAGTTTTGGTGGAAAACCAAAACCAAACTCGTCCACCCTGATGCCAAATTTTTTGGCAGCCGAAAAATGACCCAGTTCATGAGTAAAAATCAAAATCGCCAAAATAATGATGAAGATAATAACGGTCATATTGTTAAATTAAAAATCAGAAATTAAAGCTAAAACTTTCTAAAACAAAGCGAGAAAAACACAAATAACACCTCGACTAACCAAAAATTTCTTTTTCTTTGCGTTCGGCCAGTTCGGCAATTTTATTGTTCACGCCATCAATAATTTTTTGCAATTCATCTTTGGCCTTAAATTTATCATCCTCAGAAATTTGACCGGCCTTTTCTTGCTCTTGAATGTCACTCCAAACCTTCTCTCGTTCCTTGCGAACCGACACTCGCGCTTCTTCCATTTTCTCATTTACCAACTTCATCAACATTTTCCGCCTTTCTTCGGTCAAAGCGGGAAATGACAAACGCAAACCGTCGGAATTTGGCGCCGCCGATAATCCCAAATTGGACTTTTCTATCGCCGTTTGGATATCTTTTATTTGATTCTTGTCCCACGGCGTAACTCTGAGAGTTTTGGCATCCTCAATGGAAATGTTGGCAATATGTTTAATCGGCATTTTTGAGCCATAAGACTCAACCATGACACCGTCTAAAACCTGCGGCGTGGCCTTGCCAGTCCGCACACTCAAATATTCGCGACCAAGCCACTCTTCTATCTCTTGTAAATGATTTTTAAATGGCAAAAAATTATACATTGATACAAAGTTAGCTCTTAATTAAGTTAATAATAGACCAAAAAATAACAAGCGTAAAGCCGAAATCAAAAAAGATTCAGGGAAACTTCAAAGTTAACACTTGAGTTATTAAAATCCTTAAATCGTCAACGCCAGGTTTTCCAAAATCAAACGAAGTGAAGACCGCGGACTGGCAAGATGTTTTTTGGCTTGGCTAACGACCGCCAAACTTTTTAGGCCATTCCCTCGTCCAACAGACCGGAAACCTCCATACAACTCTCTCTCCAAATCATCCAAAAAACGAAAAACTTCACCTTTGCCAATTGTTTTGTTTCTGATAAAATTTTTTTTGACATATTCCAGGCGCGCAACCGGAGAAAGTTTAAGAAAACTGGCAACCATCCCGTCATCCCCTTGGCTTCCGCGCGACTCGCCGGAACGAATGACAAAAAAACGGGACTTCAATGTCGGCAAAAAAACATCTTCCGAGCGCAAGATGACAAAAAAATGTGTCCCCTTGGTTGGCTCTTCAAAAGTCTTGAGGAGCGCGTTCTGCGCCTCAATCGTGGCCGAATCTATCGTCAAAACAAAGAAACGGCCATTTTGACCAAAGGCGCTCAAAATCTGTCGCTGTCTGAGAGAATGGCTATCCTTAATTCCAAATAAAGAATAACTTTCTTCAATGTAATCCGGACTAGCCAAGAGGTTGACCAGCCCTAATCGTTCCGAAAGCAACAAACGAAGCTTGGGCAAAAAGTCCTCCGGTCGTCCCACCAAAAGATAAGCATGATGTAAATTGGAATTATTTAAAAAATCCATTTAGCATTTAAAAAAACGAGAACGCAAAAACCAAGAACCGACAAAATTAACGTTTGCTGATGATGCTCTTCTTGTAGGTGCCAAGGTGTTCCAAGGCAATGCCGGTCCCTTTGGCCACACAAAAAAGCGCTTCATCCGCCAAGTAAGCCTTAACCCCGGTCTTGCGATAAACCAATTCGGACAAATTGCGAAGTTGCGATGAACCGCCAGTCATCGTAATCCCCTGGTCAATAATGTCGGCGGCCAGTTCGGGCGGAGTTTCTTGAAAAACCACCTTGATCGCCCGAAGGATCTCCTTTAATTCGTTGTCCATCGCCCGCACAATTTCATTGGTCCGCACTTCCACTGAACGCGGCAAACCGGTCATAAAATCACGACCCTTGATTAAGTAGACCAATTCCTCTTCCACCGGGATGGCCGAGCCGATAGAAGCTTTTACTTCTTCAGCAGTCTTGTCGCCAATTGCCAAATTAAAAGTCTTTTTTATGTAATCGGCGATTGCCTGGTCAATTTTATTACCAGCGTGTTTGACCGACGTGGAAGCCACTATCCCGCCCAACGAAATGACCGCCACATCAGTGGTTCCGCCGCCAATGTCTACAATCATATGACCGCGAGCCTCATAAATCGGGATACCGGCGCCGATGGCCGCCAAAATAGGTTCTTTGACCACATAAGCGTTTTTAGCGCCGGCACGCATAGTCGCCTCTATCACCGCTCGTCGTTCGGTGGAGGTAACCCCGGCCGGCACAGACACCATCACGTCCGGCTTGAAAAAATTCAGTTTCCCCAACGCCTTGCTGATGTAGTAACGAAGCATCGCCTCGGTGACACGGTAATCGGCAATCACTCCATCCTTCATCGGCCTGTAAACATGAATGTTGTCAGGCGCTTTGCCAACCATTTCTTTGGCTTCAGTGCCAACAGCAACAACTTTATTATCAGGTTCAGACATCGCCACCGCTGAAGGTTCATTCAGAACAATCCCCTTATTTGGCGCGTAAACCAAGGTGTTAGCCGTCCCTAAATCTATCCCTAATTTTTTGATAAACATCGCCACGGCAATAAATGTAAAATTTAAAAATTAAAATGTAAAAACTAAAGCTAATTGTCCTCATTTTAGCCCAAAAAATGAGAAATAGCCACTTGACGTGAAGTGGTAAATATAATATAAAAATAACCAATTTTATTTTATTCTTTCTATTTTGATGCCAATTTTTTGGAAACGTTCTTCAATTTTTTCATAACCACGGTCAATGTATTTGACGTTATGGACGACGGACCGACCAGAAGCGACAATCGCGGCCAAAACGTAAGCCAAGCCGGCGCGCAGGTCTGGACTTTCTATTTCCTTACCCTCTAATTTACGTGGTCCATAAATAATCGCTCGGTGAGTGTCCAAATTTTTAGCTTCCAAACCCATTCGCGACAATGCTTCTAAATAATTTAAACGCCCTTCAAAAATAGTTTCAAAAATAAAACTCTCGCCGTTCGCCTGAGACAAGAAAATTGCGAGGGGTGCCTGCAAATCAGTCGGAAAACCAGGATACTCATGAGTCTTCACATCTACCGCTTGGTATTTTTTCTTGCTACTTCCGACCCTGACAAAGTTCTCCCCAACTTCAAGCGACACTCCGCTTTCACGCAACAAATTGATGAGAGCGTCCAGGTGCTTTGGTTCACAACCGACCACTTTCAGGTCAGAGGCGGCCAAAGCTCCTAAAATAATAAAACTGCCAGCCTCAATCCGATCAGGGATTGTTTTGTATTCATGTCTGCCGCCAGTCAAAAGCCCGTTGCCTTCAATTGTAATTGTTGACGTGCCCAAACCCGAAATTTTGGCGCCACACTCGTTTAAAAATTCACCCAAACTGGCAACCTCCGGTTCCAAAGCGCAATTTTTTAACACTGTCTTGCCCTTGGCCAAAACCGCGGTCATTAGAAAAGTTTCCGTGGCCGTGACACTTTGATTTTTGAAAAATATTTCAGCTCCCCAAAGACCCTCTCTTGGCGCTTTGACCCAAAAAACACCTTCCGTTTCCGTTATGGTCGCGCCCATTTTTTCAAAGCCAGACAAAAATAAATCAACCGGCCGTTTACCGATCACGCAACCACCCGGATAAGGAAATGATATTTCGCCAAAACGCGCCAACAAGGGTCCAGTCAAAACAATTGAAGCGCGCATTCGCTTGGCAATCTCTGACCAAAGCGGCTTATTGGAAATCGCGCTGGCGTCAAGCTGGTAAACACCTTTGTCTTTTTTGTTTACTTTAACACCCAGGTTGACCAACAAATCAAGCATCCGAAACACGTCCTCAATCTCCGGCACATTGCTGGTCATAAAACCATCCTGAAAAAGCACGACGGAAGCCAAAATCTTGAGAGCGGCATTTTTAGCGCCGCCAACCACAATCTCACCGGACAATGTTTGCTGACCGCCTAAACCGTCAATAATAAATTTGTCAGTTACCTCAGGCACGGTAGAAATAATACTAGATTAGAGGGCAAAAAGCAAAAACTTCTAATGCAGACGAAACACTGATTTGCGCTGACAAAAACGCAGATAGATAAGTTGTAGGGGTTTCATCTTGTTTTCTGAAACCTGATAGTTAAAAGCTGCCCATCCGCGTTTCATCCGCGAAGATCTGTGTCTTATCTGCCTTAGACACGCAGGTCCGTGGTGAACACGCCTTTCTTCAGTTCTAGCGGTTCAGATTGATAAATTTTCTGATAAGAACCGTCAGGCAATTTTTCTTCCACTGTGTAGTAATAACTCCCCGGTCTGACCAAGATATAAAAATTTCCCACCTGGTCAGTCACGACATTTTTAACCTGCTGATTAATTTCCGGCAAAAACAGTCTGATGATAGAAAAAGGCAATGGCTCGCCGGTTTCTTTTTTGTAAAGACGCCGCGGTTTATATTTAGAACGCCACAACTTATTAAAAATATAAACCGCCACATAGAGCAAAGCTAGAATTATGTTTAAAACCGAAGGCCGAAAAACCAGAGTATAAATAGACAAAAGAAAGCCCAAATAAAAAATCATGTTAAAAATCCGGTTTCGCCAAATTTCTTTTTTTGAATAGAAACGGAAAAAATCGGTTTTGGTTTTGGCAAACTCGTTCCAGTCAAAACCAATAGGGTCCATTGGAATGTTAAGGTTTATAACTTCCTCGCCTTCAGTTGCCAAGGGTTGGCCAAAATACAAATTATCGTAAAGCTCATCCACCCTTTGGCCAGCCAATTTTTGCGATGGAAATTGGTAATGAGTTTTGTTTGCCTTGACTAGATAATTGCCGGCAGGTAACAAAAAGCCAAACCGTCCATCAATATCCGTGATAGCGCTGGTTATTTCTTTGCCACCGCCGACTGGCTCTATTGAAACGTAGGCCGGATCAAGAGGCCGTTTGGTGACCGAATCATAAACTGTGCCCCAAGGCTTAGCTTTTTTCCGCCGGCCAAATAAGTAACCAAGCAAACGAACCAAATAATTAAAGGTATCAGCCAATGTGGGGAAAAAACCCACCGCCAAACCGGAGGCAACCACCGTTGGCGCCACCGCCTCAACCGTCAGAGACAAAAGCTCGGCACCCGGACGCTTTGTCCCCGAAACCGAGATCTTACCTCTCGTCGGGACAATTGTTTGGTTGTTGTAGTCAATCAAATAAATATACATTTCGTAAACACCTCCATATTTAAAAGCCGGCACAGTCGCGCGGTAAACTTTTTTATCAGCCGAAACCCGCAAGATGACTGCCGTCACATCTTGCGGGTTTTCTGTGTCCACAAAAGTTACGCCGATTGTTTTTAAAACTTTGGGCACCTGCTTGTAATTCATTTCCAAAGTCAGAGTTTTACCCCCCTTAATGTAAACTGTTTCCCCACGATTAAAGAGCTTGATTGGCTCGCCCGGTTGGAGCAAACGCAAAAACCAAGAGGCTTCACTCAAGGGGGTGGAAGTGGCCAGGGGCAAACCAATAAAAGGATCCATTGTTTCTTTTCTCCCCCCATCTTCCCCGTCAGATTTTCCTTCTTTATTTTCAGATTCCTTTTCTTCCTCTTTCTCCTCCGTTTCTTCAACCTCCTCTTTCTCCTCCTCCGTTTCTTCTCCCCTTAGATCAAGAGAGGCGATCGCGCCAGAAGAAAATTCTCCCTTCTTATTTTTAACAAAAGCGGCATAATAATATAAGCTGCCAGTCGCAACCCCGCTGTCTTTAGCCGATTGACCCTTGCCTTGGAAAATAAGAACGCCCTCACTTGGATTATTGGGAATTCCCCCCTCCAAACGAACTATTCTAACAAGCGAAAAGTCTTTTTTGGGGTTACGCCAAGACAAAAAAGCTTCATTTTTGTCTTCTTTATAAATTACCGAAAAATTTGTAACATTTGGCACACTTGGATACTGGCAGTAACCATCATCAACAGTGGCAGTTGAGTCATAATTTAAAGCTTCTTCATCAGTGCAACCATAAACATCTTTAGGCGGTGTCGGTTCACCACCATAAGCACAGCTACCATCGTCAATTGTGGCGCTTGAACTATAATTGCTAGCAGAAGGATCGGTACAACCGCTAATTCCAGAACCGGAGGTAACTTCCAAACCAACTTGAACTGAGTCCGTCTCTGCCCCAAGAACAAAAGGAGTTACAAACAAAAATAAAAGCAAAAACAGAATAAAATTTTTTTTGAAATTAAACACTTTATTGACTTAAAGCGATTAAGGTAATGTCCGCCGAATAAGAGCCCACTGTTTGGGTTTTTCCGCTGCCGATTTCGGCCCTGAATTTTACAGTTGTAACCGTCCCGGCTGGATTGTTGGCATCATTGTTAGAGGCAATTAGATAATCAGAGGTTGATAAGTTATACCAACAACGATCAGCGGTAATTTCAGAACCAACATTGCAAACTGAACCATTGTTTTTAAAAGCGGCCGCCACATCACTGCCGGAAACAGTGAAGCCAAACTCAGAAGCAGTTGAGCCAACCGACCAGCCAAAATCAGGCACACCAACTAAAGCTGGCGTATAATCAGCAAAACTGTCACCCGCGCTTTGCAACGCCGGCACAGCGCCAGCGCTAATATACAACAAGTAGCCATTCGGATCGTTCGTTGTTACCGTCCAGCTTCCACTGCCATCTGATTGCCCGCCGGTCGTCGTCAATCCAGCCAAAGATATATTCTCTGGCGCCGAAATTGTAATTGTGTAATCCCCGGCCGCCGCGCGATAACCGGCCTTAACCGCGTAAAGAGTCCCCGACAAATCTCCCGACGCAAACTCCCCAAGAGTGTCACTCAAGCTATAATTTGAAGAAATTGAATTCTCCGTTCCGCCAAAATTAAAGCTGTCCTTTTCCATCCGATAGTTAGAACTTTCAGACACATAACCGAAAACCAAACCCGAGCTGGCAAAAAATAACATAACCGCCGTCACAATTTTTTTAAGATTAAACATTTTTTTTGCGGATTATTTTAAAGATTATCACCCAAACGAAGAACAAAAGAATAGCGGAAAAAATTAACAAAATCGGCCAAGGTAAAAACCAAAAACTGGTTTCCCTCATATCAACTTCGTCATTATACCCTCGATTAAGCAACAAGGAGGCGGAATAGAGGCCGGGGAAACCCAACGCGCTTGTTTTGGTTTCAGATAAACGAGTTTGACCGGGCAAAACTGAACGTGGAGGAATATCCACTAAAGTTTGAGAGCCTGTTAATTTGTTGACCAAAATCATTTTACCATAAGGATTCAAATAAATATTGCCAGAATTTTCAAAAGAAAAGTGCCACTCCAAAGGAGCTGCAAATTTTAATTGCCGCCCCAAAATTCCAAAAGAAACCAGTTTCCCCTCTTCTTTAACTGGCCCCCCGACACGAACAAAAATAGTTGAGCCCAGGGCGGCTGAAACGCCCGCTTCTCCTTTGGCCCCCTGATTCGGACTGGCGATCACTTGCAGGAAACCATAAGCTCCTCCTGGGGCTGTTTCCGTCGGAATATTAATTCCAAAATAAACTGTTTTTGTTTGACCGTCAGCCACAAAAACTCTTTCACCTTCCAAACTTACAAAATCAGTTAACGGATAAGCTCCCGGTCGATTTAATTCAATATTTTTTAACTTAAGCTCAAAATAAGAATTGCGTCCAAGGTTGTTGGTAATTGTAAAAGATTCTTGCGCTGAGACACCGGGGTTAAGCACAACTTCTTGTTTAGCTGGCCTAAGCGAAAAAGATTCAGCCAGCACCCAACAAGGGAAAAGAACAACGGCCATCAAAAGAACCGGCCGACAAAAATTTTTGATTCCTAACTTCATCATTGATTAATTGGCGTCAATAAAAAGACATAGTCGTCGCCTTTTTCGCCATCTTCAAATATCGGAGTGATGACCCCGGCTTGACCGCTCTTATCAAAACTGATGGAAACCTCATCGGAAAACTGTTTCTCCAGGTCTTTTTTTATCTTTTCATCGGCGGACGGATCGCCGGTGGATGGCACGACTACCGCTCCGTAGGAAGCCCTCATTGTGTCATCATCGACTTGACCACTTTGGCTTTGTAATCGTAAGTTTTTGGAAATTTCTTCGGCGATCACTTTTTTAATTTCCGCCATGGCCTCCGGGCTAACCTCGCTTGGGTTTATAAAATTGCGCCAATTCAACGCAACTTCGTCGGCCTTAAGCAAAGTTGCTGTCCAAATAGCGGAAATTTTTTGATTTAGGCGAACCGGTAAATTTTCAAACCAAAGTAAACCGTTATCAAGGAAGATCGCCCATTTGATTAATCTGATTGACCATCTCTCATAGATTTGGCGAAGAGTGTTTTCCATTCTGCCCAAATTAATCATAGAGGCCGAGTTCCAGGTTGCCGCCACTTGCGGGGGCAGAGCCTTGACTTCTTTGCTTACCTGAGACACTCCCCGCTTAACGGAAGCAAAAAAACCTGAGTCAACACCGACGACTTTGTCCAAAACAACTAGAGCGCGCGCGCCAAGTAACTGACGACGAACAGCAACTTTTTCTTTAACCCCATTTATGTTCGTTGCCCAACTGTTGCTCTTTTGGATCAAGGCCAAACTGGAGTCTCGACTGGCTTGTTCTAATTTGTCAGCTATTTGATTTTCGCCAATAGCCAAAGTTTTGATAACCTGGCTATACCCCCTCTTGACCAATTCACCCCAATTGGCTGTCACCGCTGCCAAATTTTTTTGTTCAACTCCTTTTATTAAATAAGCGGCCTTATCCAAAGTATAATCTAGAGGCTTAGTCATGTAAGCATAAGTTACCCCAATAGTGTTTGTAGTCATTGCCACTATTTTTGTCCCGACTCTGACAGCCGAATCCCAATAGAGCAAGTCCGTGCTCAACAAAGATAAAACAAACAAGACGCCAAGCAACACGGCCGGCCACCGGTTAAGTCTTTTGGCCGGTAAAATATCCGCTTTAATGGCTGGCAACAAAGCGCGACGACGCCAAAACAGCTGATAACCCAACCAGTTCTTTTTGGTTTTCGACAAAAGAGTTGTCTGTTGGTTAGAGACAAGATCCCCCGTCAAACTATCTTTGTCAAGGCTTGATTGATTTTCAGGTTCAGTCATCTTTTATTGCTTAAATTATAACACTTTTGACAAACCGGCGGCAACTAGTACCGGTTGTGAATAACCCCAAAAGACTATATACTCTAAAATGAGAGCCTATGAAAATAGTTGAGACCATCCCTATCGCAAAAGGTGTTTTTAAAGAGCGTCTAGCCTATTTTTCCAACCAAGAAATCAAGCCCGGTATGCTGGTGGAAGCGCCCTTAAAAAACAAGACTATAACGGCCCTAGTGGCTTCTGTTAAAGAAGCAGGAGACCTTAAAGCGCAAATAAAAAATTCGGATTTCGCGATGAAAAAACTAGGCCCTATCAAAAACAAAGGGTTCTTTCTGCCCGAGTTTTTGGCAAGCGCCACCTGGTCGGCGGAGTATTTTGCCTGCTCGCTCGGCCAAATCATAAAGGAACTAACACCGAAAATTGTTTTGGATAATTCGGAAAACATCAAAGTTTCGCTGCCTAAAGAAGACGCCGAGGATGTTGTTTCAGAAATTCAAGCTTCACAGGCTTCGGAGGAAGAACGTTGGTCTTTTTACAAAAGTCTTATTCGGGAAGCTTTTGCTAAAAAGCAATCTGTCTTCTGGTGTTTACCTAATGTCACTGAAATAAAAAACGCGCAAAATTTTATCGCTCGCGGCATAGAACAATATGTGATAATTTTGCACAACAAACTATCCAAGAAAGAGTTGTTGACCGCCTGGAAAAAAGCGATTGAAAATGACCATTCTGTTTTGATAATTGCCACGCCAATGTTCTTGTCCTTGCCGCGCGAAAACATAAAAACTTTTATCATAGATAAAGAAAATTCTTCCGCTTATAAAAGCCGCGTCCGACCCTTCTTAGATTTTCGTCGCTTTGCCGAAGATTATGCCCGACGCCGAAAAGTCAGATTAATTTTTGGCGATATTGTTTTGCGGAGCGAAACGATTTATCGTCTTGGCCAAAACGAAATCACGCCAATCAACCCAGTTAAATATCGTCTTTACGCTGAAATCAAACAGGTCATTGCCAAACTGAACAAAAATAGCGAAGACCGAATCACCGTTGGCAGCCTAAGTCAAGAACTTGGTTGGTTAATAGAAAATAACAAAGAAAGGAGCGAAAACTTGTTTATTTTTTCCGGCCGACGCGGTCTGGCGCCTGTCGTTATCTGTCGCGACTGCCAAACCGTGGTTACTTGTGATGTCTGCCAAACACCACTGGTGATACACAAAAAAACTCCAGAGCGTCAGACTGGCCGAATGTTTATCTGTCACCGCTGCAACCAGGCCGTTGAGATTGATGACACTTGTAAGGTTTGCGGCGGGTCACGGTTAGCGGTCCTTGGTTATGGAATAGAAAAAATAGAAGAAGATATCAGAACACTGCTACCTGAGATAAATATTTTTCGACTAGACAGCGATTCTGTTAAAAACAACAAAAAAGCGATTGAGATTGTCCAAAAATTTGCGTCTTCGCCAGGGTCCGTTCTTTTGGGCACGGAGATGGCCCTGCCTTACTTGCCGAACGAGATCGAAAATGTCGCGATAGGCGGAATAGACGCTTTTTTTGCCTTGCCGGATTTCCGAATTGCTGAAAAACTTTTTTCTCTGCTTTTTAGACTACGCGCCAAAGCGACCAGGCGTTTCTTAATCCAAACCGGCAACCCCGAGGAAAAAGTTTTTGATTTTGTTTTGGGAGGCAACTTGTTGGACTTCTTCCGTGAAGAGATCGCTGAACGTAAAAAGCTTGGCTATCCGCCGTTCAAGGTTTTGCTTAAAGTTAGTCTAGCCGGCCGACCTGAAATGGCAAAGCGCGAGATAAAAAAACTGGCTGACAAACTAGAAAGATACAAGCCACTCGTTTACCCTACCTTAACGGGCGCTATTAAGGAGTATGAACAAAACCTTTTGCTTAAGCTGGAACCAAAAGACTGGCCAAACCCAAAGTTATCAGAAATTATAAAAAACCTCCCCCCTTCTTTTATTGTGGAGGTTGACCCTGAAAAAATACTTTGATATAGGATGCGGATAAAACATAGATCTCACGCGGGCCGGACAGTTAAAAACGCGCTTGCCGCCTTGGACAGAGAATTACGACGATTTTTCATTTTACCTTCCAACTCTAAATCCCCTAGCTTCTCCCCCTAAAAGATTGGCTTGCTTCATTCTTTATTCCGTATAATATATACTACAGAATATACTACAGACAGATTTGATGATATATAACACACAAATATGAAAATTGTCCAAAAAGACGATCCGGTCTTGCGCCAAAAAGCCCAAGAGATCCCCTTGGAAAAAATCGGTTCACCGGAAATCAAGAAAATCATAAAACAAATGAGCGAGGCCCTCGTCAAAGAAGATGACGGAGTTGCTTTGGCCGCGCCACAAATCGGTAAAAGCCTCCGTCTTTTCATTATTTCCGGAAAGCTTTTTCAAAAAGAAAATGACAAAGAAAAACCGGCTGATTTGGTTTTTATCAACCCCAAAATCAAAAAATTATCCCAACGTAAACAAAAATTGGAAGAAGGTTGTCTCTCCGTACGTTGGCTCTATGGTTTGGTCAGTCGAGCCGATAAAGCAACCGTCGAAGCCTACAATGAGACCGGCCAAAAATTCAGCCGCTCCGGTTCCGGCTTGATGGCCCAAATTTTTCAACATGAGATGGACCACTTGGACGGCACCCTCTTTGTGGACAAGGCCAAAAACCTACAGCGCATAGAGCCGGAGAAAATGAGACACGGAAACAGAATATAAATTAAAGTGTAAAAATTAAAAACTAAAATCTCTTTCCTTTCATTCTACATTTTAATTTTTACATTTTGTATTTACCTAATAACTATGGACAAAACTTTTATTTTTTGGGGCACAGATGAATTTAGTGTCAAAATTCTGGAAACCCTGACAAAACGTGAATTAGAACCAGCGCTAATTGTCACAGTTCCCGACAAACCGCAAGGACGCAAAAATATCATCGTTCCCTCGCCTGTCAAAGTTTGGGCTCAAACAAAAGGAATTGACATCCTTCAGCCACCTTCGCTACGTAACCCAGATTTTGCCGAGCAGCTAAAGGCCAAGGGAGCGGCATTTTTTCTGGTTGCTTCTTACGGCAAAATAATTCCGACCGACATTTTGGCCATCCCACCCAAGGGAACCTTGAATATTCATCCATCACTTTTGCCTAAGTATCGCGGTCCCTCTCCGCTGGAAACCGCCATTCTAAATGGCGAAACCGAAACAGGTGTAACGATTATGCTTGTAGACGAAGAAATGGACCATGGTCCGATTCTCGCAAATCAAAAAATCAGCCTGCGAGATCAATATAATTTTGAACGACTAAGAAATGAAACAGCTGTGATTGGCGCCAACTTGTTCGCCGATATTTTGCCTGATTATTTGGTCGGTTCTTTGGAATCCAAAGTGCAAGAACACCCGGCCGCCACCTACACCAAAAAATTTACCAGGGAAGACGGTCAGCTTAACTTGTCCGCCACTCCCACGGAAAATTATCGAAAGATTCTCGCCTTAAATCCCTGGCCAGGCGCCTATTTCATTGACCAGCATAATAACCGTCAAATTAAAGTCAAAGTCAAAAAAGCTAAACTGGAAAACGGAGAACTGATCTTTGAGCGTGTCATCCCCGAAGGACGCAAGGAAGTAAGCTGGGCCGATTATCTCCGAGGCAAACGTTAAAGCGCGCTTGCCAATTATAACCAGCGCCACCACCAATCTTAACTCGGCAAACCTTTTTCTTTGCGGCCCGGGTAAAAACCTTTGATAAAGTTTTTTACCACTCGCCCGCCACGACGCAAGAGATGATTTTTCTTTTTCAGATAAGAAAAGGCGTCGCGTTCAATTTTGTCTTTGGCTTGGTCAATTGCCGCGTAAAGGTCGTTGTCATTGACAACTTGGCGAAAAAACTTGCCGTCAATCGTTAAGTTTATCTCAGCAAACATTACTTCACCATTCTTGTGATGATTGGTAATTTTACCGACTTCCACTTCCGCCAACGAATTCTCGTAACCAACCGCCAGCTTGTCCAAATAAGAAATTTTGGACTTAATATAATCGGCAATCGCCGGGGTCATTTCCAAAGAGGTAGCCTTGATGTTAGTCTTCATATTTTTATGAATTAAACTTTTAATCTTGGCCAATAATTATTTTTATTATAGCAAAATTCAACCCGAATTTAAAGCTCAAGTCTGACTTCTAATTTCCAGAATTTTGGCCGGATTATGATGGCCGTGAATGATTCTGATTTGTCCCACGGCCACCCCCAAATGTTCCGCCACCAGTTCAATCACTCGCCGATTAGCCTGGTTACGTTCCGGTTTGGCGCGTACCGAAACAATCAAAGTGTCCGGTGCCAATTCCGCCACTTCATCTTTTTTCGCTTCAACTGAAACACGAACTTTGATGTGCACAAGAAATTTTATTTAATTTCGTAACGCAAAGTAACAATCTCAACAATATCTTGCGAGCCGGGTTCAATAGTAGGAATTGCGTCCGACGCCGCTTTTGCCGACTCAAGCATCATCTGATCTTCTCCCCGGCCATAAGCGACCGGATAAGGCGCGTTGGAAATTTCATCAATTGATAATAAATCCCCCAAACGGAAATCGCCGGCCTTAGCCATCGCCTTGGCGCGCTCCTTAGCTTTGGTAATCGCTTCGGCCTTGGCCTCGTTAATTGCCGCCTCTTTGTCATCCAAAGTAAACTGCAAGGCAGAAACTGAGTTAGCGCCATTTTTAACAACATTGGCTAAAGCTTCCCCCACCACGGCAAAATCGCGAATCTTCACGCTCACCGACTGACGAACGGTGTAGCCGACGATTGTCGGTGGCGGACAAACTCCTCCACGACTGCAGTTGTAATATTCATAACGCGGCTCCACATTGAAACCGGTCGTTTCAATGTCTTTTTTCTCAATCGCCAAAGTTTTCAGGTAATCAATCACTTTGTTGACCTTCTTGGTGTTCTCGGCCTGGATTTCACTTAACCCTTTACCGCCTTCAGAAATTACCGTTGCCGTAAAAGTTGCCACATCCGGAATAGCTGTCACCTTGCCTTCCCCAGTCACTGAAAAACTCTTATAAGAACCCGGCTCCACCGCTTTGGCGTAAGACCAAGCATAGCTGATTGCTGAATAAGAAACGGCCGCCATCGCCACCAAAGCCATTACCGCTAACGCATTTTTTAATTTTTGTTCCATATTTTTAATGGTTAAATTCTTATAATAAAACTAATTATACCACTTAATCACGCCAACGAAAAGACGGCTAAACCCTGTTATTTCACGAGTAATTATTATAAAATGAAAATATTACCCTTCAACAAAAAAATAATGTTTGTTATAAAAAAAATCCTAGCTAGAGAAATTTTAGACTCCCGCGGCAACCCAACGGCAGAAGCCGACCTATGGTTGGCTGACGGTTCATTTGGTCGAGCCGCTGTCCCCGCCGGCGCCTCTACTGGACAATATGAAGCCAAAGAATTAAGAGATGGTGATCATAGCCGTTTTAGCGGCTTAGGCGTCTTACGGGCTGTCAAAAATATCAATGAAGAAATTATGTCCAAGTTGGACAAGGCGGAATTAACTCAAAAAAGTTTAGATGAGCGGATGATAGAGTTAGACGCCACCACCGACAAAAGCCGGCTGGGTGCTAATGCCATCTTGGCGGTGTCGCTGGCCTTTGCCAAAGCCGCGGCCCAAAGCAAGCGCCAGGAACTTTATGAATACTTTGCCGAACTGTCCGGCACCAAACGAATAACGATGCCGGTGCCAATGATGAACATCTTAAACGGCGGTCGGCATGCCGAAGGGACAATTGATTTTCAGGAATTTATGATTGTACCGGTAGGGGCGCCTAATTTCGCTGAAGCTCTACGTTTTGGCGCGGAAACTTTTCACGCCTTGAAAAAAATCCTCTCGGCCCGAGATTTATCAACCACCGTTGGCGACGAAGGCGGCTTCGCACCCAAATTGGTCCAAAACGCCGCCGGCCTGGACTTGCTTTTGGAAGCAATAGAAAAGGCCGGTTTTCGACCAGGCCCAGATATCGCCCTCGCTCTAGACATAGCGGCCAGTGAATTTTATAACAACGGACAATACGAACTAAAAAGCGAGCAAGAAAATTTGAGTGGCCAAGAGTTGGTTGCTTATTATCAAAAATTAGTCCAAACCTACCCTCTGATATCCATTGAAGACGGTTTAGCTGAAGATGACTGGACCAGTTTCCAAAAATTAACCGCCGTTTTGGGGGATAAAATCCAGCTTGTCGGCGACGACTTGTTTGTGACTAACCCGGCCCGCCTTAAACAAGGAATTGAACAAAAAGTCGCCAATGCCGTTTTGATTAAGCCAAATCAAATTGGCACCCTGACCGAAACTCTGGAAACCATCAGAATGGCAAAAGAGGCCGGTTATGCCACCGTCATCTCCCATCGGTCCGGCGAAACAACCGATGTGACGATTGCCGACTTGGCCGTCGGAACCGGTGCCGGTCAAATCAAAACCGGTTCCCCTTGTCGAGGCGAGCGAACCGCCAAATACAATCGCCTCTTGCAAATTGCCGAAAACCTGGGCCAAGACGCATTTTATCCGGCTTCGGAAATTTTTAACTAACAATCCAAATCCATATCAAAAACGCGTTCTCCAACCGCCAAAGCCAAAACTAAACCTAAAACTTAATTGAGTTTTTGAAAACTAACCTTTGGATATTTATCAACCAAACCTTCAATATCACTCTTGTTGAGAGAGTTATAAAACAGTGCGCCGGTAAATCCTTCAGGAAAGACGAGACCCTTGGCGGAGGTGAGATTGGAAAGGTCAAGATCGCCGCTGATGACACTTAATACCATCGCTTTGATTATTTTTTATTTAACTTCTTTTTTGGCCACGGCTAAATCCTCATCCAGGTCATAAATAATGATTCCGCCAAACGGAATTTCATATTGAGCGATGTCCTCGTTAGAAATTTTTTCCACATATTTCACCAGAGCGCGCAGACTATTGTGACTGCCAACCATCATCACATTCTGTCCGACTTTCAATCTTGGTTCCACATAATCTTGAAAGAACGGCACAATCCGCTGATAGACATCTTCCAAACTTTCCCCTTCCGGCGGCGCCACGTCCCAACTTCGCCGCCACAGACGAAGTTGTTCCTCGCCGTAATCACGCTTTGCCTCGTCTTTATTCACCCCCTCCAAGAGACCATAGCTGCGTTCATTCAAAGTTTCGGTAACATAAACCGGCACGTCAGCGCGGTCAGCCGGTTCTTCGCCGGGCCTGAGAAAAACCGACTGCTTGCCCAACTGGTCCAAAACGAGCCAAGTGGTAGTTTTGTTTCGCGATAGAGGGGAAGTAAAAACCACATCAGGCGCCAACGATAGTTTGGCGGTTTGCGCCGGCGCCGCCGCCATCCCTTCGGTTGACAAAGGCACGTCGGTCCAGCCGGAAAACTTGTTTTCTTTGTTCCACTGCGACAAAAAGTGTCGCAACAAAATTAATTTAGCCATTAGATTCATTATAGCAAAGCTTCATCCACGAAAAAAGCCCCCGACTGGCGGAGGCATTGTGGCTATTTGACTTGGATCGGGCTTTTGACCGATGCCCGTCCTTTGCTGTCCCGCAAGACGTATCCGTCGTCCAGAGTGGACATCAGAATCCCCGCGGCCACCTCAAGCCAAGAGTCTTCAAGCTTCTGACCCCGAAGACCGTTGGACTTGTGAATTGAAATGTGGGAAAACTTTCGTTCTCCCAACATGTTTTGGATAGTCTTGCTGACCCAATCACTGAGATTGAGCCAGGCCTGGCCCGAGATCTTCGGCTCAACGGGCCAGTCAAAACACCTGGATTTGCCCAGGATTTGGATGGTTGCCCGATTTCTAAATCGGTCAACGACAGCAACCTTGGATAGGTCAAGGCGTATTTCCAAGTTCTTCAAGTTCTTCAACGACCCCTCCTTTCTTCTGGGTTAATTCCCCCATTAAACAAAAAAGACCTGTCGGCCTTGTCCTTTTCCAAGTTCAAATTTAAAAGTACTTCCCTATCTATCATTATAACATATTTAACTGAAAAATGCAATCGCCAAAATGAGACTCAAAACAAGACGGTAGACCCCAAAGACAACAAAGTCATGTTTTTGGATATAAGCGAGAAAAGTTTTGACCGCGAGCCAAGCAACCGCAAAACTGGCCATCAAACCAATCACCAACAAACCGTATTCTTCCGTTGTAAAACCGCCTGAAGTTTTTAGAAGATCTAAACCGACAGCCGCCGCCATTGTTGGGACAGCCAACAAAAAAGAAAATTCTACAATCGCGCGCCGAGACAAACCCAAGGCCAAACCGCCGACAATCGTGGCCGCGGATCGAGACACTCCCGGAACAATCGCCACCGCTTGCGCCAAACCGATATAAACCGCTTGCCGGAATGACAAGTCTTCAATTGAGTTTAGCGGATTTTCTTTCTCGCCGATTTTTTTCTCATAAAAAATTAAGAGCAAGCCGCCGATAAACAAAGCCGCCAACGTGACGGTTACGCTGCCAAGAAGATATTGTTTAACAAGCGGATAAACCAAAAGCCCGATAAGCGCGGTCGGCCCAAAAGCGACCAAGACCCGAGCCAAAACACGACGATTAACCAAAAATTGGCGCCAATACAAAATAGCGACCGCCATAATCGCCCCCAATTGAATCACCACTTCAAAACTTTTGACGAATTCCGAATCCGGCAAACCAAGCAAACGCGAAGCCAAAATCAAATGCCCAGTGGAGGAAACCGGCAAAAACTCAGTCAGGCCTTCTATAACGCCTAGAATCGCCGCCGAAAAAATTGTGACTTGGCTAAACATAGTTCTTCCATTATAATTAATTTAAGCTTAAAAGAAAAATAAAATTTACCTCTATGCTAAAAAGAATCAATCCAAAGATAAAAGAAAACGTGGAGAATGTGCGCGGTTTGCATGACGCTATCTGGGGCGACTTTTCCGCCTTACGCGGCGACGTCAGTAAAATTTACGGCGATGTTTCATTACACAAAATAAACGGCAACGTCTCCGGTATCAATGGCAATATTGCCGGCCTTTTTGGCAACGTCTCAGCTCTGCGCGGCGATGTGAGTAACATTCGTGGCAATACCACCCACCTTAAAGGCGACGTGAGTAATATTTCCGGCGATATCAGCGGATTAATCGGCGACCCCAGCCACATCCGCGGCGACGTCACCAACATCCGCGGCGATTTATCCAAGATTGCCGGCAACGTCTCAGACTTGGTCGGCGATGTTTCAGACCTTCGCGGCGACGTCACCAACATTTCTGGCAATGTCACCAACATTTCTGGCGATGCCAGTCATCTATCCGGCAACGTTAGCAATCTTACCGGTGAAATTTCCAGCCTAGAAGGCGACGCGACCGGGATTGAAGGTGACACGACTGGCTTAGTTGGCCGAATTGACAAACAGCTGGAAAAAGAAGAGCCAACCTTCTAACGAAAAAGTCGCCAATTGCCAATCAAGAAAGCCACCAAGATTATGGATAGTTGCAACAAAAAGCCCAAAGACGGCTTTTTGTTTAACTCGCGATAAGAAGAATGCGCCCAGCCGTGGATTTTTTGCAAAGCAATAAACGGCTCCCGCCTTAACCTAATATAAACAAACTGCAAAAAATCCGGCAACAACGCGCCGATAATGCCAGCCATAACCGCTACTAGCTTCTCCGGCCGCGCCAAATTGACAAAAAACAAAACCCCCAAGACCAAACCAAGCAGGGCGTCAAAACCGATTTTGGCTAAATCATAATAAAAATCTTTACCCCTAGACAAGTCGTTGTTTAGCGGATTCTCAAGGTCCACCTTGGCTGAACGCAAATGATAGTCCCAGTGAGGCATAAAGTCAAAAAAGTAGTGGCTAACCCAACCGAGCGCCAAAGCTGTTCCCGGCTTGTCAGCAAAAACACTTCCAATTGCCGCGCCAATAATAGCATGAGTTCCCAATGTCATCTTAATTTATTTTTAAAGGAAAATTGTTAGCCAATTCCCCCGAATAATAAAACTGAAAAGCCAACCCGCCGAAACTGTGAACCTTACCCCCAATCTCAATTTCCGCGCCACCGACTGCCGGCTCGGCCTTGGGCGCCGATTTAGCAAAACCCAAGTTAAACAAGGTAGCTAAAATTTCCGGTCGGTCATCTATATTATAACCGGCCCTCTCCCATTGCGCCATTATTTGTTTTAGAAAAAGGGCGGCGTAAAGATAGGCATGGGAATGATCATGTTGGTCGGTCAAGCGAAGAAATCGCGCGCTTTCTTTGTCGGTCGCTTCCGTTGCTGAAAAATCAAGCAAGTTTTCAAACTGTGGGCCCAAATAAAAAGGTGAATTTTTATCTTTTAAATTGTTTTCTACCATTTCTGCCGTTTCCTCTTTCATCCCCATTACCCCCCAAGAAAATTTGCTTTGCGTCCCCAAAATTTTTAATGGTTGAAAGATTTGCTTAAAAACTTCTCGCTCAGAAGTAAAAAGACGCAACTGTTCTACTGTCAAAACTGAAACCAAAAGTCTCGCATCTCCTCCGGCCTTCTGGGCCGCCAAGTTTATAACTTCGGCATCTTTAACAATTGCCTCGCGCAAAGTCTGCCATTCCGGCAAGGCGCGCCAGTCGGCTGGATCGTTTTGAGCAGAAAAATTCCAATCACCGCGACAAACAGACAAAGCTTGTCGATAATCTTCACTTTGCGTTAAGTAAATTTCTTGCGCGGCAATGGCGCGATTCAAGACTACACCATAATTTGCCTGGTCCATAATTTCAAACAAACCCCGCGCGACTGAGGGCTGAAATCGGCTGATAACCGCCAGCTTGCACAAGTCGTCCGCCTTAGCCATTCCGTCAACCGTCTTCTTATTTTGGTAAAAACCAATAAAATAACGGTCGTAAAAATCGGTTTTGCCTGCCGTCTTGGTCAGACCCAAACGAAGCGCCCAAAAGCCGCCCAAGAAAAAAAGACCGGCCATCGCCAGCAGAAGGACTAGAATGTTCAAAACGACTTTGACTTTTCTACTCATCAGAATTAAATTAAAGCAATTTAGGCCAATCAAAGCAAGAAGAGCCTGCCTAAGGCCGCCAACCGCCACTTATCACAAAAGTGCCAATGATAGCGGCCGTCTCGGCGCGCAAAGTAAAATCACCCAAACTAAACTTGGAAAAACCTTTCTCTTGGGCCAAGCCAATCTCGGCCGGCGAAAAGCCGCCTTCCGGACCAACGAAAATTCCAATGTTACCGTCAACCTTTTTCAGTTTAGCGCCATTCAAATCAAAAAGAATATTCAACTCGTGGCTCTCCGCGGCTACCCGTATCGCTTCGTCAAACGAAAGCGCCTCACAAACCTTTGGCACAATTAATCGTCCGCTTTGTTCGGCCGCTTCTTTGGCGATTATTTGCCAACGTTCTGTCTTGTCTCCTTGCTTAACGGTCCTGGCCGCGACAATCGGCACGATTGCCAAAACTCCAGCTTCGGTGGCCTTTTGCACCACAAATTCAAAGTTGTCTCTTTTTAAGAGTGAGACATAGAGAGTAATTTTGTTGCCAAGTTCCTTGGCGCTTTGGACTGACAATATTTTAAAACGCAAATCTTCATCTTTAATCTCCGCCAAGCTGACAGTCGCCTCTTCGCCGCGACCATTGAACAAAAAAACAACCTTGTCACCATCAAGACGCAAAACATTTTTCAATTGGTGGGCCAATTCCCGATCTCGCCAAACCAAAAACTCTCCACTGTAATCAGTCGGGATAAAGAAACGGTCTTTTCTCATAAAAACTACTCGTCAGTGCTTGTTGTTTCTTCAGTGACAGGTTGAGTTTCAACTTGTTGTTCGCTTGCTTCCTCGTTGTAATAAACCGGACCAGCATTTACAATCAATCCCCGACTCGGGCTGTAAATTATCGCGCGCTTGGCTTCAGCGTAAAAAAGAACTTTGTCACCTTTGTTTACACCCTCGTAAAAAGGTTGTTCCTTGACCAGAGTGTCCGGGTCAACCACTGTTGCAATTTGCGGTTTTTCATCCGGAAGAATCATCAGCTTGCCGACGGCAGCGGTCACCTCTTTGATTTCTTGTTCCATTTCAGCTTCAGTTCCGGCGCCAGTCAAAAACTTCTGAGTCTCGGTGTACTTCCAATAGAACCACCCGGCGGCGGCCAAAGCAACAATAACAAGCACCACCAAAATATTTGTAATAATATGACCACCCGATGATTTCCGATTTTCTCCGCCTTCAGAGATTGGTTCATCTTTGACCATATCAATATCAACTAGTCTTTTTGCCATAATTTTTTGAAATTAGTTTGATAATTAATTTATCTTATATTTATATTATAAAGTATATTATAAAGTCATTGGGCGAAATTGGCAATAACCACAAACTCCCCTTTGGTAAAACTTTTGTTTTCTTTTATCTTTTCCAAAAAATCCTCAGCATAGCCGACTTCATAACTTTCAAATTTTTTGGTCATCTCTTTGCCAACGAACAACAGGGTTTGGGGGTAATTTTCCGCCAAAAACTTTAGGGTCTTTTCCAAACGGAAAGTGGCTTCAAAAAAAACCAAGTTGTTGCCGGCCTCCGCCGCCGCTTTCAAAGTTTTAGTTAATTGCCCAACTTTTTTAGGCAAGAATCCTATAAAAAGAAAGGGGGCTTCAAAGCCGCAAACCGCCAAGGCGGCAGAGAGAGATGACGGACCGGGAATTGGCACAACTTCTATACCGGCTTCCCGACAAGCGCGAGCCAGGTAAGCCCCCGGATCGGAGATCCCCGGCATACCGGCCGAAGTGATAAAGGCCGCGTCTTTATCTTTTAATTCCCCCACCAAACGCGGTGTTACGCGTCGACAGTTGCGGTCATCGTAAGTGACAATCTTTTCCGGCTTAATTTCGTAGTGGTTGAGCAACTTAATGGAGTCAGACCACTTCTCCACCAAAACCAGCGGACTGGTTTTTAGAACTTCCAACGCCCGCAAAGTAATATCCTTTAGGTTGCCAATCGGCGTCCCGACAAAATAAACTGCCATATTAGGATAAATTTAACACAAGATTTAAAAAAAGTAACCCCCTCGCCCGGCTAACGTCG
>ERZ795056.2079-NODE-2079-length-22709-cov-6.168271_pt1 | contig 22709 bp, 14 predicted proteins | sample MGYA00375140_ERZ795056 | MGnify/ENA primary metagenome ERZ795056 (study PRJEB30185, sample SAMN05720227) | activated sludge metagenome | isolation source: Anaerobic digester | place: USA | collected 2015-03-09 ... | reverse complement strand
GTCACGACCTCGCTGAACATCCCGTAGAACGAACCATTGAACCATTCGCGCAGCTGATGATAATAGCCGCCGGCGGCCGCCAGCGTGGCAAATGCGGGATCGGTCCCGATCAGGTCGAGCGGGATCAGCAGGTTGGGGAAGGTCTCGGCCGCGGCGTCGTCGGCGTAGGTGCCGTGGCAGCCGGCGCACGAGCACTCGAAGATCGCCGCGCCGTCGGCCGCGAGCGCCTCGTCGATCGCGAACGGGTACCGCGGCGCCACGATCGACGCGAGATATGCCTGGATGTCGTCGAAGTAGTCGACCACCAGGGTGGCCTCTTCGACGTTATCGGTGCACAGCGACGAGGCCAGGACCATGGTCCCGCGATGGTCGCCGCGCGACATCCCGTTGGCGAAGTTGCTGGCCTTCTTGGCGGCCCGCCACCACGGCGGCGGATCGGCCGGGAACACCAGATCCGCGGAGAGTTCGAACAGCGGCTCGTCTTGCCACGCGAGCGTGACCGGATCGCGGTGCGAGAGCAGGATGATCGCAAACATGATCGCCGGGTTGGCGCCGATCGTCTTCATCGTCGAATATGGCCCGAGCGCCGCTGCGCGGGCCTTGAACTTGTTGAAGGCCGCGTTGGCCTCGCTGGTCTCCGGGAGGTTCGGCAGCGGGTCGGCGAAGTCGCTGAGCGAGGTCGTGAAGTCGGCCGACGCCTTGCCGAGGCCGACGATCAGCTCGCCGTTGAAGTAACCCGCGTGGCACTGCAGACAGTTGGACACCACCAGCTCGCTGCCGTCGGAGCGGCTCACCACGTTCCAGGAGTGCCCGACCTCGGCGTTCTTGCCCGTGCGACCGGGCAGCGGCTCCTCGACGCCGAGCACGCCCTCGGCGATGCCGAACAATTCCCAGGGGATCCCGCAGCTGACGTAATCTTTGCTCAGCAACGCGGCGTAGCCGGCCGCCGGATCGCCGGCCGGCAGCTCCGGCATGGCGATCGGCCGCCCCAACTCCCACGGACCGCCGTCGCAAGCCGACGGTTCGCCCTCGCTGTCACCGGTGGCCTCGCTGCTGCCCACGCCCGTATCGGACGATCCGCCCTGCTCGCCCGCCGCCGCGCCGGGATCGCTCGAGCAGGCGGGCAACAGCGCGAGGACGACAAGGGTGGTGACTGGACGCATACCGCATCATATCCGATCTCCCCGTCTACCGGTCATCGGTCGGGGCGAAGGAAGTCCAGCAAGACGCGCGTCTGGTCAAGCGCCTCGCCGGAACGTCTATCGCAACCACGGGCATGCGACTCGCCGCGGGGGCATTAGCCCCCCATCGTCGCCGCTATCTCAAAGACCTGGGTCGGTCATCATGGAGAATCGTTACCTCATGCTATATTTTGTGACATGACCGACGCGATGAAAGCCGTCCGCCTTCCGGGGTGAACAGGCGGATGTTAGAGCGATAGACCGGTCGTCGGGCTGCGCGGTGTCACCCGGGGGCCCAGTGCCGATACGCTTCGATCGACTCCCAACCGGGCGGCGGCGTCCCGGGAAGCGGGAGGTCGAGCAGTGATATGCGCTGTTTATACCGGCCACGACGGCACACGGCGACGATCCCGTTGTGCTCGTTGAGCTCGATGCCGGTGACATCGGCCTCGACGCCGAGGATCTGCGTGGTGAAGGGCAGCGCGAGCCGCTCCTCGATCAAGCTGAACAGCCCGCTGACCTGCTCCGATGCATCGTAGGCATCCACCGTGGCCTCCTCGACCAGGGCGTCTAGCGCCTGCTTCGTCAGGCCCTTCGCCGACTTTCGAGCTCGGGTCATCGCAGCGCTCCGATCTGGGCATCTTTGAGCCGGGTGACGAAACCCCGTCGCAACGATTGGCGCTGCTTGAGGGCGGTCATATTCTCCCGAAACCGGGGCTCGTGGCCTCGCTCAAGCACCACGTCATGCAGATCGACGGCGAGGGCCACCGCGTCGTTGTACTTGCGAGCCTCGACGAGCGCCTCCAGTCGCGTCCAGGCGCGGTCGCCCTCGCTAGCGCCGTCAGTCGCCTTCGCCGCGCCGTCTCCTGCTGCTTCGCTTGTCGTGCGGCCTCTGCCTGCGCTTCACGCTCGGCGATTCCCGCGAGGACCTCGGCGCGCGCGCAGCTGCAGGGGCCGGTCCACAGCCACGAAGTCGTAGACTTGGTGCTCGCTCATGGTGACTGATCCTCGGATGGCGCGATCTCGCCCTTCGAGGAGATACAGCCACTCGGGTCCTCGCGGCACCTGCCCAGGAGAGCGCCTGGACCGCCTCGTTGGCGCCAAGCATCGTCCGATGCCAGAGCCCACCACTCGACGCAGGCCGAACAGGCCGCCATCCTCGGCCGCGTCGGTCAGGCGCGTGTCGAGGATGTGGCGTGGGGGCCGTGGTTCAGGCTGCGGTGGGTCGACGACGGCGCAGGCCGAGGCCGGTGAGCAGCAGGAGCGCGAGCGAGGTGGCGCCGGGGGCCTCGGTCTGGCGGCAGCCACAGCCGCTGCCGTCCTCGCCGCCGCCGTCCTCGCCGCCGCCCGCGGTGTCGCCTCCGGTGCCGCTGCTGCTGCCGTCGGTGGCCGAGGTGCCGGCGGTGCTCTCGGTCGGCGAGGTGGCGCCGGTGAGGGAATCGCTGCCGCCGGTGGCGGAGTCGCTGCTGCCGGAGCCGGTGCCGCTGACGCCCGTGCCGCTATCGGTGGCGGTGGCGGTGGCGGTGCCAGTGGCGCTGCCATCGGTGGCCGAAGCGCTGGCGCTGGGGTCCGAGGTGCTGGTGGTTTGTGGGCTCGAGTCGCTGCTGCCAGTGGTAGAGGTGCCACCGCCGGTGCCGCCGGTGGTGCTCAAATCGCCGGTGCTCGCATCGACGCCCATGGTGGTGCCGTCGGAGGTTCCGCCGGTGGTGCCGTCACCGCTGGAGCTGCTGGTATCATTGTTGTTGTCGATGGGATCGCAGGGGTCGCCGATGCCGTCGTCGTCGCTGTCGAGCTGGTCGGGGTTGACGTCGTTCGGGCAATTGTCGCAGGCATCGCCGAGCAGGTCCTTGTCGGCGTCGACCTGGTCCTTGTTGGCCACGCCCTTGCAGTTGTCCAGAGTGACGAGGCCAGGCACATCACAATAGCCGTCGGCGTCGAGATCTTGAGGGTCGAGGAGGGGACCGCAGGGCATGCCGTTGCAGGCGACGCCGGAGACCGTGGTCGTCAAATCATCAAAATCGTTGTCACCGCCCTGGACCAGATCCTCCCATGCAAAATAGTATGTGCGTGGATTCAGGATCGAGTCGTAGACGATGATGCCCATGCCTCGCGCAAACCGGGCTGGAATGGCCGAATTCGGGGACTTTTTCGCGGGGCACCGAAAATCAAACCAATTTCAAACCAAAATCAAACCAGAGCGGGAGATCTTACCGCCGCGCATCCGGGGTCGGACGCGGCGCCATCCAGGCGCCGGTCGGCAGCCGGCCAGCCGGCCCGCATACCAGCGGCGGGCACGTGTCCTTGAGGCGTCGAATGGACGCCGAGTTTCAGGCCCGAATCACGGTGATTCGTCGGCCGCCGGGCGAGGTGGTCTCGGTCGAGGATGTTCGATCGGCCACGCGAGGCGCTGCGCCACGGCGATCGAACACGACAAGCCAGCCGCGGTCGAGGGCGAGGCCGGCGAGGTAGCGGTCGAGCTGGATGAGGCCTTCGGCGAGCGGGTCGGGCTCGTGATCCCGCCATACCTTGAGCTCGATGGCGACGGCGTGACCACGGTAGCGGACGAGCAGGTCCATGCGGCCGGAGCCGATCGCGTACTCGCGCTCGATGCTGCCGCCACCATTGACGACGCGGTGGAGGAAGGCCATCAGGACGAGATGGGGGGCGACCTCATGGTAGGGGGCCGAGGCGATCAGAGGCTCGCCGTGCTGGCGCCAGAACGCGAGGAATGCGTCCAACAGGCGCGTCTCGTCGAGCTTGCCGTCTGCGCCGAGCCAGGTCGGTTGAATGTGCGGGAGCGAGGCGATGGCGACGCTGGCGAGGGAGCGGGGGATGACCTCGCGGTAGATGGGGTTGGCGATCACCAGGCCGGCGCCGCCCTCGGCGCGCACGAGGCCGAGGTCCTGGACGTAGCGCAGGTCGTCCTCGGGGACGGCAGGCAGGGCCTCGCCGGCGAGGATGGGCTCGATGATGCGGCGCACGCGGGGCTCACGAAGACGCTCGGCGAGGCTGTCGAGGTGGGTGTCCTGGCGACGGATCAGGATCTCCTTGGCGGCATCGATGTCCGCCTCCGTGATCGGCTTGGAGGGGTCCTCGACCAGTTCCTCGACGGTCTCCTTGGCGAGGGCGTTGACCAGCCAGGGGTGGCCGCCGCTGAGCTCGAAGGCGCGGCGCGAGGCCTCGGGCGTGAAGACCTGGCCGGTGTCCGCGGTGTGCTGGGCGTAGAGCTCGCGCACCTCATCGGTGGTGAAGTTGCGGAGGGTGAGCGAGGCGTCCTTGATGTTGAAGGGGCTGGCGCTTTGTGAGGAGCTGGCCGAAGGGTCAGCTTTGTAATCGCGGACGTCGCGGAGCCCGACGAGGGCGAGGGACCACGGGAAGTCGCCGGGGCGGTTGGGATAGCCGTCGCGGAGTTGGCGAAGGATCGAGACGAGGGGCTGGCCCTGCAGGGCGTCGATCTCGTCGAGGAAGAGGACGAGAGGGCGTGGCGCAGCGCGAGCCCATGCGTTCAACGCCGCGCCGATTCGGCGGCCGGGCGAGGCGTCGGGCCAGGGGGGGGGCTGGAGGTCGGCGGGCAGGCGGGCTCGAGCGGCGTCACGCCAGGCGTCGAGGATGGCGAGTTCCGCGGCGTCGGTGTCGTTCGGGAATGCGGCCCCGACCTCGACGGATAGGAGGACGGCGAGGTAGTGGCCGGCGGCGGTGAGCTCACGGCCGAGGGCGAGCAGGGCGGTGGTCTTGCCGACCTGCCTGGGGGCATGCAGGACGAAGTAGCTCTTGCGCTCGATGAGGCGACGGATCCGTGGCAGGCGCCGCATGACCGGGAGCATGTAGTGGTCCGCCTCGTTACACGGTCCGGCGACGTTGAACCAGCGGGGCATGTGCGGGTGACAGTGGCGCGGACAGGCGCGGACGGTCAAGCGGCGCGCGCGAGTTTGGCGGCGCGCGGGGGCGAGCGGGAGGCGCTGTGGGGCACATGCCGGTGGTTGCGGTGGTTGCGGGCGAAGCGCAGGCCTCCACGAGGCCCTGGGCGCCTCGTGGTCTTGCGTGCGCGCTGCCATGAGGGGGAGCCGCTCCGCACCGGCCAGCACTTCAATCCGAGCGTTGCTTGGGGATTGCTTGGCGGCAGCGCGGCATTTCGCGGCGGCCACCAGGGCCCTGAAAAAAATCTTCGATGCCCGCAACACTTCGGCATGCCGCGCCGAATCTCCGCCAGCGCCTCACGCCACGCTCTGCAGTGAGGTGCGGTGTTCACCAAGCGATCGGAGATCTACGCCATGACCAGCCCCATCAGGACCGCCTCCCTCATCTTTTCCTCCGTCCTGTCGTCCGCCTGCGGGTGGAGCCTCATTCCGGATGAGCCTTCGGACAGTGCAACCAGCAACGCGGACGCCTCGGATGATGGGAACGAGCAGCCCACCACCGGAGCCGACAGCAAGGACCTCTTCGTCCATTTCACCTGCTACAACGGAAGCAACTACCAGGCCTACTCTGCAGGCCCGTACTACTTCCCTTTGATGCACACCTGCGCGCTCGTCTCGGAGGGCGAGTCGTGGAAGAGCGAGGCGAACATGGAGTCGATCCTCGACGCATGTTCGGCGACTTGCGCGAAGACCTGGGGGGCGCCGAACAACCAATGTGAGAATGACGGCTGGAAGTCGGCCGAGCCCACTTATGGAGAGCCGCTTTCGGCGAATTGCGACCCTAACAACTACCTCGTCGATTATGGTGGTGATATCGTGTGGCTCGACGGGGTGCAGTCGCCCAAGCGCCAGGTCGCCTGCGATCTCAACAGCGACTGCGGGCACATGTTCAGCCCCGATGTCGCCGAGAAGCTGCAGTCGAAGGGACCGACCTCCGTGGCCGAGGACGACAGTGCTGCGGAGCACGTGAGCGGCCTCCAGCTCGAGGTGACGACTGGGTCGGGCCATCCCTTGCGGCTCGGCGGCGCATTCGAGTACTCCACCGTCGCCTGCGGTGAAGTCGCTTGCCCGTTCTACCTTGGCCGCATGGACCTCGAGCAGACCGACTCCACGTGGCCCCTCGGCGTCGACCTCGGCGCGCTGGGCCGTCTCGACAAGAGCGTGTCCGGGCTCCGCGTCCAGCTTGGCAAGCCGACGCTCGGGGTCGCCCTGGCCGACGGCCAGGTCGCATTTCCGGCGGGCAGCCTCCTGCTGCGCATCGACGCCCAACTACAGGGCATTCCCAACGCGCTGCTAGCGAACGGGTCAGAGACCTTCTGGCTGCGCAACCCGACCGCTGTGGTGGGGCGCCTGGTGGACGGCTCGCTCGACCTCAGGATGGAGGTCCCGACCATGTTCGGGTCGGTCAAGGTCGAGACGACCCGCGTCCGCTGATGGCGCACGACGCGCAGTTGCCACGACCCGTCTACCCCACGATCATCGAGGCACATGCGCGCTCTGATTCTCCTGGCCTCGCTCGGGTGTGCCGCCTGCGAGGCTGCCGCGCCCGATGAGGGGCCATTCCTCGAGACGCGCTACGTTCGCTACCTGAGCGACCAGCCGTTCGCCCCGTGCGGCGGGCTGGCACGCGAGACCGACAAGCAAGTCGAATACCTGTTCGACTTGCTTAGCGAACCGTACCCTGCTCCTCGACCCATCGAGTACGAATGGGTCGAGGATAACTCAACGCTTACCTGCAGCAAGAATGCTGCCGGTTGCGCCTACGCCACGGCTGAAGGGGCGGCGATCGCATCGATTTACCTGGCAGACCTCCACGAACTCGCCCACGCGGCGCACTTGCTGACGATTGGCACCTCGCACCGCGTACTCACCGAGGGCTTTGCGAGCTACGTCTCGAACCAGCCTGGCACTGCCGATCTGCAGGACACAGCGCTCTTTGCGCAGGCGATCGAGGATCTCTTCGCTGCGGGCACCTTGTCAGCCGACCAATATCCACTCGCGGCTCGCTTCGTCGGCATGACGATCGAGCGGCATGGGATGGCGGTATTCAAGGATTTCTGGCGGAAGGTCTCGCGCAATGCGCAGTTCGCGGAGGTCCGCACGGCGTACCAAGCGAGCTTTGGCGAGTCGTGGTCGGACGGGCTTGTTGCCATCGCCTCCCGTGAGCAGACCTCGTTCAGTGATCCCTACTGCGAAGGCGATGTCCAGGTTGTTGGCGACTCACTGAAGCTGACGTTCTCGGAAACCTGCGAGGACAAGGATGTCACGGGCCCGCTGCGGAACTTCGGAGTCGTAAAAGGGGAGTTGCCGGTTCCCATCGAGCTCAGCTCGGAGGGCATGTATCGCTTTCGTCTCAACAGCGGAGGTGGCCCCACGGAGCCGGTCGCCGGATTGCGGGGCTGCCGCGACGGTGGCCCGGCGCCGATGCCGGCCGTTACATTGTTCGTCTCGAACGAGGATATCGTCCAGTACCTCGGCCCCGGACGCTATCTCCTCAACATTTACGTCCCGCTCGCGCCCGGTGACAGCCCGCCGATTGATGTGGTCATCGAACGGATTCAGTGAGCCGAGGCCTCGCCGTTCTCGAGGTCGCGGCCTGCGAAGGTGCGGGCGATCGGTCTGCAGGCGCTGTACGGGCACGTGGTCAGCGCGCTCGCGGCGGCCGTATCGACACCGGCGCGCAGTCGGGACGACTGGACGATCGAAGCGCGGACCGGATGCGCCTGCGCGCTGTGCAAGGATCTCGCGTCCTTCCTGCGTGCCAGGGAGCGGACTCGGCATTCCTGACCGTTGGCAAAGGAGCAGCGGCGCCACATGCACGGGGTGATCGCCGCCGATTGCTTGCCCGTGACGCACACGACGATCCGCGAGGGCGCCCGTTCACGCTCGTGCGGACCAAGCAGGCCCTCTGTCGGCTCTCACCTGGGACCCCGGTTTCTCAGCACCATTACCCCCTCGGGGATCCATCTGCGTGACGAGGGCGATTGTGGAGCAGGCCGAGGTCCTGGGGATCGAGGAGGGGACCGCAGGGCATGCGTGGGCAGGTCCCTCCGGCCCTGGACGACTGCACGTCGGGCGGCACCGAGACCGATCCGAGTGATATGCTGCGGGTCGCAATGGTCCGATCCTCGACGGCGTACAATTGCATCGGCCTCGTTTGGCTCGCGCTGGCGCTCGTCGGGTGCACGCAACCACCACGCGATCCGCCCGCGCGACCGGAGGTCGCCGCCGCGCCCGCCGCCGCGCCCGCCGAGCCCGCCGCGCCCGCCGTCGCGCCTGCGACCGATCCCGCGGCCGCGACGGATCGCTGCCGGCCGCCGATGCCGGACCCGGGGGCCGGGGGACTGGGCGCCGGCCCGGCCTACGTGCTCGTCGATCGCGTCGGCGTGCTGCGCATCGACGACGGCAAGTCCGTCGTGGTGCTCCCGATCGCGGTGGACAGCAGCGCGTGGGACACGGAGATGGTGGTAGGGCCGACCGGTGAGCTGTGGCTGAGCGACTGGCAGGGCGTGCGCGTGCTCGACCTCGCCGGCAAGCTGCGCAGCGTGCGGAAAGTGAAAGAGGGCCCGCTCTACGAGCACCTGGTGGTCCGCTCGCCCACGGACGTCTGGGCGGTGACCAGCGACATCGAGTGGGAGATCGTGCATTACGACGGCAAGCGCTGGAAGTCGGTCCGCCGGCGCGGCCAATTCCCTGGCAGGTTCGACGACAACAAATTCGAGGCGCTCGCCGTCACCGGCGAGGCGGTGTGGGTGTCGTCGTGGAACGGCCTGTGGCGCGGCATCGGCACGGCCTGGCAGAAGATCGAGGTGCCCGCCGCCGTGGCCGACACGGCGCCCAGTCTATGGACATACCGCGACCGCGTGATCGTCGGCGACCACAACGAACAGTTCCAGCGCGAGGGCGACGAATGGCGCAATGTCGTGTGGCCGCCGTTCGATGATCTGCGGGTGCGCGTCGGCGAGGTCGGACTGGTGGCCGGGCCGAATCACGGTCGGCCGACCGTGTGGATCGCCGCGTTCGACGGGCGCGGCTGCACCGCGACCAGCGAGAAGCTCCAGGGCAGCGCGGTCGGGGAGGTCGTCGTCGATCAGGCCGGTCGCGTGTGGGCGGCCACCGACCATGCGCTGGCGGTGCTCGACCGCGACGGCCGGATCCTTAGCGAGTGGACCTCGGGCACGCTCGAGGGCCTCACGAGCAAGGTGGTCAGCATCGCGGTGGTCGGGCGGGGGCCGGCGTCGCTGCCCGCCGTGAAGCTGGGCCGGACGTGGGAGATCGTCGGCCGCATGACGATCTACAAGAACAGCAAGCCGCTCGCGAACGCCGCGCTCGAGCTGTGCTCGACGCCGACCCCGTACGGCGCGGAGTGCCCCGTGGGCGCGTTCGTGCGAAAGGCCACCACCGGGGCCGACGGTTCCTACCGCTTCTTCAACGTGCCCGAGGGCGACCTCTGGATCCGCGTGCAACCGCCCGCCGGCCTCGCGGACTGCGAGAGCCCGTTCACCGTGATGGGTGCGTCGGTCTCACCCGCGCGCAATTGTCGGCCGGCGAAGGACGGGGCGCTTCGTTGCGACATCGGCGTGTCGGAGCAGTGCCTCCCGTTCGAGATGCCGCCGGGCGGGTGACATCCGGTGTTGACATCATCGCCCGCCGTCGCGGCCCGGGTCCGGCGCTTCCAGCTGGCGGCGCAACTCATCGCACGCGCCGATGAAGCTGCGGTCGAACTCGGGTCGTCCTGGGCGCGCGTCGCGGGTGAGTCGCTTCGGCAGCACGCGCTGTCCGTGCGGGCCCTCGATCGCCAGCCACAGCTCGCCGACGCAGCCGTCTGCGGCGGCGCAGCCGGTCGCGCGCGCGCTGCGTTCGTCGGACCACACGGCCAGCCACTCGTCGCCGCGGGCGGCCAGCGCCGTCGCTCGCGTCGCGGTGGTCGACAGCATCCGGACCGGGCCGCCTGCGCGGGCGAACCGCACGACCGGGTCGCCGGTGAGCCCCTGGCCGACGAACACCGCGGCGGTGGGACCTGGGCCCCAGGCGATGTCGGCGTTGTCCGGGCGCCAGGTGGGGTGGGTGCCGAGCCCGCAGTCGTCGCCCGGGACGAGCGCGACGGCGGGTCCGCTGCGCCCGAGGTCGTCGTGGGCCCGCGCGACGATGCATGGACCCTCGGGCTCGCCGGAGGACGCGAGGGTGAAGCCGACGGCCTGGCCGTGGAGCGCCAGCAGCTCGCCGGGGACCGACAACTCGGGGCCGACCGGTGCGCCATCGGGGCCGACGCGTCGGACCATGACGGCCGACGGATCTGCGTGGACCGACCACGCGGCCCACGATCCGCCGCGGGGGTCGCCGGTCAGCGCGAGCTCGCGGGCCTCACGGGCCGTCCCGACCCGCGTGGGCGCCCCGACAGGCGCCCCGCCGGCGAGTCGTTGCAGCACCACCTCGCGGGTGCGAGGCAGGTCGCCTGGCCCCTCGCGCCCGAAGTACAGCGCCCCGCCAGGCGTGACGGCGAAGCGATGCGGATCGAGGACGTCCCGGGCCCACACCACCGGCGCACCGAGCGTGAGCGTCGCGCCCTGGCTGCCGACCTGCATCGCCTCCAGCACCTGACCGGCGCCGGCGACCAGCCACACGGCGTCGTCGATCGCCAGCAGCTGCACGTCGCCGTGGCCGACGGCACCGCGCAGCGGCAGCGGGTCGCCGCGCAGCTCGCCGTCGCCGTCGACGCGGTACAGCCACCACGCGCCCCACCGGCGCCAGCGGCCCTGCGCGCCGTGGACGCGCTCGCGGCGGTCCAGCACGACGAATCCGTCGGCGAATGGGATCGCCTGGTGCGGCGCGTGCGACATCCAGTCATACGGCGGAGGCACCCGCGTGGGGCCGTTGTAACAGGACCACAGCGCCTCGTCGCCGCCCGCGATCGTCACGTCGACGGTGTTCGACACCAGCTCCATCGGGGTGCCCCCGGGAATGTCGGCGCGGTAGCGCAGGCGCACCCGGTGGCGGCCCGGGTGTGCCGAGACGTTGGGGCTAAACGGGTAAGGGTGGGCCTCCGGTGCGTCGTGCAGCGACACGCGCCCGCCGGCGGCGATCGTCACCAAGCGCTCGACCCGGTACCCTGCGAGCCGCTCCCGGCGGTCGCCGGGGTCGAGCTGCGCATCGCGGTCCGGCCGGACGTGTGGAGACTTGCGACCACGCCGCGGGTCGAGATCGAGGTCGTCAACCACTCGGGCCGCGACATCGTCATGATGCCGCCGCAGGACGGCTCATGGTGGGGCATGCGCGACCCGGACTACCACCTCGAGTTCCTCGACGAGCGCGGCGCCATCGTGCCCGCGGCGGTCGGCCAGCAGGGAGGCTGCGGGCAGCGACTCCTCGACCGGCGCCGCATCTTGCTTTGCGCCCCGCACCGTGTCTTGCCCCGCCGTCGTCGACCCGGCGCAGCCGACAACGATGAGCGCGAGCGCGACGACGCGGACTGGCATCCCGCCAATGTACCAGCACTGTGCCGGGGCCAAGGTGCTTGTCGCAGCTACGTAGAAGGCTCGCCCGCGACGATTCCGGCGTTGCCCCCGGGCCGCGACTCCTGTTATCGTCGATCATGAGGCAACGCTGCTGGGTCGGATTGGCGCTGGTGCTCGGGGGCGCGGGGTGTAAAGGGGGTGGGGCGACCTCCGCGAGCGCCACGGGCAACGACACGGGCAACGGCAGCACGACGGCCGTTGGCGGGCCGACGGGTGGGCTGCCGCCGGCCGGGGACGTGCGCGCATTCCCCGAGGCGCAGGGCTTTGGCGCCCAGGCCAGCGGTGGCCGCGGCGGTCGGGTGATCCACGTGACCACGCTGGCGGCGACCGGCGCGGGCTCATTGCAGGACGCGATCGATCAACCGGGCGCGCGCATCATCGTCTTCGACGTCAGCGGCGTCATCGACGACGTGGTGATCATCTCGCGCGGCGACGTCACGATCGCCGGTCACAGCTCGCCGGGCGGGATCACCGTGCGCGGCTTGCTGATCCAGGGCGATGTCGTGTGCGAGTCACCCTCGGCGCCCGACTGCCCGCTGCCGACCACGTTCCCGGAGAACTTCGTGATCCGCCACCTGCGGGTCCGCCCCGCCGGCTTCGACGACGGCGACGGCGCCGGCGACGGCATTCGCCTGCACCACGCCAGGAACGGCGTGCTCGACCATATCTCGGTCGGCGCGGCCGCCGACGAGGCCGCCCAGGTGTCGTTCGCCAGCGACGTGACCCTGCAGAACCTGCTGCTCGCCGAGACCTACGGTGAGCATATCGAGTTCGGCGGCATGCTGATGAATTACAGCGACCCGGCCCGCGGCTTCCCGCTCGCGCGCCTGTCGATCCACCATAACACCTGGAACCGCATCTTCGGGCGCCTGCCCGAGCTGTCGCGGGAGAACGTGCCCGACCCCGGGGTGATGGACCTCGAGCTGTCGAACAACCTCCTGTGGGACCCAGAGCGCCCGATCTACGTCGCCTCGGCCAACCCACAAAACAACGATCCGGCCAGCTATCGCCTCAACTTCGTCGGCAACTACACCGCGCAGGATCCCGCGCTCGCGCAATGTTACGGGATCATGGCGATCGAGATGGGCCCCGACGCCGCGCGGCCGTCGTTCACCGCGCAGTCGAATACCTACTTTGCGGATAATCTTCACAATCGCGTGCCCGATCGCCGCGATTACCAGCTGATCTACAATGCCAACGACTTCTGCGCGGCCGCGGGCACCGGCGATCTGCCGTGGCCGAGCGCGGCCAAACCACCGCCGTGGGCCGTCACCTCGCGCCACGAGTTCCCGCCGATCACCTACACCGCCAGCGGCGAGCCGCTGCTCGATTACATGGTCGGCAACGCCGGCGCCTTCCCGCGTGACGCCATGGATCGCCGGCTGATGGCCGCGGTCGCGGCCCGTAAATTCGATGCCGCGCCGTTGCCCGGCAAACCGGCCCCCGACGCCCTGCTGCCCGCGTTCCAGGGCCCGGCTCCCGCCCCGCCGGCCGACACCGACCGCGACGGCATGCCCGACGCATGGGAGAGCGCGCATGGCCTCGATGCCGCGACCGACGACTCCGCCGGGCTGCAGCTCAGCATGGGCGCGAGCGGGGTCGAGGGTTATACCAACGTCGAGGTGTACCTCAACGAACTCGCCAACCTGCGCGTCACGGGCAAATGACAGCGGCGGCGTCGCCAATGTCGCCGAGAAGCTGCAATCGAAGGGACCGACCTCCGTGCCCAAGGACGAAAGTGCTGCGGAGCACGTGAGCGGCATACCCTGATTCACCGTACGCAACCACCGTGGCCTAGTCGACCAGCTCACCGTGACACACGGCCTGGTGGGTAGTCAATCCCGGCTTTGTGGATAGCGCGCCGGGCAATTAATCGGCGCGCCCTTCGAATGAGGCTGAGATTCAGCCGGCGGGGCGGCGACGACGCAGGCCGAGGCCGGTGAGCAGCAGGAGCGCGAGCGAGGTGGCGCCGGGGGACTCGGTCTGGCGGCAGCCGCAGCCGCTGCCGTCCTCGCCGCCGCCCGCGGTGTCGCCTCCGGTGCCGCTGCTGCCGTCGGTGGCCGAGGTGCCGGCGCTGCTCTCGGTCGGCGAGGTGGCGCCGGTGAGGGAATCGCTGCCGCCGGTGGCGGAGTCGCTGCTGCCGGAGCCGGTGCCGCTGACGCCCGTGCCGCTATCGGTGGCGGTGGCGGTGGCGGTGCCAGTGGCGCTGCCATCGGTGGCCGAAGCGCTGGCGCTGGGGTCCGAGGTGCTGGTGGTTTGTGGGCTCGAGTCGCTGCTGCCAGTGGTAGAGGTGCCACCGCCGGTGCCGCCGGTGGTGCTCAAATCGCCGGTGCTCGCATCGACGCCCATGGTGGTGCCGTCGGAGGTTCCGCCGGTGGTGCCGTCACCGCTGGAGCTGCTGGTATCATTGTTGTTGTCGATGGGATCGCAGGGGTCGCCGATACCGTCGTCGTCGCTGTCGAGCTGGTCGGGGTTGACGTCGTTGGGGCAATTATCGCAGGCGTCGCCGAGCAGGTCCTTGTCGGCGTCGACCTGGTCCTTGTTGGCGACACCCTTGCAGTTGTCGAGCGTGACCAGGCCGGGAAGGTCACAAAAGCCGTCGGCGTCGAGGTCCTGGGGGTCGAGGAAGGCCCCGCAGGGCACGCCGTTACACGAGACGCCCGAGACCGTGGTCGTCAGGTCGTCGAAGTCGTTGTCACCGCCCTGGACCAGATCCTCCCACGCGAAATAGTAGGTGCGCGGGTTGAGGACGCTGTCGTAGACGATGATGCCCATGCCTCGCGCAAACCGGGCTGGGGAGGCTGAATTCGGGGACTTTTTGTCGGGGCACCGAAAATCAAACCAATTTCAAACCAAAATCAAACCAGTTCGGGAGATCTCGCGGCCGCGCATCCGGGGCCGGACGTGGCGCCGTCCGGGCACCCGCCGACAGCCGGCCAGCCGGCCGGCAAACCAATGGCGGAGGCGACCGGTCCTGGCGCAACAAGCACCGCATCGCTGTCGTGCGCGAGTGGACCGGGGTGTGGACGGAGGCTGCGCATTCACTGGGCGTCGATCGCCGCCTCGAGCAGCTTGCGAGCGTGGGAGAGCCTGCTTTTGATCGTCCCGGTAGGGCATGCATAAAGCGCCGCGAGCTCGGCGGTCGACATCGCCGTGAAATAGCGCAGCTCAAGCAGGACCTGCGTATCCATCGGCAAGCCTTGCAGCGCCAGGAGCATGCGCTGGGTCTCGACCCGTTCGGCGACCACCTGCGATAGGGAGGGTTCGAGCGACGCTATCGATCGCTCGAGCGGATCGATGGCGTCGAGACGGTGCCGGGTGCGGATGTAGCGAAACAGAATGTGCCGGGAGATCCCGAAGACATATGCACGGAGCGACAGGCGCACGGACGGTTGCGAGCCCGGGGCCATGGACTCGCTGAGCGCCACCCACACCTGTTGGATCAAGTCCTCCACATCCTCGGGGCGGACCTTGGTGCGAAAGAATTGGCGGAGCGGAGCCGTGAATCGAAGCGACAACTTGTCACCTGCGCGGGTGTCTCCGCCGCGCCAGCGCTCGAGCAGCGCGAGGTCTGGTTCACCATGGGGGGGCGGCATCGTAGCTGTGTTCATGCCATCTTGTTCGTGTCGGTGTCCCAGATATGGTTCATGTGAAAATTATCACATGTCTGGGTTGTGGATTCATTCGAACCGGCGTATGCAAGCCTGCACTCTGAGATCATGGACGACTCGTGCGACCCAGAGGGCTCCCCAGCCCCTTCGACAGGGCCGAGCCAGGACATGGCGGACCGGTTCGCTGGCTTCGATCGGGACGAGTCGAGTGGCGGCCTGGATCTGGATGTAGCGCCTATCGGGGCCACCCGCTATCGATTCGAGGCCGTGTTCGCCTCGGGTGGGCTCGGCCAGATCCGCAGGGGCTACGATTGCCACCTCCAGCGCACCGTCGCCATCAAGGAACTGCACGAGTCCCGGCTTGGCGCTGCGACCCGGGCTCGGTTTCGCCGCGAGGCGCTGCTGACCGCCCGCTTGGAGCACCCGTCGATCGTCCCGATCTACGACCTCGGGCGGCGGTCCGGGGATAACTCCTTCTTCTGCATGAAGCTCGTCGACGGCGCCTCATTCGACGTCGTCGTGCGACAGAAGGCGACGCTGTTCGAGCGGCTCGCTCTGATCCCGCACGTCCTCGCCGTCGCCGACGCGCTCGCGTATGCCCACGACAAGGGCGTGATTCACCGCGACCTCAAGCCCGGGAACGTGCTCATCGGTAGCTTCGGCGAGACCGTGGTCATCGACTGGGGTCTCGCCAAGGATCTGCGCGGCCCCGACGACGTCACGGATGGGACCAGCACGGAGCCTGGCGAGCTCGACGGCGACGAGCTCACGCGGACGGGGGAACTGCTCGGCACCTTGCCGTTCATGCCACCGGAGCAGGCCAAGGGCGCCGAGGTCGACGCGCGCGCTGACGTGTACGCGATCGGGGCTATGGCCTACTTCGTTCTCTCGGGCCAATTGCCGTACGCTGGATGCTCGACGAGCACGACGTTGCAACAGTTGCTTGCGGGGCCGCCTCCCGAACTCGGCGAGCGCGTCCCCGGGCTTCCGGCCGACCTGCTGGCGATCGTCCGCAAGGCGATGGCTCGCGCGGCGAGCGATCGCTATCCCAGCGCCCGCGATCTCGCCGCCGACCTGCGGCGATTCCTCGCCGGTCGCCTAGTCGCGGCCCGGCCGTACTCGCTGTTCGCGCTGCTGCGCCACCACGTCGCCCGGCATCGGGCAGTCGTTTCGGTGACGGTGAGCGCGCTGCTCGTGCTGGCCATTGGGGGGGCGCTCATGGTGCGGCAGGTCGTCGACGAGCGTGACGCTGCGACCGTGGCCCAACAGCGCGCCGACGAGGCCCGTGAGGTCGCGGAGCGCGAACGTACACGCGCCGACGAGCGGACGGACGAAGCCCAGCGCCTGTCGCTGGACCACCTGAAGCAGTCAGGGCGTAGGGCGCTGATCGCCGGTCGCCCGCACGACGCGCTCGCGGACCTGTTGCGCGCTCATGCCGCTGCGCCCGACGACGAGGTCGTGAAATTCATGGTCGCGGAGGCGACGCGACCGGAGCGTGCGCTCGAGTATTCTCTGCCGGGGCACGCTGGTGGGGCGGTCTCGGTGGAGGCGAGCAGGTCCCTGCCGCGATTCATCACCTGGACCGACGCGGAGCCCGTGCGGCTGTGGGACGCCCGCACCGGCGCCGCGGTGGCCACGACAGAGACCAGCGACACCAGCCAGGCCACATTTTTCTCCGCGGGAGAGCGGTTCGCCGCGATCTCCGAGGCAGGCGCGATCCGAACCTTCGATGCCCGCGCCGGGGGGTTGCTCTCTGCCTGGAAGCGCGATCTGAAGCCTAACGATCCGTTCGCGTCCGCCGTGCTGCACTTCGTGGCCCGGGGTGATCTCGTCGTGGAGGTCGACGGAGACGCCCTGCGCTGCTTCGATACCGGCTCCGGAGTCCTCCGGCACGAGCAGCGGCTGGACCGGCCGAAGCGGGGGTGGAACTTCCAGGTGGAGACCTCGGCCGAGGACGGAAGCTGGGCGATCAAAGACGGCAACCGCCTCTTCATGTGGGGACCGGACGGCCGGCTGCTTCGCCAGCCCGTGGCTGATGAGCGCAGCCTCGACGCGCTGGGGAACTCGTGGCATCAGGTCCTCCTGCAGACCACGAGCTGGCGCCAGAATACGAGCCGGCACGTCTACTTCGATCCGGTCACACGGTGGTCGGTACAGTTCAAAAACTGCGGTGAATTCCGCGACGAGATGTTCTACACGGGCTTGGGTGGCGGGAGGCGCTTCGCCTTTTCAGGCGATGGCGCGCTGTTGCTAGGCCGGGACACTAGCGGAGGGCTGGCGATCTGGGACACCCGCGACGGAAGCTGCCAGAGCTACGGCTATGGCGACGCGGTCGCCTCCATCGCCCGCAGGGGCGACAGCTTCGTCACCGGTGGCGCGGACGGCACGCTCGCATTGTGGTCATACCTGCATACTCTTCCGACGAAAGCGATGAGCAGGCGAGTCGGGTTTCGCGCGCATAGCTCCAGGATCTCGGGCCTTGCGTGGCTCGACGATGGCGCCTCGCTGGTCACTGCGAGTGTCGATGGCGACGTGAGGGCCTGGCGACCGCTGCGGCTACTCCCGCGGACCCTCATCACCGCTGCGAGAATTTGGCCGAGCCCCACCGGTGCGGTGGTTGCCACGATCCCGCGAGGGGAGGGGGGGCACCTCCAGGTCCGGTCGCTCCCTGACCTCGAGCCGGTACTGGACTTTCCCGACGTCGACCACAAGACGTCGCTCGAGTGGATTGATGAGGAACGCTTCCTGTTCACGAATGGCGAGTTCGCCGAGGTCTGGGACACGGGGACGCGCGCCCGTGTCGGCAAGGTTCCCGCGCCAAGCCGGGTCGGAGCCGATCTCGTGGCCCTGGTGCAGAAGCTGCGCGGGAGTGCTTCGCACGCCGCCGGGGCTTCTGAGTTCACCTCCCGTGGGGTTGTCGACGACAGCACCATGTACGAGAAGCGAGTTATCCTGCTCAGCGCGATTGTGGAGCAGACCGTGTTTCGAGAATTGCCGGGGTTTACCCAGGTCGCCACTATGGGTCCGCATCCCATGTGGGCGGATTATCGCATCAACAGCGCACGCACGCGGCTGTTGCGGGATGACCGCGTGTTGTTCTCCTGGCCGGAACTGCTGCAGATCGGTCCGGTTGGGCCGAACTCCGCGTTCTCGCCAGACAGTCGGTATATATTCTCGCGATCCGACGAACAGGGGTTGACGCTTCTGGACGGCCTAACGGGCGTCAGCTTGCGCGAACTTCGACCGGGTGGTCCCCTCCGGTCCAAATCCTCGCGGTTCCATGACCCGCCTGTCTATTTCACACACGAGGGTGACCGCTTCCTCGAGCCGCGCCCCGACGGCCGGATCGAGATCTGGGACTACGAAACGATACGGCCGTTGGTGACGCTGGAATCCCATAGCTCCGGTGTTGTCGCGGCCACGTTCCGCGCCGACGATCGTTACCTGGCCACGCTCGCCAGCGACGGAGTGCTGGTGCTGTGGGACGTTGAGGCAGGGGTCGCCCGGTTCCGGTCACGCCCGCCGAAGGACGTGGCGGGTCACGCCTTCTCGGCGACACGCGACCTCTTCGCCACCCTGGATGGCACGGAACTCGTACTGGTCGACCTCGCCAGTGGGGCTGTTTTGACCTCGTATCATGCGCCCGAAACGGAGAGCATCTTCTTCGGACCCGAGGGCGAACACCTATATACGATGGATCTCGGGGGAAACCTGATGATGCAAGAGCTCGCGTGGGAGACACGCCCGGCGGACGAGGTATATCGCGGCGCAGCCGCGGCGTTTCCCCACCTCTTTCCGCGCGGTGTGAGCGGCGTTCCCTGAGGCCGTCCGGCGGTGGATTTTCGAAGCGGTTGGTCGCAACCGGCCACTACCAGCTGGACTCGACGCTGCGCCGTGGCGGTCCGGTGCCCGTGAACCTTAGATGAGTCTTATGCGATGGCAGTGTTGCCGGCGCCTGCAAAGCGTAGGCGGGCGCGCTCGATGGCCGAGGAGACACGCGTGTGAGGTGGCGGATGCCGAAGTCTGCCTTAAGAATTTCTTAGCTTGGCCGTGAACCAGATACCCCTCGGCTGCCACTTCATGGACGAAGGAGGTTCGAATGACCCGAAAAATGATGATTGTTGGTACTTGTTCATGGATCTTGCCGCTGTTCGTAGTGGCCTGCATCCCGAGCGAGGAGGTCCCCGGCGACGACGACGGCGGGTCCACGCCGTGTTTGAAGGACACCGACTGCAAGGGCGACCGGCTGTGCCTGGCGGGGATGTGTACGCCCATCGACGGGGCGACGCCCACGACGGGTAACGCGGCCACCACGGACCCGGCGGACCCGCCCGAGCCATGTCAGAAGGACACCGACTGCAAGGGTGACCGGCTGTGCGTGGCGGGCTACTGCGAGGCGCCCGGGGACGACACCAACGGAGGAGGCTCAGGCTCCTCGTGCTTCGAACTCGGAGGCAAGATGGTCTGCAGTCAGGCCGAAGACCCCGGGCCGAGCATGGCCGAGATGAGCTTCGGCACCGTGCCGCCGCCGCCGGGGTCCATGCCGGCCAGCGCCAGTCTCGACCTGGGCGGCTTCACAGTCCCGAACCAGGGGGCCTGCGGCTCGTGTGTGGCCTTCGCGGTGCGCAGCGGTATGGGGCTGCGTGCTGTGGCCCAGACCGACGCCTTCGCGGACTTCAGCCCGGCCCACATCTGGTACATCGCCGGCTACGGCGCGGACGACTGCGACAGCGGCTCGGGGATCTGGAAGGTCGTGGGTGACAATAAGGATCAGTCGACCGCGACGGTCACGGCGGCGGCGTGGCCGTACGACGTCGGCGATCCGGTCGGCTCGCTCGATGCGGTGCCCGCGGCTGTGGTGCTGGCTGGTGGGCTCGCATACGTCGAGGACTTCGTCGGCGTCGGCAAGAATAGCGCACTGCAGGCCAAGTACGCGATCGCGCAGAACTGGCCCCCGGTGATCGGGGTGCCGGTTTACCAGCAAGACTGGCAGGATGGCGACATCGATCTCCCGGCGAACGATGATACGCTGGTCGGCTACCACGCAATCACGCTGGTCTCATACGACGATCAGGTCGGCCGCTTCGGCTTCGTCAACTCGTGGGGCCCGGAGTTTGGTGTCGGCGGCTTTGGTACGATGAGCTACGCCTTCGTCGACCAGTTGGGCTCGGGCGGCGTGGCGATCCAGCAGTTGAAGTACGGCGGTGGCGGCCCGGTGTGCGGCGATGGCGTGTGCTCGGGTGACGACACCCAGGCCAACTGCTGCGAAGACTGCGGATGCCCGCAGGGCTCCGGCTGCGAGGGCGGAATGTGCGTCGCCGGTTCTACCTGCGGTGATGGCGCCATCGACCCGGGCGAGAGTTGCGATGGGGCCACGCTCGGCGGCGCGAGCTGCCAGTCGGCGGGGTACGACGATGGGAATGTGAGCTGCAAGGCAGACTGCATGCTGAATACCGCGACCTGCTGCAACGACGAATGCGTGGGCGGGAGCGAGTGCCTCGACTCGACGACGGTACACAGCTGCGGCAATTTCGATGGAGACGTGTGCCTCGAGTTCGGCGGATCGACGGCCTGTCCCATGGGACAGGTATGTACGGGCGGCCAGTGTGGCTGCGGCGGCGGCGACGAGGGGCAATTCGAGGTTCTGAGCGAGGAGTACCCAAGTTTCGGGTCGCCTGGTTGCGCGGGGGACAACTCGCTCAAGCTCAAAGCTTCGGCCGAGATGATCTCGCCGACGAAGCTGCGGCTCCACGTGCGCAAGGAGGACGACACCGCGTTCGGAGCGGCGGCGACGCTGTCGCTGTACGTCGGCGAGCCGATTAAGTGCCCGGACCCGGTGAACGTGGTCAAGGCGACACAGCCGGTCGCCGTCGGGCAGACCGACCAAGTCATCGACCTGACGGTGAACCCCTACGGCGCCGCTTGGCCGGTGGGCGAGACCAAGAAGTTCTGGGTCGGCAAGAACGAAGGCCCCTTCAACGCCTTTCGTGCGACGGGGCTGGTGTCCGTGAAGCACGTCTGTAGCCCGTAAAACCCGACGACGGACCTCGCCGGCCCGGAATGCGGGCCGGGTCCGGCGAGAACCGGCGATGTCTCGGGTAGTTGTCGCTAACCCGGTGCAGCTTTTGTTAAGCGAATGAGCTACGGCTACCCGGAGAATTCGGTGCCGTGGTTATAGACGATGATGCCCATGCCTGCCGCAAACCGGGCTGGAACGGCTGAGTTCGCGGACTTTTTGGCGGGGCACCGAAAATCAAACCAATTTCAAACTAAAATCAAACCAGAGCGGGAGATCTCGCGGTCGCGCATTTGGGGCCGGACGCGGCGCCATCCAGGCGCTCGCCGGCAGCCGGCCGGCCGGCTCCCATACCATCGGCGAATGCTGCCCGGGAGGCGGCGACCAGCGATCGGGGCGTCGTCAAGGGGCCCTGACGATCACGCCCTTGGCGGGCGATGGGGCTCCGCGTGGTTCATGACCCGGCCGCGACGGTGGTGGTGACGGGTCGGAGACGGTGCCACTTGTGGAAACTCGGCACCATGCGGGGTGAAGGGGTCAGAGCGCACCGGCCACGGCTTGGCCGATACCGCATCGACGCGTCGCCCCGGTGATCGCCATAGTCAAGGACCGTTCACGCGGCCTCGATGCGTGGACGGAAGCGGGCGATCTGCCAACCCTCCACGATGACCGTGTCTGCGACCCAAGCATCACTCTCGCTCTCGTCATCGGCTGGCAAGGACCACGGACGGCACCTTGTTCGGCGCGACCAGCGAGTGTTCGCTCAATCGGCTCGCCGAGGGCCGGGCCACTCCGGTGGCTCATGCAGGCGTGCCGTGGCGGGCCGAACCCCAGGCTGGTCGACGGCCCAAGCGTCGGCATGCACCCGGCCCATTCTGGGCTTAATTAGCGAACGCAGGGCGTGATACGCTGCCGATGATGTCCGATAACCGCGAACTTCACACACTCGGTGACGAGGAGCTCTTCGACCGCTGGGCTGACGGCCAAGCGCGGGCGGGCCATGTGCTGTTCAAGCGCCACTTCGACGCGGTTCTGCGCTTCTTTCGCCGGCAACTCGGCGAAGACGCCTCGGACCTGGTCCAGAACACCTTCCTGGGCTGTATCAAGGCCCGCGGCCGGTTCGCTCAGAAGGCGAGCTTTCGCACCTATCTATTTGCCATCGCTCGCTTCCAGCTATACAAGGAATTTCGTCGGCGTGCGAGTCGGCAGGACCTCGATTTTCGCGTCACCAGCATCGCGGACCTGGGGCCTTCGCTTTCGCGGGTACTGGGGGAGCGGCAGGAGATGGCGCTGCTGGTCGAGGCGCTGGGCCAGGTCGCGCTCGAGCAGCAGGTCGCGATCTACTTCTACTACCTCGAGGATATGACGGCGCCGGACGTCGGAGTCGCGGTTGGGGGGCTCAGCGTGCCTGCCGTCCGCAGCCGGCTGCGACGCGGCCTCGAGGCCTTGCGCAAGGGCATCGTCGAGCT
>ERZ795056.2077-NODE-2077-length-22724-cov-10.933522_pt1 | contig 22724 bp, 9 predicted proteins | sample MGYA00375140_ERZ795056 | MGnify/ENA primary metagenome ERZ795056 (study PRJEB30185, sample SAMN05720227) | activated sludge metagenome | isolation source: Anaerobic digester | place: USA | collected 2015-03-09 ... | reverse complement strand
GGTATGCCCTTACTGCCAAAGAAGAGCAGCACGAAGAGGAGGACCACCATGAGTTCCCCACCACTGATATCGAACAAGAGTGCGATGTGCTTCACGGGCTAAAAGTAAGCGGTCCCGATATCCGGATCGGATATCGGGACCGCAAACCATCCAGGTCGATCAGGCCTTGGCCTGCTTGCCCTTGAGCAGGTCCACCACCACGGAACTGGCGATGAACACGGAGGAGTAGGTTCCCACCAGGATACCCACAAGCAGCGCAAAGATGAACCCCTTTATAGAGACTCCTCCGAAAAGGAAGATCACGAACAGCACCAGCAAGGTGGTCAAGGAAGTGTTCATCGTACGGCCCAAGGTGGAATTGATGGCCTTGTTGACCACGATCTCGGTGCTTTCACGCTTGTGATCGGCGAGGTATTCGCGCAAGCGGTCGAACACCACCACGGTATCGTTGATGGAGTAGCCGATCACGGTGAGGATGGCTGCGATGAACGCCTCGTCGATCTCCATGGAGAAGGGCATGATCTTCCACAGGAGCGAATAGAGACCGAGCAATGCCAATGCATCATGGAGCAAGGAGAGCAATGCCCCGAGACCATACTGCCAGTTGCTGAAGCGGAAGGCCACATAGAGGAAGATCGCCAACAGCGCCAACCCCACGGCGGTTAGTGCCGATAGCTTGATGTCATCGGAGATGGTGGCATCCACCTTGCGGGATTCGATGACCTCATAGGCATTGTTCAAACCTGCCAGACCTTCCGCAAGTTTGGCATCCACTTGTGCATCAATTCCTTCACCAGAGGCCTCCACCAGGTAGTTGGTGGTCACCTTCACCTGACGGGATCCGCCATAGCTCTTCACGTTCACCGTGCTTTGAACACCTTCGGCCGATCGGAAGCTAGGCTCCAATGCACCGCGCACCTGATCGACGGCCACATCATCAGCGAACTTCACCACATACGTGCGGCCACCGCTGAAATCGACCCCCCAATTGAAGCCCACGGTGACCATGGAAGCGATACCTGCAGCGATGAGAATGCCACTGATGCCATAGAACATCTTGCGCTTGCCCATGAAGTCGTAGTTGGCGTTCACGAAGATGTTCCGACTCCAGTTGTTCCAAACGCTGAAGTCCTTTCCTTTCTCCAACCGCCAGCTGATGATCATGCGGGAAAGGAAAAGTGCGGTGAACAAGGAGGTAAGGATACCCAGTCCGAGGGTAGTGGCGAAACCACGGATCGGACCTGAACCGAAGAGGTAGAGGATCACCGCGGTCATCAGTGTGGTGACGTTGGAGTCGATGATGGCGGACATGGCACCCTTGAATCCCAGGTCCACGGCCGACTTGAGCATCTTGCCGCTGCGCAATTCCTCCCGGATACGTTCGTAGATGAGCACGTTGGCATCGACGGCCATACCCATGGTAAGCACGATACCGGCGATACCAGGCAGGGTCAGTGCTGCTTGGATGGATGCGAGCGAACCGATCAGCACGAAGAGGTTCACCAACAAGGCGAGGTCGGCAACCCAGCCACCACCTGCATAGTAGAGTACCATGTACGCCATCACCATCAGCAGGGCCACCAGGAACGAGAGCATGCCCAATCGGATGTTCTCACTACCCAGGCTCGGTCCTACCACGGTCTCATCGATGATCCGCGCAGGAGCAGGTAATGCGCCCGCCTTGAGGATATTGGCCAGGTCATCCGCTTCCTGGATCTGGGAGTTCAGGTTACCCGTTCCCATGGAGATGCTGGAGCGACCTCCGGCGATCTCCGATTGTACGATCGGAGCACTGTAGACCAGGTTGTCCAGGACGATGGCCACGGCCTTGCCCACATTGTCCCCGGTCATCACTTTCCAGGTCTGTGCTCCTTCGGCGTCCATCTGCATGGTCACCTCAACGGCCCCTTTCATGTCGAAATCCTGGGCGGCGTTCACGATGGTGCTACCATCCAGTTTGGGTTTACCACCGCGAGGCACCTTCAGTGCGAAGAGGTTGAGCAGGGGTACGGTCCCCCCCTCTTGCAATTCGCGCACATCGGGCTTTGCGGCCCACACCAGCTTCAGGTCCTGAGGCAGGGCCTTGATCAGTTCCGGGCTGACCAGGAACTGGTTCACTTGAGCGGTGTCGGAAAGTCGAGCCGTGCCAACGATAGCGCCTTTCGCGAGGTTGAATCCCCCACCCTGGCCTTGGACCAAGGACGGTGTTAGCACAGCGAAGAGCGGATTCTCCTTGGCGAAGTCCTCCGGGTTGAGTGAATCGGCAGCGGTACTGTCAGCGGTCGCCAGGCTATCCGTGGCCAGACTATCGGTCGCTGTGCTATCCGCTTGCGCAGTAGCCTCGTTACCTGTCTCCATCACACGGAGGGCCATGCGGCGGTTCTTGGCCCGACCTTCTTCCGTATCGTTCGGGGCCACGGGGTACTGTGATCCGTAGCCTTCGCCATCAAGACGATCGGCGCCCACCCCCTTGGCGACCAGTGCGGCCACCACGGCATCAGCGCGTTTCTGGGAAAGCTTCAAGTTGGCAGCCTCATTGCCTGTGTTGTCGGTATAACCGCCGATCTTCAGTTTCACGCTCGGGTAGGCCTTCAGGATCTCCACCAGGTTGTTCAACTGCTCATCGGAATTGGCCGCATCGATCACGTCACTACCGCTCGGGAAGACCACACGGTCGAAGTCGAACCACGTGGTCTTGTCAGCCGGTTTCCCGCTCTCAAGGAAACCGACCAAGCCGCTTTCCACACCACCCTGCATCCCCTTCACAGAGAACCCGGTGGACAAGGTCCTGTCGAACGCTGCCTCAGTTCCTCCTTCATCGGGAACGTTGCCCTTCAGCTTATCGCGAAGTCGCACGTTCGCTGCCTCCAATGCGGGATACACCTCGGTATTGTCATAGGTCTCCCAGAACTCCAGGTTGGCTGTGCTCTGGAGCACCTTGCGCACCCGATCCTTGTCCTTCACACCCGGCAGTTCGATCTGGATCCTGCCGGTGAACTGCTGCTTCTGGATACTTGGCTGCGCCACGCCGAACTTATCGATACGCGTACGGAGGATTCGCTCCGTGTTGTTCAACGCCGTCTCGGCTTCACGACGGAGGGCGTCCAGATATGCCGCATCATCCCCTTCGCGATCGAACATGTCCTTACGGTCCGGAGTGTAGAAGATGGCCGACAGTGGACCGCGTTCGGGAATCTTGGCATACTCCTCACCGAACAGGGTGATGAAATCGGCATCACTGTTCTTCTGGCGTTCGCGAGCGTTGGAAACGGCCTTCATGAAGGCTGGATCACTGCTGTTGCCCGCGAGGTTGGTGATCAGCTCGGGGATGCTCACTTCAAGCGTCACGGCCATACCGCCCTTCAGGTCAAGACCCAGGTTGATCTCCTTTTCCTTGCACTCGCGATAGGTGTAGCCCAGCACGGGATATACCTTCTGCTCGCCATTGGCACGGAGGTAGCTGTTCTCGAAGCCCAGCTTCACGGCTTCACGATCCAGGTTCTCATTGCCGGCGACCGCCAGCACGGAATCGGCCTTGTAGTTGGCCTCATCGGCAGCTTCGCGCTCCAGACCTGAGGTGAAGATGGAGAAGGATAGCTGATACGCACACGCTAGCGCTAGAAGGATGGTGAATATCCAAAGCGCGCCTCTGTTCTGCATGACCGATGGGTTTTCCGTAAAAGAGGCGGCAAATATAGCGTTGTTGGCCTTGCACGGAAGGGGGAGGACAAGAAAGCCCTGAAGGTCCGCCTGTTGTAGGGCCTAAGGCATCCATCGGCAGCTATATTTGTACGTTCGTGTCCGTTCGATACGGATGTGACCATTCACACCACACGCCCATGTTGCACCTTACTCGTCCTGCTTTGTTACTGGCACTCATGCCCACTGTGGCCCCGTGTATGGCGCAGTGGGATCTTACGTTCCAAGGTCAGGTTCCGGTGACCGCCAACGGTGCCAATTTGGACCTGGCGTGGGCCGGTGGCCTGAACTTCGTCCAGGTCAGTGATGTGGACCTGAACGGCGATGGCTTGAAGGACCTGTTCCTCTTCGACCGGTCAGGCAATACGGTAACCACCTTGATGAATACGGGAGGCCAGGGGACCAACGCCTATCGCTTGGAGCGGCCGGACAATGCTAGTGCGACCTACAGTGGGCTACACGACTGGGCCTTGTTCCGTGACTATGACTGCGACGGGAAGGCCGACCTGTTCACACAAGGCCAAGCCGGGTTCGGTGTCTACCGTAACACCAGTGTCGGCGATACGCCATCGTTCGAGCTCATCACGAGCCGCGTCAATTCCCGGTACGTTTCACCTTCGGGTACGGGCACTTTGGCCAATTTGTACGTGTCCCAAGTGGACCTTCCTGCGATCGATGATATTGACGGTGATGGCGACCTTGATGTGCTGACCTTCAGTCTGTTGGGCTCATACATGGAGTACCACAAGAACTTGAGCATGGAACTTTACGGAACATGCGACAGCTTGGTCTTCGAACTGCGCAACAAGTGCTGGGGTTATTTCGCGGAGAACTTCAACAACAACTCGGTGACCCTGGATACCCCATGTGATTTCAACGTCCCGAATCCGGAACTGGGCGAACAAGGTGACCGCCCGGAAGCGACCGAGGATACCGAACGAGCCCATGCGGGCAGTACCATCCTTTCCTTGGACCTGAACGGTGATGGGGTGAAGGAGGTGTTGATCGGCGACATCTCCTACAACAACCTAGTCGGACTCTATAATGGAGGCTCCATCGAGGAGGCTTACATGATCCAAGAGGATACGCTCTTCCCGAGTTACGACAACTCCGTGGACCTTGCGCTTTTCCCTGCGGGGTATTACGTCGATGTGGACCAGGACGGCAAGCGTGACCTATTGGTGGGCGGTAACGCCACTTCACTGTCGGAGAACAAGCGTAGTCTTTGGTATTACACCAACACCGGGACCGATTCCAGTCCGGTATTCGAGCATCAACAAGAAGACCTGTTCCAAGAGCGGATGATCGACGTGGGAGAGGGCGCCTTTCCCGTTTTCTTCGACCACGACCGTGATGGCCTGATGGACCTCATCGTAGCGAATCATGGTTACTTCGCTGCTGGGGGCGTGTACACGGGCAAGCTGGCACTGTTCCGGAACACGGGTACAATGGACGAGCCCTCCTTCGAATTGATCACGGATGATTACATGGGTCTATCCACCAGCGGGATCGGCATCAGCATGTACCCGGCCTTCGGGGATGTGGATGGCGATGGGGACTTGGACATGTATATCGGTGATCTGCAAGGCCGCATCCATGCTTACCGGAATACCGGCGGGCCCGGTACCGCACAGTTCGAGTTGTTGCAGCCCAACGTCACGAACTCCAGCGGAGAACCGCTGGATGTAGGTCAGTTCGCCACACCGGTATTCGAGGACCTGGACGGGGATGGCTTGTTGGACCTGTTGATCGGTGAGCGCAACGGCAACTTGAACCATTACCGGAATACCGGTTCCGCATCACTCCCGGTTTGGAGCTTGGTGAACGAGAACGTGGGCGGGGTGAGCACCGTGGAATGGTGGAATGTCACGGGTTACAGTGTCCCCAGTGTTTTCCGCAATGCCAGTGGTGAGCGGGAATTGCTTTTGGGTTCCGAATCCGGTTGGCTCTACCACTATGGCGCTATCGACAATAACCTGAACGGAACATGGACGTTGTTGGACAGCACCTTCCTGAACGTGCGCGACGGCATTCGGACCGGGGTCGCCCTGCATGACCTCACAGGGGATGGGGAACTCGAACTGATCATCGGGAACTACCGCGGTGGGCTAAGCTTCTGGGGAAGTGAGCCGATCTTGGCAGGTATTGGCGAAATGAACACTGCGAGCGGGTTGCGGCTTGCGCCGAATCCCGCTGCTGGAACGGTAGAGGTGACGCTCGTACAAGAGATGACCGGCAACTGGCAACTGGATATAGTGAACGGTCAAGGGCAAGTGGTCATGTCCCGCTCGGGATCGGGTCAACGCTTGGTGGTGGATGTGGAAGGCTTGGCCAATGGCGTGTATACGCTCCGGGTATCGAGCGTAGAGGGTGAGCGGAAGGCCCGCCTCATGGTCATGGGACAGCGCTGATACCTTCAAGCTGAACAAGAAAGGGCGCCTTTCGGCGCCCTTTTCCATTCATCGTAGCGCGAGCTCAGGTCTATGCGGTCACACCCGAGCCCATGTTATCCAGCACATCCATCACCTCCTTCACTGCTTTGGCACTGGACTTCACCAATTCCATCTCTTCCGCGTTCAGCTTCAATTCGATGATCCGCTCAACTCCCTTGCGGCCCAGGATCACCGGAGCGCCCATGTGGATATCCTTCAGGCCATACTCGCCTTGCAGCCACACGCAGCAGGGGAACACGCGCTTCTGGTCACGCACGATGGACTCCACCATTTGCGCAGCAGCGTTACTGGGTGCGGTCTTGGTGTAATCGATGGTGGCCCCCACTACCGGTGAGTAGATCGGGTTTGCTTGAGCATTCTTCCAAATGTCAAGGGCCTTGTCTTCATCGAAACCTTCGTTCCAAGGTCCTGTTTTGGAAGAGCTTGGTCGCGGGGGCCACAGTGCTGAAGGGTGTCTACCTTTGGGAATACGGACACTGTCGCTCATGCACTGTAACTTATGGCCGTTCATGGCCTCCTTGGTATTGTCGACCCCTATGATCAGCCATGGTCAGTGGGAGCTAACCTATCAGAACAACGTGCCGGTGGTGAGCAATAGCGAGCCGTTGGACTTAGCCTGGGCAGGTGGGATCAACTTTGTGCAGGTCTCCAACATCGACCTGAACGGTGACGGTCTCAAGGACCTATTCCTCTTTGATCGATCGGGTAACACAGTGACCACCTTGCTGAACACCGGCGGGGCAGGCACCGGCGCATTCGAGCATGTACGGCAGATCGGTCTGCCAACATTCTTCGGCGAACTGCACGACTGGGTGCTGCTGCGGGACTATAACTGTGATGGGCAGGAAGATGTATTCACGTACTCCCAAGCGGGGTTTGCCGTGTACCGAAACACCAGCAGCGGCAACGCGGTTTCCTTTGAACAGATTACCAACCGAGTGAATTCGCGGTACGTCTTCACCTCCGGAGCGAGCGCAGTGGCCAACCTCTATGTGTCTCAAGTGGACCTTCCATCCATTGAGGACATCGACAGTGATGGCGATTTGGACATACTGACCTTCAGTCTCGTCGGCTCTTATCTGGAGTATCACAAGAACCTGAGCATGGAGCTCTATGGCAACTGTGATAGCGTGGTTTATGAACTACGTAATAAATGCTGGGGCTATTTCTCAGAGAATTTCAACAACAATTCGGTCACCTTGGACACGCCGTGTGATTTCAACGTTCCCAACCCTGAACTCGGGGAGCAGGGCAGTGATCGCCCTGTGGCCACCGAAAATGCCGAGCGCGCCCACGCGGGCAGCACCATACTCGCCCTGGACCTGAACGGGGATGGGGTCAAGGAAGTGCTTTTGGGCGACATCTCTTACAACAACCTCGTGGGCCTCTATAACGGCGGCACGGTTCAGGAGGCGTTCATGACTGAGGAGGATACCCTATTCCCGAGTTATGATGTATCCGTGGATCTAGCCTTGTTCCCGGCGGGATATTATGTGGATGTAAACCAGGATGGCCGACGTGATCTGCTGGTTGGGGTGAATGCCACATCCTTTTCGGAGAATAAGCGCAGCCTTTGGTACTTCCGCAATGAAGGCACCGATGCCAGCCCGGTGTTCGAGCATCAACAGGAGGACCTCTTCCAAGACCGGATGATCGACGTGGGCGAGGGCGCGTTCCCGGTATTCTTCGACCACGACCGGGATGGCTTGATGGACCTGATCGTGGCCAATCACGGCTACTATGGGTCGGGCGGGGTGTACACCGGAAAGCTCGCTCTGTTTCGCAATACGGGAACGAACACCTTACCCGCCTTCACACTGGTCACGGAGGATTACATGGGCTTATCCACCAGCGGGATCGGCATGAGCATGTATCCGGCTTTCGGTGATGTGGATGGAGATGGGGACTTGGACATGTACATCGGGGACCTACAAGGCCGAGTGCATGCCTATCGTAATACGGGAGGGACCGGTACAGGGCAGTTCGAGCCATGGCAATTGTACGTTGCCAATTCCAGTGGTGATACTTTGGATGTGGGGCAGTTCGCCACGCCGGTGTTCGAGGACCTGGATGGGGATGGGCTGTTGGACCTGTTGATCGGTGAGCGCAACGGCAACTTGAACCATTACCGGAATACCGGTTCCGCATCACTCCCGGTTTGGAGCTTGGTGAACGAGAACGTGGGCGGGGTGAGCACCGTGGAATGGTGGAATGTCACGGGTTACAGTGTCCCCAGTGTTTTCCGCAATGCCAGTGGTGAGCGGGAATTGCTTTTGGGTTCCGAATCCGGTTGGCTCTACCACTATGGCGCTATCGACAATAACCTGAACGGAACATGGACGTTGTTGGACAGCACCTTCCTGAACGTGCGCGACGGCATTCGGACCGGGGTCGCCCTGCATGACCTCACAGGGGATGGGGAACTCGAACTGATCATCGGGAACTACCGCGGTGGGCTAAGCTTCTGGGGAAGTGAGCCGATCTTGGCAGGTATTGGCGAAATGAACACTGCGAGCGGGTTGCGGCTTGCGCCGAATCCCGCTGCTGGAACGGTAGAGGTGACGCTCGTACAAGAGATGACCGGCAACTGGCAACTGGATATAGTGAACGGTCAAGGGCAAGTGGTCATGTCCCGCTCGGGATCGGGTCAACGCTTGGTGGTGGATGTGGAAGGCTTGGCCAATGGCGTGTATACGCTCCGGGTATCGAGCGTAGAGGGTGAGCGGAAGGCCCGCCTCATGGTCATGGGACAGCGCTGATACCTTCAAGCTGAACAAGAAAGGGCGCCTTTCGGCGCCCTTTTCCATTCATCGTAGCGCGAGCTCAGGTCTATGCGGTCACACCCGAGCCCATGTTATCCAGCACATCCATCACCTCCTTCACTGCTTTGGCACTGGACTTCACCAATTCCATTTCCTCAGCGTTGAGCTTCAATTCGATGATCCGCTCCACTCCTTTGCGCCCCAAGATGACGGGGGCACCCATGTAGATGTCCTTCAGACCATATTCACCCTGAAGCAACACGCAGCATGGGAACACCCGCTTCTGATCACGAACGATGGCTTCCACCATCTGTGCAGCTGCGGTTCCTGGGGCATACCAAGCGCTGGTCCCCAACAAGTTAACGATCTCTCCTCCACCTTTCTTCGTGCGATCCACGATGGCATCCAACTTCTCCTTGGCGATCAGTTCAGTGACCGGTATACCCCCGACCGTCGTATAACGAGGAAGTGGGACCATGGTATCGCCGTGACCACCCATCAGTACAGCCTGGATATCCTTGGGGCTGACGTTCAGTTCGGTGGCGAGGAATGCGCGGTAGCGCGCGGTGTCGAGGATACCGGCCATACCGAAGACGCGTTGGCTGGGAAGCTTGCTGTTGATGTAGGAGCAGTACGTCATCACGTCGAGTGGATTGCTCACGACGATGATGATGGCCTCCGGAGAGTGTTTCACGACATTCTCGGTCACACTCTTCACAATGGCCGCATTCGTAGCGATGAGGTCATCGCGGCTCATGCCCGGCTTGCGCGGTAGGCCACTGGTGATGACCACCACATCGCTGCCAGCGGTCTTGCTGTAATCGTTGGTGGAGCCCACTACCCGTGAATCGAACAGGTTGATCGGGGCTGTCTGCCAGATGTCCAAGGCCTTCCCTTCGGCGAAACCTTCCTTGATGTCGAGCAACACCACTTCGTTGGCGAGTTCCCAACGGGCTACGGCGTCAGCGCAAGTTGCGCCAACATTTCCGGCCCCTACCACAGTGACTTTCATGCGTTCGATGCGAATTGAGGGGTTAATGACAGGATGAACGAGAAGGCGCGAAGGTATGACAACGGCCCACCCAAGGTGGTTGATGGCCATCAGGCTACTTCGGCGGGAGAACTTTCAGTGCCCGAGGCATCCTTTTCCCGGCTCCAACGTCTACCCTCCAGAATGGCTACCTTGTCGGCTCCCATGACCGAGGCCTTGCCCCCACCCCTCGCCGATGACCGCAGAGGTTTTCGCCTGACACCTGCGTGGATCAAAGGAGAGCAACCCGTGGACCCCTATGGCCCCCTCATCGATGGATGCTTGAATGGCGAACGCCGCTCTCAGCAGCGTGTATATGAGCTGTTCTATGGAAAGATGATGGCGGTCTGTCTGCGGTACACCAAGAACGCCGACCAAGCCAAGGATATCCTTCAGGACGGGTTCATCAAGGTGTTCGGCAGCATGGACCAGTTCAATCGGGCCGGCAGTTTTGAAGGCTGGATCCGACGCATCGTGGTCAACACCGCCATCGACCATTTCCGGCGGATGAAACATTCCTTCCTGCTTCTTGGAGAGGATCGCAGCGTGGAGGATTTCGGTGATCAGGACGCAGAGGATACGCTAGCAGACATCACCGAAGATGACGTGATGGAATACCGGCCTGCGGACATCATCAATGCCATGCAAAAGCTGACACCCGCCTACCGGACGGTGTTCAACCTGTACGTGTTCGAGGAACTCACCCATAAGGAGATCGCTGAAATGCTCGGGATCAACGTGGGCACCTCCAAGAGCAATCTCGCCAAGGCGAAACATAATTTGAAGAAGTTACTTACAAAGGGGCATTGACCCGCTAACGACCACGACGATGAATGCTCAGGATGCGTTCGAGCGATCGCTGAAAAAGACCTTGGAACCCTATGAGGTCCCTTACAACTCGGCCGATTGGGCCCAGTTGGAGGCCCGCATGGACCTCCCGAACAAGGTGGCACAGCGCGGTTCCTTGGGACTTTATGCGCTCCTGTTCGCAGGAGCGGTGGCTGTGGGCACCACGGCTTACCTACTCGCTTCGGATCCGTTGGAGCGTGATCCGCGCAGTTCCAGCAACGAGATCACGGTCCCCGAACAGTTGGATCAGGTCATCGTCGAGGATGACAAGACTGCACTGGACCAGCAGGTCGATCAAGTAAAGGACCTGACCGTTGTTGTGGGATCCGAAACGATGATCGACGCGAGCATGGCACGTGCCCGTTCCGGAGAGCAAGGGACCCCGAACCCTGAAACACCCCCGGTGACCAGTCCTACGCTGAATGAGGATCGGAGTAGTGCGGCCAGCATTCGTGCCAGCATTTCTGAAGGTTGCCCGGGCACGGCAGTGACCTTCGCCGTGGAGAACATGCCGGAAGAAGGGATCTATCTATGGAACTTCGGCGATGGCAGTTTCTCCAATCAATCGCGTCCGAGCCACGTGTTCTCCAAAGCTGGCACATTCGAGGTGATGTTGTCACATTCCTCCATCGGAGGCAGCACGGTGCAGAACAAACCTGCCGCCGACCGTATCGTTATCCATGAGATCCCGGAAGCTTCCTTCAAGTTCCTGAAGCAGGAATATGACAATACTGTGCCTTCCGTGCATTTCGAGAATCGGAGCCATGGTGCAGTGAGTTATCATTGGGATTTCGGTGATGGGCATACCTCGACGATCGCTCATCCGGACCACATCTTCAAGGCGGCAGGCGATCATACCGTGGTACTTACCGTTACGAATACCAAAGGCTGTACGGACCGGTCAGAGCGCACCATCCACATCGAAGAGGGTTATAATCTACTGGCGATCAAGACCTTTTCTCCCAATGGCGATGGTGTGGACGACCTGTTCATCCCAGATGCCCTGAAAAGTCTAGGAGTACGATTCAAACTCTCCATCCATGATCCCCGCACGGGCCTGTTGGTCTACGAGACGAGCGATCCACAACGTCCTTGGAACGGTCGCATCGGGAATAAGGGCGAGCTCTGTTCCGCAGGTGAATACGTGTGGATGGTGGAAATGAAGGATGGTGAGAAGTTGGGTGGCACCTACAACGGCACGCTTGGATTGCTGCGTTGATCCACAGTGGTCATCAAATCGTCCTACCACCAAGCCCGGGCATGCCCGGGCTTGGTATTTTTGTACACAGGCAACCTTTTGACGGGCAGGTCCATCAAGAGAACATACGGATGGTCGCAACTGTCCGATCGCTAGTCGTCCATTGTTCACCTTCCAGGATGAGCCAAGACATGAGGATAACGAACATCTCCCGACCCTTCAAGGGTGCTTTCATTCTAATGGGTCTGTGGTCCGCCTCGTTGGCCACCTTGAAGGCACAGCAGTTCAGCATTGCCACACCCACGATCACCACCTGTGCAGGTGTATTGGAGGATACCGGAGGCCCTGCCGGCCAGTATGGAAACGGGGAGAACTTCACGACCGTCATCTGTGCCGATGTTCCCGGCGATGGTATCTCGTTGAACTGGTTGGTCGCTGACCTGAGCAATGCTGGGCCAAATCCCCCCGACCGGATCCGTATCTGGGATGGTGATAACACAGGTGAGACGTTCCTTGGAGAATATACGGGCAGCTCGCTTCAAGGGCTTGTGGCTTCCGCGACAACCTTCAACACCACCGGTTGCCTTACGGTCCAGTTCATCTCGAATGCCAATGGCGTGGGCAACTTCGCCGCTGGTATCACCTGTTTCACTCCTTGTGAGCGTCCTACGGCAGTGGCGGTCATGAACGAACCGACACCCGCATTGGTTTGTGTCGGAGAGGAATTGACGTTCGATGGAACCGGTTCGTTCGCCGCCCCTGGCTTCAACATCGTGAATTACGAGTGGGATTTTGACGATGGTAGCACCCAAACCTCTCCTACTGCAACGCATTCCTTCGCCGTACCAGGTGAGTATATCGTGCAGTTGAACCTGATCGACGACAATGATTGTGTGAACTCCAACGTGGTGGACCTACAGATCCTCGTCAGCACGACCCCGCTCTTCTTAGGCACCGCTGAAAGTGTGGAGACCTGTCTTGGCGCCACGGTCGATCTTCTCGGGGTCGTCACGCCAGTGACCTGGATCGGCCTGCCCGACGCCAACTTCGGGGGACCCGTGTTCCTTCCGGATGAATTCGGATCACCGTTCACATCCGAACTGCTCTACACCCAGTTCGAGCCAGGTCAAACCTTGACCGATTGTGCCGACATCCTGTCCGTTTGCGTGGAAATGGAACATACGTTCATGGGTGACCTGGTGCTTCAGGTCATTTGTCCGAACGGCCAGACGACCATCCTGCATCAACAGGGTGGCGGCGGAACGTACATCGGTTCCCCGAATGACACCGACAGCAATGATAATCCCATACCTGGGGAGTGTTGGAACTATTGTTGGAGCGAAACAGCGACCAATGGCACCTGGGTGGACAACGCCACTTTCGGCGCAGGAAATACCACACCCGCTGGGATACCCGAGAACGAGTCCTTGAACCCGGGCACGTATGAACCGATACAGTCGATGTGCAACCTGGTCGGTTGCCCATTGAACGGAACCTGGACCTACCAAAGCACAGACCTATGGGGTGCGGACAACGGGTTCATCTGTTCCTGGTCGTTGAACTTCGACCCGAGCATCATTCCGGAGGTGACCCAGTTCACGCCGACCATCGATACCACGGACATCGATTCCGCGGGTTGGAGTGGCCCCTTCCTCACCTTGGACGCCAACACCCCAACGGTTGCTTCAGCCGATCCGACGGGCCCAGGAAGCTACGATTACACATTCAGCGTGACCGATAATTTCGGTTGCACCTACGACACCACGATCACGGTCACCATCGCTCCTCAACTGGAGATCGACGCGGGTCCGGACGTCACCTTGTGCAGCGATCCAGAGCCCATGGCCGGTACCATTGTTGCCAACGGCCCTCCTACAACATGCATTTGGGTGCTTGAGCTCTACGAGAGCTTCGGTGATTCCTGGAACGGTGGTGCCTCCCTGTCCGTGACCATCAATGGGGTCAGTACCCCCTATACCATCGCAGGTAGCGGGATCGACGAACTCACGTTCAATTTGAACGTGAGCACCGGCGATGTGATATCGTTGAATTACACAGCGGGCACGATCTTCAATGGCGAGAATTCCTTCAGTCTATTCGACGATGCTGGAGGAACGGTCTATGCTTCGCCGAACGGCCCAAATACCGGTGTGGCATACCAAGGCGTTGTAGCCTGTGGTGGAGGCGCTCCAGTAACGGTATGGGAATGGACCCCGACCGATGGTCTCGATGACCCGAGCGATCCGGAGACCGATGTCTATGTCACGGCTCCTACTTGGTATTACCTCTCCGCCTATCCGATCGGCAATCCTGAGTGCGCGATCATGGACAGCGTGCAGGTCATCCCGGACCCTTCTATCGATGCTGGTCTGAGCGCGGTCCTGGAATTCTGTGCTGGCACCCCGGACTTCCTGATGACGGATTCGCTGCTTGGCACACCTGACACCGACGGGGTATGGACGGATGCCACGGGTAACGTGTTCGCCAACACGTTCCAGACATTGATCGACTCCGGCGGTGTATACACCTACACCGTTACCAGCCAGAACGGATGCGTTGCGACCTCCACGCTGGATATCACTGTGATACCTGCTGATGACCCAACTTGCTGTGGCATACCGGATGCCGGGGAACCATTGATCTCATGCGACCTGACCAACCCCTTGACCGCCACTCCGGGAAATACCGGCGTGGGGGAATGGTCCGGTCCTGCCGGTGCCGTCTTCGAGGATCGGTTCGCTCCGCTGACCGTAGTGACCGTTCAACCCGGTATGGGCGGAACCCACTGGTTCTTCTGGAGGGAGAATGACGGTGCATTCTGTAATACGGTGGACAGTGTGCAAATGACCTTCACCGATCCGATCACGATCGACTTCATCTGGACGGATGCGATCTGTTACAACTACTGCGATGGGATGGCCCGGGCGGTGGTAGGTGGCGGAAACGTGGTAGGTGAGTTCGATTACGATTGGTCCAATGGGGTCTCTGGTGCAGGCGAGGATCGGATCGAGGACCTGTGCGATGGACTATACCTATTGACAGTGGCCGATGATAACGGATGCCTCGCGAGTGATTCGATCCTGATCAGTGAACCGGTGCAATTGGAGATCGACAACCTGACGTACGAACCGGTCATCTGCTCGGGAGATTGCAACGGCAAGGTGATCGTCCAGGACGCGCGCGCCGTGGAGTATAGCTTCGACAATGCCAATACTTGGTCCACCAGTTCCGTGCTTGACGGTGCCTGCGAGGTGCTCTATCAAGTATGGATCAAGGACCAGGCGGGTTGCTTCGGTTCGAACATCATCACAGTGACGGGTCCAGCACCTGTGGTCTCGGACTTCATGTGGGGTCCACAACCTTCCGATGTGAACAACCCGAGCATCCGATTCATCAACACCTCCACCGGAGCAACACGCTACGAATGGGACATCGCAGGACTGCTACAGACCACCGAACCGGATGTGGCCTATGTGTTCTCCAACAAGGAGCCCGGGAACTATGAGGTGTGCTTGACCAGCTACAATGAGAACGAGTGTGTGGACACGCTCTGCCGCACGGTGATCATCGACGACATCCTGCTCCCCTACATCCCCAACTCCTTCACACCAGATGGTGATCTGTTGAACGATACTTGGGGCATGAGCGTGAACATCGGCAGCATCACCGACTTTGAAATGCTCGTGTACGACCGTTGGGGCCAAGTGGTGTTCACTTCCGTGGATCCCATGCTGCATTGGCTTGGAAGCGCCCAGAACAGCGGCGAAGTACTGCCGCAGGGGGTCTATACGTATCGCGTCACCTTCGAGATCATCGAGACCCAAACGCGTAAGGAACTGATGGGCCATGTGACCCTGATCAAGTAAGCACAGCCATATACCCTGCGCAATGGAACGCGGTGATGTGACCCATGACCGCGTTCCGCATTGTATAGGGCCCATGCTGGGAATACCATTCTGTCGACGATCGTGCCGAGCAGGCGAATAGGCGTGATCGAACTTTGAGGACGAATAACCGAGGAGGAGATCAGGAGGAACAGTCGGACCATGGGATCGGTCATCAACCAGTCAAGGAACTTAATTATCGGATGTGCCGTGATGCTGTTGTCGGCATTCACCGCCGCTCGGGCACAGGAGTTCGTTCTGGCCAACGGTACGGTCAACACCTGCGTGGGCGCATTGGTCGACCCAGGAGGTGGATTGGCTCCATATGGGGACAATGAGGATGTGACCATGACCATCTGTCCCGATACTCCGGGTCAGGGCATCACGTTGAGCTTCCTGATCGCCGAGTTGAGCACCGCCGGTAGTGCGCCTACGGACCGAGTGGAAGTGTACAACGGCGACGGCATCAGTGCACCCCTCTTCGGCAGTTTCACCGGTGATGACTTGGAGGGCCAGGTGTTCAGTGCCACGCCGGACAACCCTACGGGCTGTCTCACCATCCACTTCACCAGCAACGAGATCGGCGGTGGTGATCTTTCTGCGGTGATCCAATGTGGAACGCCATGCTATCCGCCTGTCCCGACAGCCCTTGTGTTGGATCACGACCTTCCCGCACAGGTATGCTTGAATGAGGAGCTGACCTTCGACGCGAGTGGTTCCACTGCAGCAACTGGGCAGACCATCGTGAGCTATGCGTGGGACCTGGACGACGGTACCAATGCGACCGGACCTATCGTGTCGCACACCTTCGACGAAGCCGGGGAATACCTGGTACGGTTGACATTGACCGATGATGCCGGCTGCGTGAATACCCAGCAGACCTCATTGCAGGTTCTGGTCGGGACCACGCCCAGCTTCTTGGGCACCATCGAGGACCAGACCGTGTGTGAAGGTGCAACGGTGCAACTCTTCGGAGCAGCGACCGCCACTACTTGGACCGGCTTGCCGGTGATCGACCTGGGAGGTCCTATCCCCTTGCCGGATAATGTGGGCGTACCGTTCAATAGTTCCTTGGACTTCTCGGTATTCCCGAACGGGGCCACGCTGAACAATGTGAACGACCTCGCTTCCATTTGTGTGGACATGGAGCATTCATATATGGGTGACATGGTCCTGACAATGACCTGTCCGAACGGCCAAAGCGTGAACCTCCATCAGCAAGGGGGATTGGGCACGTTCCTAGGCGATGCGAACGCCACTGAACCTCCCGGATCAGCGGCAATACCGGGTACATGCTTCACCTATTGTTTCGCGCCGAATGCTCCGAATGGCACATGGGTACAATGTTCCCAGACCGGACCTACACCGAACGTGATACCTGTTTCGCAAGGGACCGCTTTGGCCCCAGGCACCTACACCAGCGTTCAATCCTTGAACAACCTGGTGGGGTGTCCTCTGAATGGAACATGGACTTTCACGCTCATCGATCAACTAGCGGTTGACAACGGGGTGATCTGCAACTGGTCCATCAACTTCGACCCGAGCCTGTACCCGGACATCACCACCTTCACACCGGTGATCGGAAGTACCCCGGATTCGGTGAGTTGGAGCGGGCCTGGACTCAGCTTGGACCCGTTGGACGCGTATTCGGCCGTTGCCGTGGTGAACGATCCCGGTGTGTTCGATTACACCTTGAGCGTGACCGACAACTTCGGTTGCACGTTCGATACCACAATTACGATCACGGTGACCCCGGCTCCGGTGATCGATGCGAACGTTGTGGTCGGCCCTACATGCAGTGACCCTGCGACATTGTTCTCCAGCATCGTGGCCAACCCTCCCCCACCTCCTACATGCATCTACACGCTGATCCTGGAGGATTCCTTTGGTGATGGTTGGGATGGTGGCGCACAGATCACCGTGAACATCTCCGGTTCCCCGACGGTCTACACCCTACCCGATGGCGATGATGTTTCCATCTCGCTTTCGGTGCAGACCGGTCAAGTGATCCAGCTGGTCTATACCGCAGGCACCGTTTGGAACAATGAGAACTCCTTCACATTGATCGGGCCAGGGGGGAACACGATCCATACTTCACCCAACGGACCGGTGACCGGCGTAGCCTGGCAGGGTGCAGCGAACTGCGGCCCGAATGTCGGACCACCTGTTTACCAATGGACACCTGCTACGGGTGCTGTTACTCCGAACACACCGAACACGCTCACCCAGATCAATGAACCCACCACCTTCGTGGTACGCGTACATACGTTCGGTCAGCCCTGGTGCGGAAGTACGGATACGGTGTTGGTACAAGCACCGAGTGTGCTCCAGAACGATACGTCGATCATGAGTGCATTGTGCCACGACAGCACCGGTGTCATCAACGTGGTCACCTCGGGTGCGGGTGGACCATGGAATTACCTCTGGCGGGATGCCGATGGGGTCATGGTGCGTGAGGCCAACGCTTCCCTTGGGGATGAACTGATCATCGGAGCGGGCACCTATACCGTGATCGTAACCGAAGGACCGCTCGGGAACAACTGCATCGACACGTTGGTGGCCACGATACTCGCTCCGGAACCGTTGGAATGGACCGGTGTACCTGCTGACACGACCATCTGCCTGACCGGAACTGCGAGCCTGAGCGCAACTGCGGCCGGAGGCACCGCACCGTATTCCCTGATCTGGGACCAGGGGCTTGTGGGAAGTGGTCCACACGCAGTAGGTCCTACAGCCACCGAGAATTATCAGGTCACACTGAGGGATGCCAATGGCTGCCCGTTGGACACCCTCTCCGCCGTCGTCACGGTGCTCGAGGCATTGCAGTTGAATGCCTTGGAGGACATGGAAGAATGCTATGGCACACCGGTCCTTTTCGAAGTTCTCGGCGGGATGGGAGGGAACGGTGAACTCAGCTACGACTGGGGTTTCGGGCCGGGAAACGACAACTCCTTGATCATTGTCCCTACTTTGGACACGACGATCTGTGTGACCTTGAACGATGGCTGCGAGACCCCGACCTTGACACGGTGCGCCGACCTGACGCTGCTCAGAACGCCGCCCATGACCTTCTTTGCCGATACCGTTCTGGGGTGCGCACCCTTGCCCGTGGAGTTCCAATTCGTGGATACCACAGGCGGAGCGCAGATCACCTGGGTATTGGGCGATGGCGATGTCATTTCGGGTGACACGACCTTGTTCCACACGTTCGGTCCACCGGGATACTATGATGTGGGCGTGGAGGTCATATGGCCTAATGGATGCATCACGGATACGAACGTCGTGGATATGATACGCGTGCTCTCGGTGCCAAGTGCTTCGTTCACCTGGTCGCCGCAGCCGCCTTCCGTACTGGAGCCAGAAGTGGAGTTCGAAGACCTATCAATGCCCAATGTGGTGAGTTGGTCGTGGAACTTCCACGATAGTTTGTACTCCACTGAACAGCACCCGGTGATCGAATACCCCTCAGCGATCGGGGGCTATTACCCGGTCAGCCTGGTCGTACGGAATGAATTGGGGTGTGCGGATTCCAGCTCGCGGGTGGTCCACGTGGAGGATCTGTACCTGGTGCTCGTACCCAATGCTTTCACGCCGAACGGTGACGGTGACAACGATCGCTGGGGCGTTTCAGGGAATGATATTGCCGAGGAGGAATTCGAGCTGCGTGTCTTCGATCGCTGGGGCCAAGAGGTCTTCGCAAGCTCCGATCGATATGCGACATGGGATGGCTCGTGGAGGAACTCAGGGTCGGGAACGCTGGCAGAAGGGGTCTATGCATACCGGCTTGCGGTCCGCTCGGCGTTGACCCAGCAAGAGCGGATCATCCTTGGACATGTAAGCCTACTTCCCTAGCTGATCGGTTCGACCTGCCGACCTCCATCAATCGATCCTAAGGATGGTTTGGTAGAAGGTACGGTGGACTACGTCCAATAAGTGGTCGATCCTGAGAAGGCAACGGTTGGAACCGCTATTTTACGGACGTTAAGACCGGTCATCGTAGATGGTTCCACACTACGCCAAGGACACGCTTTCCTGTTCAGGCTATGCCAGGTCCTTGACCGTGATCCTTCGCGCGGTCCTTTCATTGGTCCTTGGTCTGGGATCCAGCGCGGTCTCCTTTGGCCAGGCCTTCCCCATTTTCAACGGCACGACCAACACCTGCGCCGGCGCTCTATTGGACAGCGGCGGGCAAGGGGGAGGAGGATATGGGAACAACGAAAGCTTCACCTACACCATTTGCCCGGATGCGCCGGGTGGGGCCATTTCATTGGATTTCATCACGTTCAACTTGAGCGTTGCAGGTGCTGCACCCATCGATAATATGGTCATCTACGATGGCAACAGCACTTCGGCACCGCTATTGGGTACCTGGACGGGAGGTGGTCTTCAGGGCCAAGTGGTCTCGGCGACCGGATCCAATGGTACGGGTTGCCTTACCGTGGCATTCACATCGAATGGTGCTGGAGTGGGTGTCTTCGCCGCATCGATCACATGCTATCAACCCTGCGCGAGACCAACTGCCGCGGCCTCTCATGGCGTGGTAGGACCTCAACGGATCTGTCCCGGAGAGAGCGTGACCTTCAACAGCGCCGCGTCTTTCGCCGCCCCGGGTTTCAGCATCGCAAGTCGTCGCTGGGACTTCGGTGACGGAACGGTGCTGAACAACGCCGGGGTCAGTGTGAACCATACCTACGCACAACCGGGTGGATACACCGCCCAGTTGTATTTGTTGGACAATAACGGCTGTGCCAGCACCAACCGGGTGGACCTCCAGGTCCTGGTCGGCACTCCACCGACCTTCACCGGCACAGGCGGTGACCTGCTCGGTTGTGAGGGTGAGACACTCTGTATCGATGGCGTGGTGAACGGTACCACATGGAACGAATTGCCCTCCACTGACCTGGGGGGCGGTGTGTTCCTGCCGGATGAGGTAGGTGATTGTTTCTCCTCCGAACTCACCTTCACCCAATTCCCTCCCGGAGCGACCCTCATGAATGTGAATGGACTGCAGTCCATCTGCATGGATATCGAACACTCGTTCATCGGCGATCTCGTGATCAGCATCACCAGCCCGAGCGGAGAGACCGTGGTGATGCACCAGCAGGGTGGTGGCGCGACCTTCCTAGGGATCCCTGTGGACGATGACCTTTCACCGAACGACCAAGGCACATGTTACACCTATTGCTTCAGTCCGTTCGCTTCCAATGGTACTTGGGTGGACAATGCCGGAGGGACGCTGCCGAGTGGGATCTACGAGAGCCTTGACCCGTTGAACGGATTGGTCGGATCGCAACTTAATGGTACGTGGAGCTTGGAGGTGTGCGACTTGTGGGCATCGGACAATGGATTCATCTGCAACTGGGGAATGACATTCAACCCCGCCTTGTATGATGACCTGATCAGCTTCACTCCGGTGTATGGCAATGGTTGCGATAGCACGTCATGGAGCGGCCCGAACATCACCTCGACCGGAGCTGGTTGCAACAGTGTGTGTGTTGCACCTCCAAGTGCTGGCAACTATGATTATGTCTACACGGTGACCGACAATTTCGGGTGCACCTACGATACGACGCTTACGTTGACCATCGTACCTGGTCCGGATGTGGATGCTGGTCCTGATGCCAGCACCTGCAACACGCCCGTACAGTTGAACGCGACCGTCCTTGGCGGGGGATTCCCGACCACGTGCGACTACGTTCTATCACTCTATGACACGTTCGGCGACGGCTGGACCGGCCTATTGGGAGGCTCCAACGGATCCAGCGTGACGATCACCGTGAACGGCGTTGCTTCTTCTTGGACCTTGGCCAATGGGGCTGCCGGGAGCGTGAATATTCCTGTGACCACAGGGGATGTGATCACATTGACCTACACCACAGGTAATTTCTACAACGATGAACAATCGTTCGCCCTGTTCAATGGGAGTGGGAACTCCGTCTATACCTCTCCGGTGGGACCCGGTGGTGGGTTGGCATGGACCGGTGTGGCCGCATGCCCGGGAGGCAGTTACGTGTACAGTTGGAGTCCGCCGGCTGGGCTGAGCAACCCGAACATCGCAAATCCCATCGCCACCGTGGCGGGTACCACACAGTATTGCGTGACCGTATACCAACTGGGACACCCCGACTGCGTGGCGACGGATTGTATGACCATCACCGTGGACAACACGTTGGACCCGGGTACGAATGGATCCCTATCGGTATGTGCGAATGGATCGGCTGTGACCTTGCTTAACCAATTGGGTGGCTCTCCAAGTGCCGGCGGGACATGGACAACTCCCAGTGGAGCAGCGCACTCGGGCACATTCGTACCGGGGACCGATCCCCCCGGCGTTTACACCTACACGGTCAGTGGTTCAGGAGCTTGTGCTGCGGGCACCGCATCTTCCACGGTGACGGTCACCGTGTCACCAGTGGCCGATGCTGGAACAAGCAGCGGTATAGCTCTGTGTTCGAATGACGGACCTGTCGTTCTGTTGACCGTTCTGGGGGGGGCGCCACAAGCTGGTGGCACTTGGACGGATCCCGGTGGGGCAGCCTTTTCTGGCACCTTCAACCCGGCAGTGCACGCTGCAGGCATTTACACCTACAACGTTCCCGGAATTGCACCGTGCCCTCCTTCGTCCGCATCGGTGAATGTCACGATCAGTGACCCTCCCGATGCTGGCTCTGATAATAGTGTGGTCCTGTGTTCGACGGGCGGGCAGGTCGTTCTCCTATCCGAATTAGGCGGAAGCCCCGATGGCACTGGATCCTGGACCGACCCAGGTGGTACGAGCATTGGCGGAAGTATAGATCCTTCAACTGCGGTTGCGGGCGACTATACCTACACGGTTGCGGGTGTATCACC
>ERZ795056.2072-NODE-2072-length-22752-cov-10.981892_pt1 | contig 22752 bp, 20 predicted proteins | sample MGYA00375140_ERZ795056 | MGnify/ENA primary metagenome ERZ795056 (study PRJEB30185, sample SAMN05720227) | activated sludge metagenome | isolation source: Anaerobic digester | place: USA | collected 2015-03-09 ... | reverse complement strand
GCCCAGCTGGGCGCAGCGGAGGTCACTGCGGAGTTCTCGGCCCTCTTCATCCTGGTCCTCGGCATCGTGGGGTGGCCAGCCGGTTCACTTTACGCCAAGTACCATCCCCCGCGACTGCCCAACCTGGTGAACAGCGGTTGGCAGATGCTCACCGGCGCCTTCTTCTTCCTGCTCACCAGCGCCGGCCGCGGTGAACTGGCGGACATGGACTGGAGCGCGGTACCTGCTTCGGCTTGGGGCGCATTGGCCTACCTGATCGTGTTCGGTTCACTGATCGGCTTCAGTGCCTATGTGTGGTTGCTGCAGGTGCGGCCCGCCACACAGGTGAGCACCTACGCCTACGTGAACCCGGTGGTGGCCGTGCTGCTCGGGGTGTTCGTGGGGCACGAGGTACTGGGCTGGCGCGAAGGACTGGGTCTGGTGGTGATCCTGACCGGCGTGCTATTGATCAACCTGGCGCGGTACCGCCGTTGATCCGAACGAAGAACGGGAAGACCTGATGGCCCTCCCGTCCCCATAACGATCCATGTACGATCAGTCCAGTTTCACCACACGCTGTTCCGCCATGCTCTGGTCCGTGGTGATGCGCAGCAGGTAGGCGCCAGGAACGAGGTCCGTACCGTTCAGGTCCAGGTGCGTGGCGGTCGTTCCGTTCAACACCAGGTTTCGCTCAAGCATGACGCGACCGTCCACTGCAACGAGCTCCAGACGTGCCGGTCCGGTGCGGTCCTTCACGTCGACGTAAAGTTCGTTGACGAAGGGGTTGGGGTAGGCCTTCAGGCTGTTGTTGCCCAAGGACAGATCGCGGATACCCACGCCAGCCGCGGTGCTGGTCAACGTGTTCAAGGTATGTCGTCCGTTCGCCGCTCCCGTGCTATGCTCGGCCACGCCGATCAGGCGCAGGTTGCTCAAGTTGAAGTTGTCCGGCACCGTATAGGTGTAGCTCGCCGTGTACGGCGTACCCACCACCGGAGCATTGGGAATAAGGCCGCTACTGCCGTTCGCACCGCCCAACATCGCGCGCATCACGCCCTGGTGCAGGTAGTTCGCGGGCGCGTTCACTTGCGGTCCTGGTACATGGTCCTCCACGAGGTAGACATTCATCTTGTGTGTGCCACTGATGCTGTAGGTGTAGGTAGCGGTGAGTGAAACGCTGAGTTGGCGTGTAGCGCTATTGAGTCCGGTCGTCATGTCCAACTCCACTGGCGAAACGCCCGCGCGGCGTTGGGTGAACTCACCAGCCCATAGGGAGTGGTTGGCGCTCAGCACGGACGTGCCCAGATCGCCCATCTCGAAGATGCCCGCTGGCGTGAAGCCCTGGTCGTATTGTTGGAAGTAGGTGATGCACTCGGCACAATCGTCCAACGCGTCGTTCAAATGGAACTTGGCGATGGCGTTCATCGGGTCGTCATCCAGTAGGTTGGTCACGTTGTTGCTGGACGGACAGTTCGGGCACCAGCTCTCGGTGCGGGCTTCCAGTAGCACGGACTTTTCTACCCACGTGTTCAACGCGGTGAAGGCATAGGTGAGCGTATCGTTGCTGTGGTCCGTATCACCGGTTACTTCCACCCACACTTTCAAGGTCTTGGGTCCCTGCGCAGCGTTCAATGGTACCGGGTGGTCCACTTCCCAGTACGAGTTGTTGATGATCCCGTTGCCGCCCACGGTGAATGGGGACATGGACTGGATGGCGCCTCCGTTCAACCGCCATTTCACCGCAAAGGAGAAATAGGCCGGGCTACTCGCATTGCGCACGCGCACGACGACGGGCTGGTCCTGGCCGGCCTTGATGTAGCGTGGGAAACCGCTGCCCGTGAGGTAGGCGTTCTGCGCGTGCAATGGGGTTGCCGTGAATACCTGCAGTGCTGTTAGTGATAGGGCGCTGATCGTGTATCGTGCTTTCATGGATCGCTGTTGGAGGTTCGAAGTTACTACGCGTACGATCGATGGCTACTCGGTGCTTCTGGCGCTCGTTCTCCGGTCCGATCCGCACTGGCCAGGCGCCTTCGAACGCTTCCTCCTACCTTGCAGCATGCCGACCTTCCAACGTATCCTGGCTGCACTGTTCTGCTTGCCCTTCACCTGCGTGGTGAGCGCACAAACGCTACTGGTCCAACCTTACTTGCAGGATGCCGAGCCCACCCGCATGACCATCCTGTGGGAGACCACGACCGGCGCGGAAAGCACCGTTCAGTATGGCCTTACGACATCCCTAGGCAGTGCAGCGAGCGGCACGGCCTTCACCAGTTCGGGTACCAATCAATTGCACACGGTCACGCTCACGGGACTGGTGCCGGCCACGGCGTACCACTACCGGGTGGTCACCGGCGCTGCGGTCTCGGCCATCTTCAAGTTCAGGACGCCCGCCTTGGCTTCCGCGGAAGGCCCTACGAGCATCGTGGCGATGAGCGATATGCAGCGGGACAATGGTCTGCCGAACAAGTTCTGGGAGGTGGTCCACAATGGTGTCATCGACCATGTGACCGATAGCATGGGCCCCGACCTGAGCGAGGAACTGGCGATGATCGTCATCCCTGGCGATCTGGTGGATAATGGCACCAATTACGCCAGTTGGAAGACCACCTTCTTCGACCCCGCCAACCCGTTGTTCAGCTACGTGCCGGTGTACCCTGTGTTGGGCAATCACGAGAACAACACGGTCCACTACTTCAACTACTTCCAACTGCCCACGAACGGAAGTCCCGGCTACAATGAGCACTGGTGGTACAAGGACCACAGCAATGTGCGCATCATCGGCCTCAACAGCAATACGGGCTATACCATCCAGACGCAGTTGGATTGGTTGGATGGCGTGTTGGCAACGGCGGCCGTGGATCCGAACATCGACTTCGTCTTTGCCCAGCTGCACCACCCGCATCAAAGCGAGTTGTGGATCGCCGGGAACCTGAGCTACACCGGACAGGTGATCCAGCGCTTGGAGCAATTCAGCACCGGTAGTGGCAAGCCCAGCGTCCACTTCTTCGGCCACACCCACGGCTACTCGCGCGGCCAGAGCCGGGATCACAGCCATGTGATGGTGAATGTCGCCACCGCCGGAGGCAACATCGACTATTGGGGTGAGTTCGCGCAGATCGACTATCCCGAGTACTGCATCAGCCAGGATGAATACGGCTTCGTGATGGTTGAGGTGGAGGCCGGAGCCGATCCCCGCTTCACGCTGAAGCGCTTCAGCCTCGGCGATGCCACGAACGTGAAGGACAACACCCTGGAGGACCTGATGTCCGTACGGCGCTACAACAACGCACCGCTTACTCCGAGCCCGATCTTCCCACTAAGCGCCGATGTGGTATCGCCGGACTGTGTGGTACTGAAGTCCTCCGCGTATTTCGATGCCGATGGGGATGCTCAAGGCGATAGCCATTGGCAGCTGAGCACCACAGCCAACGATTGGGGAGCGCCCCTGGTGGACAGCTGGCGCCAGTACCAGAACTGGTACAACGAGGTGAACACGCAGTCCGGAGATGACCTGAGCGATGAACGCGTGACCGGGCTGGTGGCGAACAGTACCTATTACTGGCGCGTCCGCTACCGGGACCGCAGCTTGGAATGGAGCGACTGGTCGGCCCCGATGAGCTTTCAGACCGGCGTCTCCGACCTGGGCCCGAACCTGCTGGCCAATGGCCATGCGGAGAACGGCACGACCGGTTGGACCGCCACGGCCGGGGTGATCGAGTCGTTGACGGCTGGCCAATGCGCGGGAACGACCCCTTACCTCGGTACCCGCTATTTCGCCGTCGGAGCGCTCTGCACGGATAATGCTTTCGGGCGCGCCTATCAGGATGTGGACGTCAGCTCCACTAGCGTTCCCATCGATGCAGGCGCTGCCGTGGCGCGTTACGGCGGTTGGTTCGCCAACTGGCAAGGCAGCGACCTACCCAGGATGGCTCTGGAGTTCCGGGATGCCACCAATGCATTGCTCGGCAACGCACCGGAGATCGGATCGAGTACGGGCACTTGGACGCGCGTACAGAGCGACGTGCCCTTGCCCGTGGGTACACGCACCGTACGTGTGGTGCTCACCGGTACGCGACAAGCGGGCAGTGATAACGACAGCTACTTCGATGAACTCTTCCTGCAGGTGGCGACCGGGCCGGTGTGCAGTGAGGCCGCTGCCGTGGTGCCATTGCGCGCCTTCCTTGAGGGTCCCTATGTGGCAGGCACCGAACTCATGCGTGATGACCTTAGGACCCAAGGCCTGATACCCCCATCAGAACCCTTCACCGCCCTCGGCTTCACCCATGCCGGACAAGGTGGTGGGGAGCAGCTGGCGGCCGCAGTGCTCGAGACCAGCGGCATCAACGCTGTGGTGGATTGGGTACTGGTCGAACTGCGCACGGGTACCGCCGCATCCACACGCATCGCCACGCGGTCCTGCCTGCTTTTACGCGGGGGGGATATCGTGGACGTGGATGGTGTGACGATCCCGCGGTTCCAGGTGCCTCCCGGGGAGTATCACATCGTGCTCCGGCACCGCAATCACTTGGGTGCCATGACCCAGGAAGCCGTGGAACTCGGCACATCGCCGGTCACCATCGACCTGAGCGACCCTTCGGTGCCGTTGTTCGGCACCAATGCGATGCGCACGGTGGACGGTGTGCGTGTGCTGTGGATGGGTGACGTTTCCCACAACGGCATCGTGAAGTACACCGGCTCGGACAATGACCGTGACCCCATCCTGCAACAGGTGGGAGGTAGCGTACCCACGGCCACATCGACAGGGTACCATACCACGGATGGTGATCTTGATGGTGTCATCAAGTACACCGGTGCCAACAACGATCGGGACCCGATACTCAGTGTGATCGGCGGCGCCGTGCCCACGGCAGTGCGGGTGGAGCAGGTGCCGTAGGTCGGCGGTTCGATCAGGATGCGGGATCAGTTCTCCTCGCCATTGAACGCATAGCGCACGATATTGGCGCCCATCTGAAGCGCCTTGGTGCGTGTAGCCTCGCTATCGCCATGGACTTCCGCATCCTCCCAACCGTCACCGAGGTCACATTCCACATCGTAGAAGAGTACCGTCCGACCTTCCCAGATGAGCCCATAGCCACGCGGGGGCTTGTTGTCATGCTCATGCACCTTGGGCAGACCCTGCGCGAAGTTGAATTGCTGATGATAGATGGGATGTGCAAAGGGTAGCTCCACCAATTCCAACTCGGGGAACACGCGGGCCAGCATGGGGCGGATGAACTCATCCATCCCGTAATTGTCACTGATGTGCAGGAATCCACCGCCGATCAGGTAGGTGCGCAGGTTCTCCGCCTCCTGCGGGCTGAAGACCACGTTGCCGTGGCCGGTCATGTGTACGAAGGGGTACGTGAAGAGGTCGGGGCTACTCACTTCCACCACAGGTACCTCGGAGCTGATGCCCATGCCCATCTGTTGGTTGCAGAACTTGACCAGATTGGGCACCGCTGTCGGATTGCCGTACCAATCGCCGCCGCCGTTGTATTTGAGCACCGCCAATTGGTAGGTTCCCTGTGCCCGTGCCACGGTGGTGACGAACGCCAAGGTGGACAGGACAAGCAAGGTGGTGGTGCGCACGAACATGGGACGAAGTTACCGCTGCTGCGCGAGGCTCATCCACGTGCAGGCGGCCAAGGCCGCGGTCTCCGTGCGCAAGCGGGCAGTGCCCAAGGAGGTGGCCTGGAACTGGTGAGCACGTAAGATCCCCGCTTCGGCCGCGGTGAAGTCACCTTCCGGTCCGATCAACACTACCGCATCCGCTGCTGTGGAATAGCGTTGCATCAGGGGTGCGTGTTCGCCTTCGCACCAACCGAAGAAGCGCTGCGGAGGCAGGTCCGAGGCCAGCAGTTCCTTCATGTCGGTGAGCTCATCGATGCGGGGGAGCCAGCTGCGTTGGCTCTGTTTCATGGCGCTGATGGCCACGCGCTCCAAGCGATCACGGCGCAACTTGGTCCGTTCCGTGCGCGCTGTGGCCAAGGGGGTGATGCGGTCCACGCCGATCTCCACGGCCTTCTCCACGAACCACTCGAAACGATCGGCCTGTTTGGTGGGAGCCACGGCCAAGTGGATCCGGAACGGGCGCTCCACAGGTGATCGTTCACGTGCGGTGACATTCGCCAACACCCGCTTGCGTCCGACCTCGAGCAGGGTGGCCGTCACCCGTGTGCCGAGGCCGTCCAGCAGACCGATGGTGTCACCGGCTGCGAGGCGCAACACGGAAGCCGCATGATGGGCCTCCTCTTCGGGAAGTTCCACGGTTTGGCCGCTGAGGTCAGGACAATGGAACAGGTGCATCAGCGCGGGGTTTCGGTCGGGCTCGTGGCTGCCATGAAGCGCAATGATGCGAACAGTCCGAGGAGGAACATGGCCATGCCCATGACCCCTGAGAAGCCCAGGGCGTTGGTCCACTGCATGTCCGTGAAGCTCTTCGCGACCACTCCGGGCCAGATCATCTCCGTGAAAGGGTGCATCACCTGGGTTGGAAGGCTGTACCCCGTTGTGCCTTTGGCGGCCAGGTTGATGAGCAGGCCCACGGCGCATAGCGCTGCGAAGGTCCATCGGGCCCATGCCGCGTGGGGCACCAAGGGTAGCCCTCCGGCCAGGATCAGCACGGCCAAGGTGCTCAAGTGGCGCGGACCGAAGGCCCATCCACCCCACCACATGCTGTGTGCCGACATCATGAGGATCAGGAGTATGGCGGGTATGATCAAGGGATGCGTGAACCAAGTTCGTGGTCGAAGTATTTCGGGGCGCATGAAGAAGACCGCCATGCAGAGCAGTGCCACCGGGGCGTGCGTGAACAAGCCTCGATAAAAGGAGAAGAGCAGTCCCCACAAGGCATCTAATGCAGGGATGGACATGCCGAACACACCGCTGGTGTCCACATGGCTGGCCACGTGGGAGTAGGGTAGGGTGAATGGTGAGCCGCTCACGGCAGCGTTCATGGCCATCAATAGCAGGATCATGGGAGTACCGCCGATGGCAAGTCCACGCAGGGCACCCCAACGGCGCTGTACGAGGTCCTGGACCACCCAGGTCAGCGGGAACACGAACAGACTGTATTCGCTCAGTACCGCCGCCCCGGCCAGCAGACCGCTCGGGATGTGGTGTTCGGTCCTGCGTTGGTCCCACGCATGGAGGAGGAAGAGTGCTGCGAGGAGGTGCCCGTGGAAACTGCCGCTGTACACGAAGAGGAACGAACCCAGGAAGGGAAGGGTGGCCATTGTCGCAGGTGGCCAAACCGTCGTTCGATCGCGCAAACGGGTCCACACGAACAAGATCATCAATGCGAGTGGAAGACTGCCGCACAGCGAACCGCCCAAGGCGAGCAGGTCCTCGGTGAGCAGCCCATGTGGACCCGGGGTTATGAGGCCCAACGTCTTGGCCGTCCACCAGAAGGGGATGACGAGCAACGCGGGAAGGGGTGCTTTCTCCGAGTAATAATGCCCATCCACCAATGCCTTGTCATCCGTCAGGTGGTGATAGGCGTCGATACGCAGTGTGCCATGCTCCACGACAGCGGCCACCATGGCGGCACGACTGAGCGTATTCGCATTGAAGCCACGGTCCAGATGCCAGTTGCATAACCCCAGGACGAGCAGGAAGAGGACGATGGACTGCGCGCGGCGCGACATGCCAGCGAAGGTAGCGGGTGTGTGTGCGAGGGAAGCCTCCGTACGATTCACTTCACCTTCCGGAAGTCCAGCTTGTAGAAGTGGAAGTCGGGGCTGTGCAGGTCCACCTTGAAGCCGGTCACCTTATGATCCGCATCGAAGGTGAATGTGATGTAGCCCGGTTCCAGGAAGGGATCGGCATGCTGCCATTGGAAGGTGTCGTAGTGCCAGTGCCCGAGTGTGCCGGTGAGCAGGTCCTTGGCGGGCTGAAAGGTGAGTTGGAGCGCGCCGTTCACTTCGGTGATGGTGGCTGAGCCATAGATCTTGTCCGTGAAGGTGCCGACGTAATTGGCCAGAGGGAGGGAGTGCTTGGTCTTCGGAACACGGGCGGTCAGGCGGTCGGCACGGCGTTTGGCTTCACGTTCGGCGCGTTTCGCCAAGCGGGGCAGCATGTCGGACACCGGGTCGGCGGTGCCATCACCGAGGTACAAGTCCATGATCTTGTTCGTGATGGCGAAGACGCTGTAGGTCTCGCCATTGCCCAGGGCGATGACGGCAAGGTCCTGGTCAGGCACCACAGCATGGTTGAGGATGAAGCCGGGCATGCCGCCGCTGTGGGTGATGACGGTGTGTCCATTGTTCTCCTCCAGAAACCAGCCGAGCGCGGCGCCATCGCGACGGCCACCCATGGGCAGGTGCGAACTGGTGAGGGTGGTATAGGTGGCCTCGCTGAGGAAGGCCTTGTCGCCCACCTTACCCTCGTTGGCCCACATGGCATCCCACTTGGCCAGGTCGGTCACGCAACTGTTGATGCCGCAGGCCCCATCAGCCCCTTGCAGCGACTGGTAGGGCATGCTCTTCTGCGGTGCGGCAGGGTCCTGTCCCTTTCGCACGTGCGGCAGGGCCACATCGGTGAAGCGCGCCAGGTCGGCGGTCTCCACGGTGGTGCGCTTCATGCCCAAGGGCTGCAGGATGCGTTCGGTGACGAAGGCGTCCCAGGTCTTGCCACTCACCGCCTCGATCAATTGCGCGGCAGCGATGAACATCAGGTTGCTGTACCCGAACTCATCGCGGAAGGCGTGGGTGAGGGGCTCATGGGCATGGCGCTCCAGGATCTCGCGCTGGTCAAGCTCCGTTCCATACCAGAGCAGGTCTCCATCGAAGGTGATCCAGCCGCTGCGGTGGCAGAGCAGGTCCTTCACCATCATGTGCTCGGTCACATAGGGGTCCGGTGTGCTGAACCAGGGCAAGTGCTTCACCACCGGGTCGTTCCAACCGAGCTTGCCTTCGTCCACCAAGAGCCCCACGGCACAGGCAGTGAAGGCCTTGCTCATGCTGGCGATGAAGAAGATGGAATTGGGCGTCACCGGATCGGGCTTGGCGAGGTCCAACTTGCCATAGCCCTTGCTCCACACCAGTTCGCCATCCTTCACGATCCCCACCGAAAGGCCGGGCTGATCGAACTTCACCACGGCATCGGCGATGTAGGCATCGAGGGCCTTCAGATCAGGCTGTTGTGCGTGGCCCAGAAACGCCAGGCCGAAAGCGGGTAGGAGGAGGTGCGTGCGAAGGCTCATGCTGCGAATATCCGCAACACGAACGGTTATTCGCTGCCCACGCTCACTTCCACTTCGTCCGTTTCCTTCTTGGCGCCCTTCAACTCGGTCTCCGGACCCACGCCCTCCAACACCTCCAGGTTCAGTCCATCACTCAGACCGGTCCGGATATAGGTGCGCTTCCAATCCTCTTCGCTCTTCACGTGTACGAAAGCGCTATCGCCCGCCGTGTTGAACTCCACGATGCTCTCGGCCACCGTCAACACACTATCGCGCTTCTCCAACACGATGTCCGCGTTCGCACTGTATCCGCTGCGCAGGCTCTGTCCTTCCTTGAGCTTCACCGCTGCCCGGATCTCGAACTGGATGGCGCCGTTCTCCTCCACACCCTTCGGCGCGATGTACTCCAACTCGGCGTCCCACTTGGCGTTCTCGATGGCACCCACGGTGAGCACCACGGGCATTCCCAGCTTCACCTTGCCCACTTCGCTCTCATCCACCTTGCCTTGGAAGATAAGGTCGGTCATATCGGCGATGGTGGCCACGGTGGTGCCCTCGTTGAAGTTGTTGCGCTCGATCACGCTGTTGCCCTCCTTCACGGGAACGTCCAGGATCATCCCAGCGATGGTGCTGCGTACGATGGTGTTGCCCGCACTGCTGCGGCTGATGCCATCGCGCACCACTTGCAGTGCCTCTTGAGCAGCGCTCACCTCTTGCTTGGCATTGCGCAGGGCGATGTCGAAGGTCTGCATCTCCGCTGCGCTGATCACTCCCTTGTCGGCCAACGGCTTGTTGCGGTCGAAGTTGAGCTGTGCGTTCTGTTGACCGATCTCGGCGTTGCGCAGCCGGTTCTCCGCGTTGCTCAGGCTGAGCATATCGGGCACGATCTTGATCTTGGCCAAGGGCTGGTCCTTGGTGACGATGTCACCCGCCTCCACGAACAGCTCGGAGATGATGCCGCTGACCACGGGCTTGATCATGATCTCCTTGCGCGGTACGATCTTGCCATTGGCGACGGTCTTCTTCACCACGTTGTTGCGCTTGAGCTTCTCGATGGTGAACTCGTCAGGAGCGCTGGCACTCTTCTGGTAGAGGAAGTACATGGTCCAGATGAACAGCACACCGAGGCCGATGAAGAGGAGGTACTTGAGGATCTGTTTCATGGTTTGAGGGCAGTTGTCGGTTCTCTGTTGTCTGTCGTCCGGTGATATACTGCGGCTGTGCAATGTCCTTCCGATGATCGATCATAGGTCGGCAAGGAGGGGATGGTCAGCGTTGGGGCCGGTATCCTCATCTCCTGACAGAACCCCATAGTTCTCCTTCGGTTCAGAGACCTGTCCGGATACGTTGTTCACATGTCGGAGCAGGTATCGCATGTAGCCATTGAGCGTGATGATAGCCTCCTCGATCTGAACCATGAGCGCCTTCACTTCCTCATCGCGCATCCATCCTTCATCAAGTGCTGTGATCAAATGGTCCTGGGTCTCGTAGAGCGAGCCTCTTGCCATGCGACAGAACCGAACGTTATCCCGCTCATGGAATCGTCCATACCCTTCGGCGATGTTGGATGTACTGGACCGGCTTGATCGGATGATCTGGTCCACGAGGCGGAAACGCTCGTCCGCTGGCCAGGTTTTCACCGCTTTGCTGATCAACCGGCGAACGCTCCGACATTGCTGCCAGGCACGAAGGTCTTGGAAATTGCGTATCGTCGCCATGATATTCAGGTATATCGCAGAACCCGATCTTCGGTTGGGTACTTATCAGGCTGAGGACCATGGAGCATTGGCCGGATGCGAACATCCAGCCGGACAACCTTCAACCAACAACTTCTTTCCATCATTCGGCTCTTAAGGCATCCACGGCTTTGATGGCAAGGGCCCTACGCGCAGGGAGCAGACCTGCGAGCAGTCCGCTGCCGATGAGCACCGCGAAGGCCACCAGCGCCACGAAGAGGTCCACACCCGGGTTCTTGAAGAAGTCGGCATCACCGGCCACGCTGCGTATGGCCTCGAGCACACCGACACCGGCCAAGAGACCCACATAACCAGCGATGAAGGTGAGGGTGAGCGCTTCCTGTACGATCTGACCGGTGATGTTGGCTGGTGTGGCACCCAAGCTGCGTCGGATGCCGATCTCCTTGGTCCGCTCCTGGATGCTGACCAGCATGATGTTGCCGATGCCGATGACCCCGGCCAGCAAGGTACAGATGCCCACGAACCAACTGAGGCCACCGATGCCGATGAAGAGGCCGTTCATCTTGCCGTAGAACTCCTGCATGTTCCAGCTGCCGAAGGCACTTTCGTCGGTGGGGTCCACACGGTGCTTGCGGGCCATGAGCGCGCGGATCTGCTTCTCCACCTCGCCCACATCGACCCCGGGCTTGGCCACGATGGTGAACCAGTGCACCTCATTGAGGCTGTTGAAGGCCTTCTGGAACGTGGTGAATGGCACGTAGATCTTGGCATCGGGGTTGTCGCCCATCTCGGCACTGCTCTTCTTCTTGCTCACCCCCACCACTTGGAAGTACACGCCGTTGATCTTGATGTACTTGCCCAAGGGGTCCTCGGCGTCGAAGAGTTGCTTCACCACTTCAACGCCGATCACCGCCACCTTCCGTTCCTCGCTCAGGTCCGAGTGGTTCAGGAAACGTCCCTGCGGCAGGCGGATGGCTTCCACTTGGATGACCTCCGGCTCACTTCCATAGATGGAGAAGGCACCGATCTTGTTGCCATAACTCACGTTGTTGCCGCCCTGCCAGCCTCCCAGTTGCAGCTGCGGGGAGCAGACCTCGATGCCGGGCACATTGCGCCGGATGATGCCCACGTCCTCGTTGTCGAAGTTGAAGTTGCGTCCCTTCTGGAAGCCGGCATACGGCTTGGTGGTGGGCATCGTCCAGAGGAAGGCGCTATTGGTGGCGAAACCCTCGAACCCGCCCAGGACAGCATTCTTCAAGCCATTTCCCATGCCCAGCATCACCACGAGCATGAAGATGCCCCAACCCACACCGAACATGGTGAGGAAGCTGCGGAGCTTGTTCCTGCTCAGCGTGTTCCAGATCTCTCCCCAACGGTCGTTGTCGAACATGGCGTTATTCGTCGCGTAAGGCTTCGATGGGACGGATGGCTGCGGCGCGGCGGGCGGGTATGAAGCCGGCCAAGGCACCGGCGACGATCAGAGCGACCAGGGCATAGATGGCCACGTCGATCTGGATCGTCGGGTCGCGGAAGAACTCGCTGCCTGGTACAACGCTGGCGATACCCTCCATGAGGAACACCCCCAGTACCAGACCCATCCAACCCGCGAGGGCGGTGATGAAGACGGCCTCCAGGATGACCTGACCGACGACGTTGGCAGGCGTGGCCCCCAAGGCCTTTCGGATGCCGATCTCCCGGGTGCGTTCCTTCACCACGATGAGCATGATGTTGCTGACACCCACAATGCCCGCGATGAGCGAACCGATGCCCACGAACCAGAGGAAGGCGGTGATCCCATTGAAGATATTGCTCATGGTGCCCACGTTCTCCACGTTATTGTTCACCCATAACGCGCGATCGTCGGTGGGGTCGAAGTCATGGCGGCGGGCCAAGGTGTGGATCGCACGTTCCTGGGCCTGTTTCGCGCCGGCGATGCTTGCATCCGAGAAGCTGAAGGTGATATCGTCCACAATGCCTTTGGCATTGAAGACCTTTTGCGCCGCGCTCAACGGGATGTATACCGGACTGCGTTCACCCCGCTCAGGCCCGCCTGTTTCGTAGGCATAGAGGCCAACCACCTCGAAGGGGATGCCGTTCACATTGATCCACTGGTGCAACGGGTCCTCCTTCTTGAAGAGTTCGGTCCTACAATCCTCGGCGATGACGATGACCTTGCGGTCCTGTACCTGGTCCACCTCATTGATGAAGCGTCCGGCGATGATGCGTTGGTGCTGCAATTTGCGGTACTCCGGTTCAATGCCACGGATGCTGTAGCTGCCGGAATTCATGCCGTACTGCAACTTGCTCTGTCCGCGCCACACGCTATACTGGCCGCTGATGTGCTGTATCCCCGGGATGGCATTGCGCAGGGCGGCGATGTCGGAATCCTCCAATTCGATCTTGCGGTTGGGTGGCAATCCTTTCCAGGGTTTGCTGGTCTCATTGCCCCAGATACGGATGCTGTTGGTGGCCGTATTGCGGAAATTGTAGCTGAAGCCGTTCCTCAATCCAGCTCCCGCTCCCAATAGGATGATGAGCATGAAGATGCCCCAGAATACCGCAAAGCCGGTGAGCACAGCCCTCAGCTTGTTCTTGCCGATGCTCTGGAAGACCTCACCCCATTTCTCCTTATCGAACATCACCAGCGGGCTTTTTCACGTCCAATACGCCATCCATGCGGGTGCTCAGGCTCTTGGGGTCCAAGTGCGCATTCTCGATCAAACCATCGCGTAGGTAGATCACGCGTTCCGTGGCGGCGGCCACTTCGCGTTCGTGGGTCACGATCACCACGGTCTTGCCCAGTTCGCGGTTCACCTGGGTCAACAATGCCATCACTTCCTCGCTGGTCTTACTGTCCAGGGCGCCGGTGGGTTCGTCCGCCAGGATGATCTTGGGTTCGCTGATGAGCGCACGCGCGATGGCCACACGCTGCTTCTGACCACCGCTCATCTCGTTGGGCATGTGCGTGGCCCAATCGCGCAGACCCACGCGGCCCAGCATCTCCAAGGCCAGTTCGTTCCGCTTACGTCGGGCCACCCCTTGGTAGTACAAGGGGAGCGCCACGTTCTCCATGGCATTCTTGAACGTGATGAGGTTGAAGCTTTGGAAGACGAAGCCGATGTATTTGCTCCGGAGGATGGCGTTCTCCGTTTCGCTCTGGCCTTTGATCGGCATGCCGTCCAGCAGGTATTCCCCGCTGTCGTAGTTGTCCAGGATCCCGATGATGTTGAGCATGGTGCTCTTCCCCGAGCCGGAGCTTCCCATGATGCTCACCAGCTCCCCAGCACCGATATCCAGGTCGATGCCTTTGAGCACCTCCAGGATGTTGTTGCCGGTGTGATAGGCCTTGCGGATGCCCTTGAGCGCGATCATGGTCCGAAAGTACCGGAGTGCGGCGGATGACCGGCGAGGGTTACACGAACGGTGAGGGGCGGGGAGGAATGGTCCAAGGCGATCGAAGCATGCCTCCTGCCCTCACCGGGTGACCGATACCCACTGCGCTGCACTGCGCTCACCGAGCAGGTCCAGGAGGGCCTCGGTGATACCTGGATGTGCGAACTGGAAGCCCTCGCGCAGCAGTCGGGTGGGGACCACCCGTCGGCTTTTCAGGATGAGCTCGGTCTCCGTACCCAAGAGGAAAGCTCCCAGCTTCAGCATCCACCGGGGCTGTGGCAGTGCAATGAGGGGCTGGTACCGCGCGACCAGCTGCCTCATCAAGTAACCGTCGCGTGCAGGTTGCGGCGAGGCCAGGTCGTAGACCCCGTGGGCATCGGGACGGGCAAGGATGTGGTCCACCGCACGACAGAGGTCAACGGCATGGATCCAGCTGACGTACTGTTCACCACTAGCGTGCTTGCCGCCCAGACCAGCGCGGGTGAGCTGCACCAGCCGTGGCAGAACACCACCCCAGGGGCTCAGGACCATGGAGCTGCGCAACAGTGCGGTCCGTGTATGCGGCAGCGTGAAGCTGTTCGCCACAGCCTCCCAGGTGCGGGCCACTTCGACACTGAAGCCTTCGCCCAGCTCGCCGGTGTACTGGTCCATGGCGCGGTCCTCGGCGTGCCGATAGATGGTGGCCGTACTGAGCTGCAACCAGGCCTCGGGTGCTTCGGTGCAGCGTGCGATGGCATCGCCGATGGCCAGCGTGCTGCCGATCCGACTGTGCAGGATGTTCCACCGGCCCTTGGCGTTGTACCGCCGGTCAACGGAGGCACCGGCCAGGCCGATCACTGCCAGTGCACCGTTCAGGTGCTGCTCCAGATCGCGGGGATGCTCGGGGTCCCAACGCACATGGCTCACCCCGTCCCGCTCACCGCCCATCCCCCGGGTGAGGACGGTGACAGGGATGTTCCGTTGCAGGAAGTGCCGCGCAAGTATCCGGCCCATAAGGCCGCTTCCACCAGCGAGGACGATGTGCTTTTTCATGGGGCTCAGGCTTGGAGGGGTGCTACAGTAGGAATGGCATGACGGCGCGCTTCGCTGGCCTTGCGCTTGCCGCGGAAGAAGAGCCAGAGGTGCGCGAAGAGCACGATGCCCAGGTAGATCGCGAAGCCGCCCACTTTGCCGGCCAGCTTTTCCACCACCTCTTGGGTGCCGTTCAACTGTCCATGGATCTCCATGACCCACAAGGCAAAGCCGATGTTCAGCAGGTAGAAGCCCACCTCAAAGAGCCGGTTGGTGCTGTCGGCGATCTCAGCGCGACCATTGAAGATGTCCAGCATGAACACCCGCGCGTTGCGGAACAGGATGCGGGCCACGTACAGGGTGAGCGCGAGGACGATCGGCAGGTAGATGAAGTAGGTGAGGACGGTGAGGTTGGTCATGGTAGTGAAGTGTTGGTAAGGGTTGGTTGTTGGGGCGCGAGATCTCGCGCCCTTAAGAGGCTCCAGACCAGGAGCACGCCGATGTTGGTGAAGTGGATGGCGGCCAGGCTGAGCAGGATCAGCGCGATGCGGTGCACCAGCGTGGCCAGCATGTGCTCCAAGCCGGTGATGGGTTCCCACAGGCTCATCACCATGGCCACGTAACCCAGGTTGAGGGTGTAGCAGCCCACCAGGAGCACGTTGTTGATAGCGTCCACGAAGGGCGCATCACCGTCGAAGATCCCCAGCATCCACACCCGGCCGTTGCGGTGGCAGGAGCGTGCCGTCCACATTGCTATGGCCATCATGGCCGGCAGGAAGATCAGGTAGCTGAGGAGGTTGAGGTTCATGGCCGCAGGATGCTGAAGGGGTTCTTCATCGATGTGATCGGTGCCCTCAGCGTTTTCGACCGGTGATCAGCAAATAGCGGAACAGGTCGCGCTGGGTGCCGAGTGCGATGCCGAAGAGGCAGCTGCGCAGGTGGGCGCGTTCCAAGGGGTCGAGCTTCACGCCTGTGAACACGCGTTTCAGCTCGGTCCAGGCCATCAGCGGTAGGCCATGAAGTGCCGAAGGGGCCACATGCCAGCTGAGGTCCCGCACGGCGATATCGGTGAATCCAGCCTTGGTCATGGCTGCCAGAAAGTGCTGTTCGCGGGGGAAGCAAGGCACCGCCCAACCCTCCTCCACGGTGCCGACCATCCGACGACGGAACCCCTGTGGCTCCTTACTGATGAAGCCGTCCACCAAGGCGATGCGGCCTCTCGGTCTCAGCACCCGTGCGGCCTCGGCCAGGACATCATCCTTGCCGCGACCGCTGCCGTAGCACAGGCTCTCCAAGGCATAGAGGCCGTCCATGCTGGCGGCAGGAAGACCGGTGTGCCGGAAATCCCGCAGATGCATGGTCACATCCACGCGTTCCCGATCCGCTTCGCGCTGGCCCTCCATCACCTGCTGTTCTACTATGGTGAAGGCATCCACGGAGGTGGCGTAGGTCCCGGCCACCAGGCGTGCCGATGCGCCATAGCCGCATCCGAGGTCGGCGAGCCGCTCACCGGGCATGGGCTGCAGTGTGCGCACCACCTGGTGGACGAGTTCATCCAGCATGGCCGCGCGGTCCAGCGGCGACATGGGCCAGCGCCAGTATCCGAAGTGCAGGTGGCCTTCGCGGCTCCACAGCCGGTAGAGCGCTGCGCTCGCCTGGAAGTGGGCGAGCACCCGTGGGTCTGCGCTTTGGCCAGTTCGACCGGTCCGGGTGGAGGGTGCGGTGCGGGTCATGGTGAGTTGTGTTGAAGTTTCAAGAAATATTGAAACATTGGATCAAAAGAACAGCGGTCATCGGAGCAGGGTGGAGGCGGCCTTCAGGAACCATTGGACATCGCTGCGGGTGCTGCGCTCCAGCACGGCATCGATGCGGCTGGTGAGGTCGTGCAGGTCGTGTGCCATCTGTTTGAAGGCTTTGGTCTCATGGGTGGTTCCGGAGGTCTGCTTGAGCTCGCCCAGTAGCCGCACCATGGGTTCCAGCTCGCGCTTCTTGCGTTCGCGGGTGATGTGCGTGGCGATCTTCCACACGTCCTTCTCGGCCTGGAAGAACTCCCGGCGCTCACCCGTCTTGAGGATGCGATCCACCAGGTTCCAGTCGATCAACGCACGCAGGTTCATGTTCGCATTGCCACGGCTGATGTTCAACTGCTCCATCACGTCCTCGGTGCTCAGCGCTTCAGGGCTGATCAGCAGCAGGGCATGTACCTGGGCCATGCTGCGGTTGATACCCCACTGGCTGCCGAACGCGCCCCAGGCCTGAATGAACTTGTCCTTGGCTTCGTGGAGTTCCATGAGGGTCTACCTTGATGGGTCAAAGATATGCTCATGTAAGTTGAACTTCCAAATAATATTGAAAGATTTCATCCGTCCGAGCGGCTGCGCCTTCAGAGCGATCTCTTGACGACCACACGGAATGCACGACCTGTCGAGGAATGGTGCAGGAAGTAGATGCCTGGAGCGGGCTGTTCCATCGCTACCGAGATGCTGGCTTGCCAAGGTCCTTGTGCGATGTCCATTCCGACCTCACGGCCCGTTCCATCGATCAGGGTGAGGCCGTTTGCCTCCAGGCCGGTAACCACGAAACGACCCTCGTTGGGCTGAGGGCTGATGCGCACATCGGAGGGGTAGTTCACGTTGACCGTGACCACATCGCTCTCCTGGCTACTGCCATCCACATCCACCTCTCTGATCCGGTAGTGATCGAGCCCGGGTAGGGGATGCTCATCGATGTAGCGGTATTCGGTAGTGCTCCATGTGTCGCCTGCGGCTGTGACCATCCCAATGGCCTCCCAATTCGACCCGTCGCCGGAGCGCAGCACTTCAAAGTGGTCGCTGTTGTGTTCGCTACCAGTGGCCCAATCCACATTCACGTGTGCGTCCTCCACCTTGGCGGTGACCCAAAGCAATTCCACTGGCATCACTGTACCGCATTGGATGTCCGCAGATCCGAAGAAGTCGAGCGTCACCATGGCATTGATGAAGCTCCAGTTGCTGAAGCAGATGATGAAGCGATCCCCCGCGTTGACCGGTAGGGCAGGGGCATAGTTCCCAGGATCACCTCCAGGGGGTGGAGTATTGGCCAGCCCGGTCCCTCCGAGGGTGGTGGCGTTCCACACACAGCGTACAGGGGCTTGGATGTTGTTCCGGATCGCCGTGCATGTGGCAGCACCGGTGAGTGGCCACATGGCCCAATCGTAGAATCCCTGCTGCTGGCCGCCTGCACCGAATGCGAACTGCAGCGAACCCGCCGTGGCCACGGTGAATGCGATCCACGTACTGTTCAATTCGCCTGCCATCAGGCATCCGCTCTGCGCCGTACCGCCCCAAGGTGGACCGAAGAACAGGGGATTGCTCACCGAACCCGAGGCAGGGATCTCATTGACATTGCCCGATCCGCTCGGGGTGATGGCGAAGGTGTATCCATCGCACGCGCAACCGGCGATGGCGCAATCCCCACCCGGCGCTGCACCACTGCACCCTCCACCGGGTCCGGTTCCCGGGTCCCCTCCACCCCCTCCCGGTCCTCCGCCTCCCGGATCGCTGCAGTCACCTCCTGCGATGCTGATGGTGGTGGTACCCGTACTTCCCGCGGCCAGTGTGTGCGCAAAGACCGGGTCACCATTGTCATCCGATATGGTGAGCATGGCTCCCTGCCATCCATTTCCACCAGAATCCTGCATGGTCAATACCAAGCAGCCTGGCGCCAAACAAAGCGTGTCGAAGCCACCGCCTCCCCCGGAACTGATCGGTACTCCGTTGAGCGACAGGGACCAAGAGACCTGCAACGGTTGTGCCCCTGGACTTACCGCAATGAAGTAGGGGGCCTGTCCGGCTGGACAATCAGCCGCATTGTTGCAATCACCCTCGCCAAGTTCGAGCTGCTCCAGGTCCTGCCCACCGTTGTTCAAGGTCTCATGATCGCTCCAGTTATCATCCAGTGCTTCGATGTCCCAGTCCAGCCCGTCCCATCCATCGCTTCCACTGTCGAACATCAACAAGGTGTAACATCCGTCAGGCAAACACAGTTCCGCATCGAACGGAGCGCCACCACTCGCCCAGATCACGCCATCCTGGTCCACCAGGCTCCAGGAGATCTCCACATCCCCATCGCCGTCAGGCATGCTGATGGCATAATTGGAACATTGTGCCCATGCCGATGCGCTCCAGGCCATCAGCAAGAGGTGCATCAGCGAACGCCTGATCGATCGGTAGGTCGGCATGAACATGCTGCGAATGTGGCACGCGCCTCAGCGTTCGAAGCGACGATCCTGACGAACCGGGTATTGGGGTGGATGAGCTGGATGACATTCGTCAGGTTCCGATCTGGGCTGGGCTTGAGGATCATCCTCGAAGGCTGGATACCTTGTCGCCTTTCGATCGCCATGGAACTCGTCAGCAACGCGCCCCTCGAACTCCTCGAACGCCACTTCGGCTACAAGTCCTTCCGGCCCCAGCAGCAGGCCATCATCGATCATGTGATCGCGGGCGGCGATGCGCTGGTGCTGATGCCCACCGGTGGCGGGAAGAGCCTCTGCTACCAGGTGCCGGCTCTGGCCCTCGATCGGCTGACGGTGGTGATCTCGCCGCTCATCGCCCTGATGAAGGACCAGGTGCAGGCGCTGCAAGGCAACGGCATCGCGGCAGCCTACCTCAACAGCTCGCTCACCTTCGCCGAGGAACGCTTGGTGCAACAGCAGGTGCGCAACGGCGACATCAAGCTCTTGTATGTTTCGCCCGAACGCTTGTTCCAGCAGGGCTTCCTGGATGAACTGGCGGCCCTCCGGATCGGGCTCTTTGCGGTGGACGAGGCGCATTGCATCAGCACCTGGGGTCATTCGTTCCGCCCGGAGTACCAGCACCTGCGCGTGCTCAAGCAGCGCTTCCCGCAATTGCCCGTGGTCGCGCTCACCGCCACCGCCGATCGCACCGTGCGTGAGGACATCGCCCGTAGCCTTGGCCTGCACGACCACCGTGTGTTCATCAGCAGCTTCGACCGTCCCAACCTCTCGCTCGCCGTGCTGCCCGGCCAGGACCGCTGGAAGGCCATCGAACGCATCGTGGGACGCCACGCGGGGAAGTGCGGCATCATCTATTGCAACAGCCGGGCGGGGGCGGAGAAGCTCGCGGAGAAGTTGCAGGACATCGGTGTACGGGCCGCCTTCTACCATGCGAAGCTGGAGCCCGAGGAACGCAGCCGTGTACAGGATGATTTCCTCCAGGGCAAGCTCCATGTGATCTGTGCGACCATCGCCTTCGGCATGGGCATCGACAAGAGCGATGTGCGCTTCGTGATCCACTACAACCTGCCAGGTACGGTGGAGGGCTACTACCAGGAGATCGGCCGTGCCGGCCGCGATGGCAAGCCTTCCGAGACGATCCTGTTCTACAGTTACGCCGATGTGCAGACGCACATGCGCTTCGCCGATGAGATCGAGGATCCGCGCTACAAAGAGGTGGTGATCGCGAAGCTGGACCGGATGAAGGAGTACGCGGAAGCACAGGTGTGCAGGCGCACCATCCTGCTCAACTACTTCAGCGAGGAACGTGGAGAGTCTTGCGGCAACTGCGATGTGTGCAAGGACCCGCCGAAGTACTTCGAGGGCACGGTGCTCGCCCAGAAGGCACTGAGTGCCGTGGTGCGCAGCGGCCAGCAACTGGGCATGAGCGTGCTGGTGGATGTACTGAAGGGTACCTATAGCCCCGAGGTGAACGAGAAGGGCTGGCAGCGCATCAAGACCTTCGGCGCAGGGCACGACACGAGCGCGTTCGCCTGGGCGATGTTCATCCAGCAGTTCCTGCAATTGGGCCTGTTGGAGATCGCCTATGACGACCACTACCACCTGCGCATCACCGCCGCAGGTGAGTCGGTGCTGCGCGGCGAACGCCCGGTGCGCCTGGTCTCGCCCGATACGATCAAGGAGCGCCAGGAGCGGCCCAAGCGCACCAAGGTCACCGTGGTGGAGCCCTCGGTCGCGTCCACGGACCTCTTCGCGGTATTGAAGGAGCTGCGGCGTGCGCTGGCGAAGGAGTTGGGCAAGCCGGCCTACATCGTGTTCAGCGATGCCACGCTGCTGGACATGGCCGAGAAGCAGCCGCGCAACATGCACGAGTTCCGCCAGGTGAACGGGGTAGGCGACCACAAGGCGGCCCAGTTCGGCAAGGCATTCCTGGAGGCGATCGCGGACTGGCGGGCACGTTGATCACTCGTCCGGCCACACCAGGTACAGCCCGTCGCCCACCACGTAGCGCGCCACTTCGTGTACCAGGTCATTCCACCGGTGGATGGGGTAGGTGATGATGTCGAGCACGCGGTCCTCGAAGACGAGCAGCTCCGTCCACGGCATCCACGCGGTGCGCAGGGAGAGGTGCGCATGGAATGTGATCGGTCGAGTCAGTGGTCCCGATATTCGCGGCTATGCGTATCGGCTCCATCGAATTGCGAGACATCGAAAAGTTGCTGGATTTCCAGCCTCCAGGGTGGAACGATATCCCACGCGATTTCCGCACATGCATCGACAAGCCCCACCATGACCAAGTAAAGGGGGAGGTGGACGGGCGGATCGTCGCGGTCGGAGCGATCATTTACCATTTGGATACGGCCTGGTTGGCCAAGATCATCGTACACCCGGACCACCGGAACAAGGGTTATGGCAAGGCGATCACCCAACGCTTGATCGATCGCATCGACAGGATGCGCTGCAGGACCATCTATCTCGATGCGACGGACATGGGGTACCCGGTCTATTCAGGCCTCGGTTTCGTGGAAGAGGTAAGTTACCAGCATTTCGGCAGGCCGATCGGTTGGGCAGATGTTGAAAGTCGGTCGCGTCCTTCGACGGTCACCGACCGCTCCCAACTGCTCGAACTGGATCAGCTGGTCTACGGTGAGGATCGACTACTGCTTCTGGCGGATCATCTCTTGGATGCTCGGGTGATCGAGGTCGATGGCCGGATCGTAGCCGCGTATTTCCCAACCTTGCTCCAAGGCCATATAATCGCCACCGAGGCACGCTATGCAGAGCCGTTGATGCGTGAGCGTTTGTGTTCGTTCGACACGGCGCAATTGCCGATGACGAACGTGGATGGGGTGGATTTACTTCGGCGTTTCGGGTGTTCGGAGGTGCGGACCTCACGTCGCATGTTCCTTGGCGAGCGCAGGCCGTGGAAGCCGGCGATGCTCTACAACCGCACCAGCGGGCAGTTGGGATGAAGGTTCAAGGATCGGCCGGCCACACCAGGTACAGCCCATCGCCCACCACGTAGCGCGCCACTTCGCGCACCAGGTCCTCGCGCCGGTGGATGCGGTAGGTGATGATGTCGAGCACGCGGTCCTCGAATACGAGCAGCTCTGTCCAAGGCATCCACGCGGTGCGCAGGGAGAGGTGCGCCCGGTACGTGGTCATGCGCTGAAGTCCGGCGAGCTGATCGAAGTACCATAATGTATCTCCGAGTTGTTGGCCTTGCCAACAGAGCGGAACGGCGGGATAACCGATCT
>ERZ795056.2070-NODE-2070-length-22755-cov-6.071630_pt1 | contig 22755 bp, 18 predicted proteins | sample MGYA00375140_ERZ795056 | MGnify/ENA primary metagenome ERZ795056 (study PRJEB30185, sample SAMN05720227) | activated sludge metagenome | isolation source: Anaerobic digester | place: USA | collected 2015-03-09 ... | reverse complement strand
AGTACGGCAGGTAATCGGTGTACCACATGCCGTACGTGCGCATGTGCATGCGCGGCACCGGTTTCATGTCGATCGACTGGCTCAGCTGGACGATCGCGCGGCGCGCATCACCGGCTTCGAGCAGGGCCTCGGCGTAGGCGAAGTGGAAGTACCAGGGCAACAGCTTGCGCGTGGTCGAGCCATCGAGTCCGCACTGGACCAGCACCTTGCGACGCAAGGCATCCGCCTCGGCGGGCTGCAGGCTGAAAGACTGATCGGCGCCGACGGAACCAGCTGCCTGATCGCCAGGCGAAGCGTCCGCCCCTGTGCACGCCGGCGCGACCAGCGCGAGGGCAAAAACGAGAACCAGCGTTGAAGTCGACGTCCGCAACATGAGGAAGCTCCTGCACGGTCCTTGCCGCGAATGGCATCAGACGGATAGCGGAATGATACGCCCGCGGGTTTGCCTGCACGCCGAAGCCCGGCAATGGGGTCCGCGTGGATACATGTGTTCCCGGTAGGCGGGCCTGATCGCCGGATCGGTTCCTGTGTCGCTTGGCCAAGCTTGCCGCGCAATCGCTTTGCACGCATGACGAATGGCCCATAAGGCGAGGTATTTTTCGTCATTGCGGCGTTTTGCAGTGACCTCTTACCCGTGCAACGGCATTTTTGCAGGCCTAGGATGGCGCCTCACTTCCAGGCGGGACCCATCATGTTCAAGAAATTGTTCTGTGCCGGCCTCGTCGCCGGTTCGCTGCTGGCATCGGTGGCGTGCATCGCAGCCGACGATGCGAACTGGGTCGAGCGATCGAACAAGATCGCCTATGGCGTGCTCGAATCGCAGGCGAAGTTCGCCCCGGAGTTCTCGAGCCAGACCGGTGTCAGCGGTTTCGACGAAGCGATCTTCGATCTCGGCGAGAACCTCGCGCAGCGCCAGATCGCCGCGGCCCAGGCGAACATCGACCAGCTTGAGGGCCTGCTCGCCAAGGAGACCGATCCGCGCGTGCGCCAGGACCTGCAGATCATGATCCAGTCGCAGAAGGACAACATCGAGGCAACCCAGGTCAATTACGATCGGGTGATGCCGTACGGCAATATCGCTGGCCTGGTCTTCGCCGGCTTCCGTGGACAGCTCGACAAGCAGGTTCCGATGCAGCGTCGCAAGGCCGCGCTGGTCCGCCTGAAGAAATACACCGGCGAGACGAAGGGCTACGAGCCCTTCGTGGAACTGGCCAGGAAGCGCCTCACCGAACGCATGGAGGTGAAGGACCTGATCCGGCCGTATCGCGGCGAAGTCGAGAAGGATCTCGAGGATTCCGTGAAGATGATCGCCGGCCTCGAACAGTTGTTCGCGGACAGCGGCCTGAAGGGATGGCAATCCTCGCTGGACCTGCTGCAGAAGCAGTTGCGCGACTACGACGAATGGGTGCGTGTGACGATCCTGCCGATCACGCGCAGCAGTTCGACCTTGCCGCGTGAGCTTTACGAATTGCAGTTGAAGAACTACGGCGTCGATGCGTCTCCGGAAGCCCTGATGGCCCTCGGTGAAACGGCCTTCATGGACATCCGCAACGAAATGATCGCGCTTGCTCCGCTGGTTGCGAAGGAAAAGGGCCTGCAGACGCGGGACTACCGCGAAGTCATCAAGGCGTTGAAGCGTGAACAGATCCATGGCCCGGCACTGCTCGCCAAATACCGCGAGGTGATGGAAGAGATCGACCGCATCATCAAGCGCGAAAAACTCGCCACGTTGCCGAACGAGCCGGCGCGCGTGCGCATGGGTACGACCGCCGAGACCGCGCAGCAACCGGCCGCACACCTGGACATTCCGCGCCTGATCGGCAACACCGGCGAGTATCCCGAGTTCATCGTGCCGAAGATCGAGCAGGACAAGGACGGCAAATGGCCGGAAAGCGACTACGCATTCCCGTCGATGATGTGGACCCTCGCCGCGCATGAAGCGCGCCCGGGCCACGAGATGCAGTTCACCACGATGCTGCGTGGCGGTGTCTCGACGGCGCGTGCGCTGTTCGCTTTCAATTCCGCCAATGTCGAAGGCTGGGCGCTGTATGCCGAATCGATCACCAAGCCGTTCATGCCGCTGGATGGCCAATTGATGTCGCTGCAGCATCGCCTGCTCCGCGCCGCGCGGATCTGGCTCGACCCCGCGATCAATCTCGGCCTGGTCAGCGCCGACGAAGCCAAGCGTGTCCTGATCGAGGACGTGGTCGAGGACGATCTCAACGCCCAGACCGAGATCGATCGCTACACGTTCCGTTCGCCCGCGCAGGCGACGGCGTACTACTACGGCTACACGAAGCTGCAGGCGCTGCGCGCCGAGACCGAGTTGAGCCTGCGCGCGAAGTTCGACGCCCAGGCCTATCACGACTTCATCCTGGCCCAGGGTCTGCTGCCGCCGGCGGTGCTGAAGAAGGCGGTGCAGTCGGATTTCGTCGCACCGAGGTCGTCCGCCACCAAGGTGAAGTGACCGATGCACGCCCGGTCCGGCGGCACGCCGGGCCGGGCAGGCAGGGATGCGACGTGCGCGCCGCGCACGGCGACCCTGCCAGCAAGCCCGGCCAAGCCCGGGCTGTCGATAGCGCGTTGCTCGACATCCGCGCGCAACACCCTTGATCCGATCCGCGATGTGCAGGTATCCGGCCGCAACGGTCGTGACGGGTTGCTGCGCTGCATCGGACCCGGTCGCGACGCGTCGCACGCATGCCGCAGCGCGTCTTGCATTCTCCATACGCGGGCGTACAGACTCGCCGCGATCCCATCATCGCGGGGAGCGTCGCAGCGGCCCGGGAAAGCCACAGCGTCGTGCGATACCGGGATCCATGCGTTTTTATCGGGAATCCAATCGATCGTCCAAGCAACGCCTTTCCTGGGAGGGAATGCCGTGATTCGAACCCAACTCGCACTTTCCGTTGTTGTCCTTCTTGTTTCCGCATCGTCGTCCGGCGCGGAAAACATCGTCGACACTACTCCGTTCGCCAAGCAACTGGCCGGTCCTCCGACCGAGATCCCCGGCATGCGCGCCGCATCCCCGATCGACGCCACGATCCACTCGCGCAGCGCCTTGCTGCCCGTGCACTTCGGCAATGCGGGGGCGGGCGCGCTGAGCTGGCAAAGCACGCTGCCGGTCGAGAACGGCAAGCTGCGCTTCCTCGTCTTCGAGCCGGCAGACACCAACTGGCAGGTCGATCTGCTCAACGGAGCGGGTCGCGCCGTGCCGGCGGCATCAAGCGCCTCGCGCGTGATCGCCTCGGATTTCGGCATCGAGCACGCACGTGTCCCGGCGACGCGCTACGACTACGACAACCTGCGCGGCGACAACTGGACATTGCGGCTGAACGGCGCGGCAGGCACCAAGGATGGCTTCGTCCTGATCGAGGGCGATGCGGCGACCGAGCTTGCATCCTGGCAGACCCACACGCGGCAACTGGTCGGCCAGCGTGTCGGCCTCACTGCGCTGCTGACGACATCGCTCGACGACGATGTGCATGTCGGCAGGACCGCAGGCCGCATCAACCAGGCGACGATCCGCGTCACTGCGCCGGACAAGTCCGTCGCGATCCACCCGATGTTCGATGACGGCAGGCACGACGATGGCATCGCCGGCGATGGCCTGTTCGGCGGTGATTTCCCGGCCACCGCGGCCGGCGATTACGTTGCCCAGGTCGAGGCGCGTGGCGTGAACGGGCGTGGCAAGGCGTTCGTGCGCACCGCCGAGCATCTGCTGCCTGTCGTAGCCGCGAGTCTCGAGATAAGCGCCTCGCGTGCGCTCGCCGTTGCCGGTGACACCGATCGCCTGTCGATCCGCGTGCCCGTGGACGCGCGCGCACCGGGACAGCACTATCGCGCGATCGGCGAGATCTGGGGCACCAGCGCGAGCGGCAAGCCGGTAGCAGTGGCCTGGCTGGGCGGCATGGTCACGCCCGACAGCGGCACGCTTGCACTGGGTTTCGATGAGCGCTGGATCGCGCTGGCTGGGGCAAAGGCGCCGTTCGAACTGCGCAACCTGCGCATCGAGGATCCCGACCATTTCATCACCGTCGCCACGGCCCCGCGGCTCGCTCTTGAAATGCCGGCTTTGCGCACGACGGTTGCAGCGCCCGCAATCGTCGTCGACGAGCGCATGACGATGGGTCCGCGCCCCGCCTCCACCGACGGCAGCCACAGCGTGGCCGGTGTCGGCCAGCGCCTGCTGCTCGTGCACGGCTATTGTTCGGGCGGGGTCTGGCCGACCTCGCAGTTCAGCACCGCGTCGACCTTCCTCGACGCCAACCAGAACCGCAGCAATGACCAGTTCGCGATCCGCATCCGTGATTTCGGCGCGACCTGGAACTCGTTCGGCACGGTCTCGCACAGCCAGGGTGGCATGGCCTCGCTGCATCTCTACACCTACTACTGGAGCGGACTCGACAATGCCACCGGCAGTCGCCTGATGCAGTCGGTCGGCACGCCGTACAAGGGCACCAACCTGTCCGGCATCCTCGCCACGCTCGGCAGCTGGTTCGGCATCGCCTGCGGCTCCAACAGCAACCTGACCTACAGCGGCGCATCCTCCTGGCTGGCCGGCATTCCGACTTCCGCGCGTGCCAAGGTCAATTTCTATACGACCTCGTTCACGCTGACCAACTGGTGGACCAACGACTATTGCCAGTTCGCGACCGATCTCGTCCTCAGCGATCCGGAGGACGGCACGACCGAACAGGCCAACGGCCAGCTGTCGGGCGGCGTCAACCGCGGCCATGTCACGGGCCAGTGCCACACCAGCGGGATGCGCGATCCTGCCCAGTACCTCAATGCCAGCCGCAACGCCACGATGAACAGCAACGCGGCACGCTGAGTGTCATCCGTCGAGGCGCGATCGATGTCGCGCCTCGACGCCCCGATCAGCGGTATTCCGGCAGCCGGCTTGTCCGCGTAAACCGGGCCGGGCCGTCGCAGCGGCCGCATCGCGAAAATCTGCAATTTGCCCGCAAATTGGCTGGACGCGAGGGTTCACTTCGAGATAATGCCCTGCGACATCGCAGGCATCCCGGCGATGCGCCTATCCAGGGGTGAGGGACATGACAAGCAAGACAAAAATGCCTCGCATGGCGGTCGCCGCGCTGTCGGCCGCATTTTCGTTGCTGGCTTCGATGCCCACGTTCGCGGAAAGCGCGGGCGGATTCCAGCTGCTCGAATACAACGCGACGGTCGCACCGCCCGAACGCGCTCCGAGCAGCCAGTCGGGCATCGCGATTCCCAACGCGGTTGACGGCGGCACCGATCTGCCCGTGGAAGTCGAGCCAAACGGAACTTCGGCCACGGCGACCCCACTCTCCGGCACCACGGCCAGGATCAAGGGCACGGTGTTCCCCGCGGCGGATATCGATTTCTATTCGTTCACTGCCGCAACCGGCGACCGCGTCTATGCGGCGACGCAGACCACCTTTGACGCATCTGCGTCCGGCGACTCGACCCTGCAACTGATTGCCAGCGATGGCACGACCGTGATCGAGGCCGACAACAACGACGGTACCTTCAACGCGAGCAGCTCCACGCTGGCCGGAACCCTGATTCCGTCGGCGGGCACCTACTATCTGCGGGTAGCGCATAACGTCGTGACTGGAACTCTGCGTCCGTATGACCTGTATTTCCGCCTGCAAAGCGCGGCGCCAACGGCCGAAGCCGAGCCGAACAACACGCCGGCGACGGCCACGCCGATACCGGCGTCGGGTCATGTCTCCGGCACGATCAGCGCGGTTTCGCCCGGCGAATCGGACTTCTACAGCATCACCCTGGCAGCCGGCGATACCGTCTACCTCAGCCTCGACATGAACCCCGAGCGCGATGCCGCGGTGTGGAATGGGCGTCTTGGTTTTGCCTTGTTCGGCAATCCACCTGCCAATCAGATCATCCTGGCCAACGACGCCAATGCCGGCGCCAGCCCGACCGACCCCAATTCCGAAGCGTTCTTCTTCACGGTCAAGGATGCCGGCACCTACTTCGTCTACGTCGATTCGATCGTCGCCGCGGGCCTTGGCGCGAGCGCCACCTACGATCTCAGCGTCGCGGTGCTGCCACTGCCGACACCGGTCGGAACCTGCACGACCTATACCTCGACCGACGTTCCGCAGACGATCCCGACCGGCCCCGGCTCGGTCAGCTCGACGCTGACGATTCCCGGCAATCCGCGCATCGCCGACGTCGACGTGGCGATCAACCTCAATCACACATTCATGCAGGACATCGATGCGCATCTGGTCTCGCCGGCCGGCAACGACAATGGCCTGTTCAGCGACATCGGTGCAGCGACGGTGGGTGGTCCGCAGACCTTGATGGACCTCGTGTTCGACGACGAAGCGGCCTTGCCCCCCGCATTTGCCCTGAGCGCGCCGTTCCGCGTGCAGCCCGAGCTCGCCTATCGCCTGTCCTGGTTGGATGGCGCGAATGCCGGCGGCACGTGGACCCTGGTGTTGCGCGATGACGCGACCGGCGACGGCGGAACACTGAACAGCTGGAGCATCCGGGTGTGCGAGCCGCCGCCGCCGCCGGCATGTCCTGCCGGCACGGTGCAGACCACGGTCTACACGACCGATTTCGAATCCGGTGCAGGGGGTTTCACCCATTCCGGCACCGCCGATGAGTGGGAACTCGGCCTGCCGGCATTCGCACCGATCACCACGTGCAACAGCGGCAGCAACTGCTGGAAAACCGACCTCGACAATACCTACGATGTAAGTTCCAGCCAGGACCTGCTCTCGCCGAACATCAATCTGGCCGGCTTGCAGCCGCCCGTACTGGTCCGCTGGGCGCAGCGCCGTCACATCGAATCGGCGAACTTCGACCATTTTTCAGTGACTGCCCGTGAAGCGGGTGGCGCCAATCCGGTCAGCTTGTTCGAGTGGCTCGATGCCACGATGAACGATACGGTCGGCAATCCAGCGGTAACGATTGCGGAAAGCGCCGGCTGGTCGGAGTTCACGCGTCGCGTCGACTCGCTGGCCGGCACCAATGCCGAACTGTTGTTCCATCTGGACAGTGACAACACGGTGCAGCTGACCGGTGTCGCGATCGATGACGTGTCGGTCACTGCCTGCCGCGCTGCCAGCGCCGATCTCGCGATCACCAAGACCGACGGCGTGACCACGGCCGTGCCCGGGCAGTCGGTGACCTATACGATCACGGCAAGCAACGCCGGGCCGGATCCGGCGCCAGTCGCCACGGTCGCGGATACCTTCCCGGCCACGTTGACCTGCACCTGGACCTGTCTGGGTGCGGGTGGCGGCACCTGCACGGCCGCTGGATCCGGAAACGTCAATGACGCGACGGTACTGCCGGCCGGCGGCTCGGTCACCTACACGGCAAGCTGTGCGGTCTCGGCTTCGGCGGTCGGTTCGCTGTCGAACACCGCGACCGTCACCAGCAGCATCACGGATCCGACGCCCGGCAACAATTCAGCCACCGATACCGACACCCTGACCCCGCAGGCCGATCTTGCGATTACCAAGACCGACGGCGTGACTTCAGTCGTGGCCGGAAGTTCCGTGGTCTACACGATCGTCGCAAGCAACGCCGGCCCGAGCGCGGCAACCGGATCGACCGTCGCGGATACCTTCCCGGCCACACTGACCTGCACCTGGACCTGCGCGGGAGCCGGTGGTGGTACCTGCACGGCGGCGGGATCCGGCAACATCAGCGACCTGGCCGCATTGCCGCCCGGTGGCTCGGCCACTTATACGGCCAATTGCGGCGTATCGGCAGCGGCAGCGGGCACCCTGTCGAACACGGCGACCGTCACCGCCGCAGGCGGCGTGACCGATTCGAACGGAGCCAACAACTCCGCGACCGACACCGACACCGTGCTGCAGCCCGGTAGTCTCAATGTCAGTCCTGCCAGCCTCGACTTCGGCACGGTCGCCGTTGGCAGCAGCAGTGCGAGCCAGTCGATCACGCTGGGCAACACCGGCGGCAGCCCGCTGCAGGTGACCGCGATCACCGGCGCAATCGCTCCATTCGTATCGACCGGAGGCAGCTGTGGCGCGACCCCGTTCTCGATCGGGGCCGGCCTGTCATGCACGCTGGATTACAACTTCAATCCGACCGCCGGCGGGCCGGCAACGCAGAATCTGAGCGTGACCTCCGATGTCGGCAATGGCGCATTCAGCCTTGCCGGCATCGGCGGCACCGGCGTGCTCGGCGTCCTCTCGGCCACGCTCGATTTCGGCGCGCAGGCGTTGGGTTCGAGCAACCAGTTGACGCTGACGATCCAGAACACCGGCGCCGGTCCACTGCAGGTGACAGCGATCACCGCGGCACTGGCACCGTTTGCCGAAGTCGCGGGCGGAACCTGCGCAGCGCTGCCGTTCCCCCTGCTCGCCGGGGAAAGCTGCACGGTGATCTACAGTTTCTCGCCGACCGTGCCGGGCGCCTACAACCAGCCCATCACGATCACCTCCGACGTCGGTGCGATAACCGCCAACCTCAGCGGCACCGGCTTGCCGGCCGGAGTCGTCGGCGCGGTGCAGATCGACACCCTGTCGACCTGGAGCAGTCTGCTCCTGCTCGTCCTGCTCGCAGTTGGCGGGCTCGTCGCGACGCGACGCTACAGCTGACACCTCCAGAGCGGAAACCGACAACCCCGGGGTGAAATCCCCGGGGTTTTTTTCGGCGACATCCGATCCGGGCCAGCCGGGAGATCGTGCTGGCAGGCGCCGCCGCCTGCTGCGCATCGACTCAACGGAGCAGCGAATCGCGCGGTCGACGGCGCGGGCACCGGCCGCGCGACACCGTGGACCGTGGATCGCGCATTCGGCATTGCCTTGTACGCAGAACCGCAACGAATTCCTTGTCCCGTGAATCGGGCGTCAGCGCGTTCGCCTTCTTCGGAGGCGCTTCGCGTTTGCGAGGGTGGTCCGGTGAACCGGTGCGATGCCTTTGTCGAGTATTGAACAGGCAGAAGCGTGCACTTTCCTGGCAAGCGCGGCAGGTGCGCTCGCTCTCGATCGCGAAAACAGAACGCCGCCGAACCACGAGGTCGCGATGGCCTGGTTGACGCGGAAAGTCTCCGCTGCCATTGCAATCCAGGCCTGCGAGAACGCGACCTGTTTTTCCGAGATCATCCGGTCGAGTTCGCGCTGGTCGCCGACTGACGGCAGCCAACCCGCGACGGTCATGCGTGCGAAGCGGTGCGCAATGACCTCGGGAGCCGCCACCGCGAGCTCCGCACATTTGGTCGTCAATCGTTTTGACATGTGGCATCGTTTGGACGGCATCGGGCATTTCCTCCGTCAACCAAGCCGCGACCCCAGGCGCCGCGAAGGCGAGGGGTCGGGACTGGAGTGACGCGTCTGGTGATCGGGCCGGTCAATGAACAAACAAGGCGATCAGGATGATGATCGGAATTGGTACGCCGAGGAAAAGCAGCAGCAAGGAACGCATAACGCCTCCGGGTTGATTAGCGGTAGGTCCGCGTGGATGTCCAGACAAGCTTGTCGCGACTGCGACCGCCGAAGATCGCCGCAACGCTGGCGCAGAATGCACCCATCAGCAGCGACACAAACAACCACAGCGAGGCGTGGGCTGAAAGCTTGCGAGCCTCATCCGCAGCCTTGCGCGCAGTCGTCTTCGTCGTTTCGATCGATTGCTTCATGTCGTTGTACGCGGTTTCGACGCGCTGCTCGGCTTCCTGCCGATCGACGCCAGTCGCAGTACCGATGACCTGACCGAGATAGGTCTTGTCTTCCTGGCGCAACGCGTCGCTGGCAAGACTCTTCGTGAGGATTCTCGCAGCTTCGATACGCTGCGCCGGCGTCACATGTTGCAAGCCCGCGGCCATCGCCACGTCGTTATCCGTGTCCCCTTCACCGGGGGTTGTCGTCGTCGCGCTCATGGCAGGATTGCCGCGAAACAGCGTGTCGACGAAGTAGTTCGAGCCTTCATTGCTTCGCTCGGAAACCTTCGCAGCCATCGCCGTGGCGCCTGCGCCCGCCGCTTCGATGGCAGCACCGGCGACCGAAGCGCCGCCGTTGATGATGGTTGCCACCGAGCTGGCCAGGAATGCGACGACCACAAGCGAAGCAATCGCCCAGCTCAGGAACCCGTGCGCGGTGTCGCGGAAATAGACCTCATCATCATGCACGCCGGCCCATTTGCTGCGCAGGCGTCCAGCCAGATACCCGCCCATGCCCGACGCGGCGATCTGCGTGAAAGCCAGCCAGACGATCGTCGCGACACCGATTGCATTCGCGCTGGTTCCGCTGTTCGTCCAAGGTGACAGGGCGGAAAGACCGAGGCCAAACCCGAGGATTACCAGCACATAGGACAAGGCTGCCGCGCCGGTAGCACCGGCCAGGATCGCCGGCCAGCTGACTCCTGATATGGAGTCGTCGAGCACGTCTGCGGTGACGACTCGTTCTGTTAGGTTCGCTTGCATGGAAATATCCCCGTGGTTACCCGAATGACGGGTGGAATGATTCGAGACATGCGCGCAATCGACTGGACTGGCGTGCATGGTTTCTCGGCGCGGTAGTGAAGTCTGTCGCCAGGACACTGCTCCAGGCGGTCAGGCGACCATACGTTGCGCATTCCGAGGAACCGCTGAATAAACGAAAGTAGCGTTGGCGAAAATTCAGCAACGGAAGCTCGCCCATCCCGCGATGCGGGGGACAGGCGGCGAAATCGCCGTTCAACGCGGAGCAATGCATGCGTGCGGGCCTCCCGCAGCAGGGACTTCAGGCCCGATGCTTGTCCCGCACCCGAAAATCGTCGCGGCGAAAGCCGCTCCTCTGCAGCGGGGCGAAGCGTTCTTGCGGGACTTATCCTCGGTCCTTGCGCCGATTGCGCGCTTTCGTGTCGCGCCTCCTCTCAGCGAGGGTTCGGGCAGCAACCGGTGTCAGGCCAGCACGCGCAGGCGATCCCTCGGTGGAATTGCGCGCAGTTCGAGCAGGGCCAGGGTTTCGCGCGCCTTGTCCTGGATCTGGCGGGCCAGGGCGATGTCCCATTCGAGGTTGCCGATCTTCCGCAGTGCGCTGCAGGCCACGCAATCGTGGGTGCGCGTGCTCGTGCAGGCAGCAGGGTCGTTCAGCGCGTCGCGGCTCCACTTGCGCAAGGTGTCGGCGATATACGGCGTCCATCGCGCGGAGGCGATACGGACGAGGGCATCGTGTGCAGGACAGGCTGGGACGTCATCGGTGGACATGGGATCTCCGCGGGTTGGCTGTGTGTAGCCAAGCTTGCACGGGCCGCCACGGGATTCCGTTCGGCTGGTTCACGCAGGAAGTGCGGAATGCAGCACACTTGTTGATCCGGTCCGTCAAGACGGTTCGCCCTGTCGCGATCCAACGGTGCTTTTGTGCTTTTGACCGAACCGGGTGATCAATCCGTGCCGAGTGCACGCAACTCGGGCAAGTGGTCCGCATAGCGTTGCCAACGGCCGACCGATCGCGAATGGACTTCCTGGCGCGCCTGCCAGACGCTGGCGGTGGCGATCGCCGTCGTCTCGCCTTGGCTCGGCGTTTGCGCTGCGGGCTCCAACCCGAGAAAGGCGCGCGCGGTGGCAATCGTGGTTTCGGGTTCGCTGACCAGGGCCTCGTAGTCGAGGTGCAGGATCGGCGCGGCCAATCGACTTTCCCAGTGTGCCATCAGCGCGGCTTCGCCTCGTGCGTACTCGCCGATGTCGGCGAAGTCGTAGCTCCAGGCCATGTCCTCGTGCGCGAAGTGCTGGCTCCACAGCGACAGCGCGGTATCGCGCAGGTCACGTCGGCAGTGGATGATCCGGGCCTGCGGCAGGATCGCGTCGATCACGTCGAGGTGACGGAAGTTGAGCGGATTCTTGTCGATGATGCAGCGCGCCGGCGCATCGTCCTGACGCAACTGGGTGAGCAGGAAATTCCCGGCTGCGGCAAGCATCGCCTCTGATGGCCGAGGGCCCAACTGACGCGCGAGCGCGGCAATCCAGTTGAGCTCGCCGCGACTTCGAACCTGCGCGTCGCGCGCGAGCAGGCTTTCGATCAGGGTCGTGCCGGAGCGCGGCAGACCGACGATGAAAACCGGAATCGTCTCGCCGAAGGCCCGCGAACGAGGCAGCGCGGGTGCATGCCGACGCGCGTCGACGAAACGCTGCCAGGCAGCACGATCCCATGGATGCGTGCGATGCCAGCCGGCGTTTGCACGTTTCAGGACCTCGACGGCTTCGGCGACATGACCGAGATCATCGAGCGCCTTGCCGAGACCGAAACCAATCGCCGACTGCGCATCGGCACCGAGGTCGGTTCGCGCTGCGGCAGCGCGGAGCAGGAGCAGATCGCGATCATCCCCGGCGACGAAACGATGCGTATGCGCGAGGCGCAGCCAGGCCGACGCCTGGTTCGCATCGATCGCGAGCGACGCGCGCAGGTGCTCTTGCGCTTCGTCGAAGCGGCCGAGGACGAGCGCAATCTCGCCGGCGCGGCGCAACAGGTTCGCATCGTGCGGATACGCTCCGAGCATCGCGCCGGTCAATGAGCCGGCCTCGACGTAGCGCTCGCACTCGCAGAGGAACGCGAGCGTGCGGCTGGCGTTTTCGAGTGTGTCCGGCTCGTTCGCGGACAAGGCCAGCATGACCTCGGCCAGTGCGCGCATGCGTCCCTGCTCGCGCAGCAGATGGGCCAGCGAGATGCTCGCGTCCGCATGTGCAGGATCCAGCGCAATCGCCCGGCGCAAAGACGCTTCGGCATCGAGCGGACGCGCACTCATGCGCAACGCGTTGCCGAGCAGATAATGCAGCGACGCGGCCTGCGGCCAGCGCTGCACGGCCACGTCGAGCAAGACCGCTGCGGCCGAAGGATCGCTGCGCAACAGGACTTCCGCGGCCGCGCTCCAGTCGGATTCGGCGGCGCTGCCGTTCGCGAGGCGATCGATCAATGTGGCTGCGCCAGCGCCTTGCATCTGCTGACGCAAGCGATCGATGACGGTCGCAAACTGGAGTGCGTTCAAGCCATGAACCCGTCGACGCCGTTGCCGCGCATCAGCGCAGACCGCGGCCTGCGCTCGATCGCGATGCAGGCATCGGCTTTCACGGCATCGCTGCGGACAGCGGAGCGGACCATCGTCGCGCAGCGCAGGACAGGTCCACGCCTTGATCCGACCGCACGGGCATCAGATCGAGTAATACATCTGGTATTCGAGCGGATGCGTCGCGGCACGAAAGCGGGTGACTTCCTGCATTTTCAGATCGATGTAGCTGTCGATGAAATCATCCGAAAACACGCCGCCGGCGGTCAGGAAGGCGCGATCCTTGTCCAGCGCCTCGAGCGCCTGGTCGAGCGAATGGCAGACGGTCGGAATGTTCTTCTCTTCCTCGGGCGGCAGGTCGTAGAGATCCTTGTCCGATGGTGCACCCGGATCGATCTTGTTGAGTACGCCATCGAGACCGGCCATGAGCAACGCGGCAAACGTGAGATAGCCGCTGTTGACCGGATCGGGGAAGCGGATCTCGATGCGACGGCCCTTGGCGCTGTTGACGAACGGAATGCGGCAACTCGCCGAGCGGTTGCGCGCCGAATAGGCGAGCATCACGGGTGCCTCGAAGCCTGGCACGAGGCGCTTGTAGCTGTTCGTCGCCGAATTGGTGAACGCATTCAACGCGCGCGCATGCTTGAAGATGCCGCCGATGTACCACAGCGCAGTCTGTGAAAGGCCGCCATAGAGATCGCCGGCAAACAGGTTGTTGCCGCCCTTGGCCAGCGACTGGTGCACATGCATGCCCGAGCCGTTGTCGCCGACCAGCGGCTTCGGCATGAAGCTCGCGGTCTTGCCGTACTGGTGGGCGACATTGCGAATGACGTATTTCATCGTGATCAGCTCGTCGGCCTTGCGCACGAGCGTGTTGAAGCGGGTGCCGATCTCGCACTGGCCCGCGGTCGCGACTTCGTGATGGTGCACCTCGACGACCTGGCCGACGCGTTCGAGGATCTTGCACATCTCGCCGCGCAGGTCCTGCAGCGAATCGACCGGCGGAACCGGGAAGTAGCCGCCCTTGATGCCGGGCCGATGACCGCTGTTGCCAGCCTCGAATTTCCGGCTCGACGACCACGCGGCTTCCTCCGATTCGATCTCGAACGACACCTTGCCCATGTCGTTCTGCCAGCGCACGCCGTCGAAGATGAAGAATTCGGGTTCGGGACCGAAGAACGCGGTATCGGCGAGGCCGGTCGACTTGAGGAACGCTTCGGCACGCCTGGCCAGCGAGCGCGGATCGCGCGAATAGGCCTGCATCGTGTGCGGCTCGAGCACGTCGCAGATGATGATCAGGGTCGGATCGGACATGAACGGATCAAGGATCGCCGTATCCGGATCCGGCATCAGCACCATGTCCGATTCGTTGATGCCTTTCCAGCCCGCGATCGATGAGCCGTCGAACATCTTGCCGTCCTCGAAGAACGACTCGTCGACCGAATGCGCTGGAAAACTCACGTGATGCTGCTTGCCGAGCATGTCGGTGAAACGCAGGTCGACGAACTCGACCTCGTGGTCCTTGATCAGCTTGAGCACGTTGGCGACGGACATCGGAATTCCTTGTTGAACGGGATGCGGGCGAGGCGCAATTCTCGCATGATCGCGCGGGCCTCATGCAGCGCTGCGCCGATCACCGGATCTGGCCTATCCTTGCGCGCCCGTCCCCCGGAGTTGGCTGCGTGCCCGACCTGATCAACGTCCTCCTGCTCGGCATCATCGAAGGCATCACCGAGTTCCTGCCGATATCCAGCACCGGCCATCTGCTGATCGCGCAACACTGGCTGGGCGCGCGTTCGGACACCTTCAACGTGGTGATCCAGGCAGGCGCGATACTCGCGGTCTGCCTGATCTACCGGAAACGCTTGTGGCAACTCGCGACAGGCTGGCGCGACGCGGCCAACCGCGACTACCTGCTCAAGCTGATCGCGGCTTTTTCGATCACGGCCGTGCTCGGCCTGGTCGTCGCCAGGCTCGGTTTCGAGCTGCCCGACCGGGTGACTCCGATCGCGATCGCCCTGATTGTCGGCGGCTTCTGGATATTCGCCGCCGAATCGATCAGCGCGCGTCGCCCCGAGAGCGAGCGGATCACCTGGACCGTCGCCATCCTGGTCGGCCTCGCGCAGGTGGTCGCTGGAATCTTCCCGGGTACCTCGCGCTCGGCGGCGACGATCTTCATCGCGATGCTGGCAGGAACCAACAATCGCGCGGCCGCCACCGAATTCGCATTCCTGGTCGGCATCCCGACCATGTTCGCGGCCAGCGGCTATGAAATCCTCAAGCAGGTGCGCGGTGTCGGAATGAACGAGGACTGGCTTTCAGTGGGCGCCGGATTCGCGGCCGCGACGATCACCGCCTTCATCGCCGTGAAGTGGCTGCTCGGCTACATCCGCACGCACGACTTCAACGCGTTCGCGATCTACCGGATCGCCCTCGGCGCGGGCCTGCTGCTGCTGATGCCAGGGAATTGATGCGTCAACGCCGCAGCGCGGCGTTGAGGGAATAGGTGCCGATTATTTCCGCTTCGTCGAGCACGTGCCCGGCCATCGCCTTGCGCACGTCGGCGATATCAAAGCGGCCGTCAATGCCGAGCGTTGCAACGTCGAGGGCGACCACGCGGAAGTGATAGCGATGCAGGCGCTCGTCGTTCCACGGCGGGCACGGCCCGTCGTATCCGTAGTAGTCGCCGCCCATGTCCGCATCACCGGCAAACCAGCCCGTGTAGTCGTTGAGGCCCTGCTTCGAACCGGGCGGGCCGAAGGTCTCCTGCTTGCCGTGCGGCACGACGCCTTCCGAGCACGCCCCGGCTCCGAACTCGCGAAACTCGAGCGGGATGTCGATCATCACCCAGTGCACGAACTCGGTGCGCGGCAGATCGGCGCGGACGCTGCGCCCTTCCTTGTTGACGTCATCGCCGACGGTCGGCACGTCGACATCGATGCAGCTCAGCACGAACGAGCGGGTGCCTTCGGGCACATCGCTCCAGGTCAGATGCGGATTGCGGTTGTCGGACAACACGCAGGGTTCGCCGTCCGGACCGGGCTTGCCGAAGGCGAACTCGGCCGGAATCGGCTGCATGTCGTGGAAACTCTTGCTGCGGATATGCATGGCGTACTCCGGGGCGAACGGAACGGTGCGTGCTCAGACCGGCAACTTGGCGAACGCGTCGGCAAGCGCTCCGGCATAGGCCTGCCAATGGCCTTCGGCGAACCGGGTCGGCAAGCCGGCCGGGCCGCGTTCGATCCGTGCCGTGGCCTCGCCTGGCCGCAGCGCGTCGACGCCGACGAAGCGAGCAAGTTCTGCACCCGCGCCGAGCGGATCGGCAAGCACCTTGTCGGCATTGACGACCAGGTGCGGCAATCCACCGTACACTGAAACGAAACGCAGGTGGCCGAACGCGCGCGCGAGCCAGTCGACGCCCATGTCGAATTGGCCGAGTGCGGCATACGGCAGCCAGCCGAAGCCGAGCCAGTTGAGCAGGGCGTCGCGCGCATCGGCATCGACCACGATGATTCGTGCACCCGGCATGATGCGGCGCGCGACCAGCAGCTGGTGCGCATCGAAACGTGGAATCCAGTCGATCAGCGGCTTGTCGAGATCCCAGCCGCGTTCACGCATCGAGGCCAGATAGGTCTCGCGATGCGCCTCGATTTCGCTGCCGGGAGTTTCCTCGACGCTCAGATCGACCGGGATTGAATCGAAACAATCGTTGCGCACGCCGTGCGCACGCTCCCTCAGCACATTCAAGCCCGCCTGATCCGAAAGCAGGGCGGCGATCCGTTCGACGCCACTGCCCGGCGCGCCGACCAGCAGGATCGGGGCGTGCGTCCAGGCCTCAGCCTCGGGTTTCGCGATGGCCGACGCATAATCCGCAGGCAGCGCGTCCAGGCCCGGCAACATCGAGGGCAGGCCATTCTGGGCTTCGCGGAAGAAGCGCACGGCTTCGCTCACCTCGCCAGCGCGATCGTGCAACTGACCGCGAAGGTTCATGCAGGTGCGCGCGAGATCCTTGTCGATCTTGCTCGGATTGATCGTATTCAACAGTGCGCGCGCGCCGGCATTGTCACCGGCGCGCATGCACGCCCGGGTGCGGATCACGGTCAGGTCCGGGTCAGCCGGCGCCAGCTTGAAGGCCGCTTCGGCAAGACTGTCGGCAAGCTCGAACTCGCCGTTGCGCTCGCGGATACGGGCGAGCTGGATGGTTGCCTCGGCATCCTGCGGATTGCGATCGAGCAGCCATTGCCAGTCGATCGCCGCTTCGGCAGATCGCGCCGTGCTTTCACGGATGCGCGCACGGGTTGCCCGCCAGCGGGGCTGGTCGGGGAAATCGATGATGCGCTGGTCGAGGGCACGCTGGACTTCGTCGCCGCGGCCGAGCTTGCCGAGCGACCAGATCATCGCCTCGAAGCAGGGTTCGTGATCGGGCCGGATCGCCAACGCACGCTGATAGCCTTCCGCGGCGTCCTCGAAACGGCTCTGCAGGCGGGCGACATCGGCGAGGCCCAGCTCGGAGGCGAGCTCGAATCCGCGCACACCGGTCAGGGCGCGGAAATACGCTTCGGCCTCGGCGACCCGATTGTCCTGGATCAGCAACTGTCCCAGTGCGTTCTGTGCCTGTGGCAGGCCCGGTCGCAGACGCAAGGCATTGCGGAACGCCTGCTCGGCAAACGCCGCCATGCCGCGCGCGGCAAATCCGCGGCCGAGGGCGAAAGCGACGGCCGGATCGTTGGGCGCGAGATCGGCGGCGCGTGTCAGGTACTTCATCGCGCTTTCCGCATCGCCCTTGTTCAAGGCCAGCGTACCGAGACCGCTGAGCGCCTGGGCATCCTCGTCGACGCGCAGGGCGGTGCGGAAATACTGTTCGGCCAGGGTCTGGTCGCCGTCCATCATGACGATGTGGCCCAGCGCGGTGTGCGCACCGGTCGCGTTCGGATCCAGCGCCAACACACGTTCGTAGGCATCGCGCGCGGCCTTGGGGTCGCCCGATTCGAAGTACACGGCGGCGAGCATCATCAGCAGTTTCGGCTGTTCAGGCGCGAGCTCGTGCGCCTGTCGAAGCAGTTGCGCGCTTTCGGCGAGATCGCCGCGCAGGCGGCGCACCGCGCCAAGCCCGCGGAGGGCTTCGCTGTCCAGTGCATTGGTGAGGAGGGCCTCGCGATAGGCTTTTTCAGCCTCTTCCAGGCGACCTTGACGATGGTGTTCGATGGCTTCTCTAAGCATGTTCTTCTGGGTCTGATGGCACCGAAAGCGGTGCAAGGGAATCGCCCATTATGCCGCATGCCGGCGTGCTAGGCTTCCAAGCTTCATGTTGGCGGGAAATGCCGGAATCAATGGGCGTCAATCAGGATCTCACTACCCTGCTGCGTGCGCGGACCCCGCTTCTGGTCATCGAATCGGCCGAAGAGGGTCGTGTGATCGAGAGTTTTCGACACGCCATCGCCCAATCTCTGCGTCCCCTGTTCACCTGGAGCATCACCGACGGGCTGCGCCGCATCGACTTCGACGACGAGGGCGAGCAGGCTGTTCCCGATGCCACGCTGACCCTGACCTCGATCAAGCAGCGCACCGAAGCCGGCATTTTCCTGCTGCTCGATTTCCAGCCCTACCTGCGCTATCCGATGACCTTGCGCCTGCTGCGCGAGATCGTCCTGCGCCAGGCGGCGGCCGAACATACCCTGGTGCTGGTTGGCTCGCGCTTCGAGTTGCCTGACGATCTCTCCGCCCTGGCCACGCGCTTCGAGCTGGCCCTGCCGGACACCCAGGCCATGGCGGCCCTGGTGCGCGAGGAGGCCTTCAATTTTTCGCGCGAGAACAGCGGCCGGCGCGTCGAAGTCGATGCCGAAGCGGCGCGCACGATCGTGCGCAACCTGGTCGGCCTGACCCTGGCCGATGCGCGCCGCATCGTGCGCAAGCTGATCCATTCCGATGGCGCGATCAGTCCGGCCGACCTGCCCGACCTCGCCCAGGCCAAGTTCGAGCTGCTCGATCGCGACAACCTGCTGCATTTCGAATACGAGACCGCGCGCTTCGCCGACGTGGCCGGATTGACCCGCCTCAAGCGCTGGATCCAGCAGCGCGTGCCGGCCTTCATCGGACGCAAGACGACGGTCAAGCTCGATCCGCCGAAAGGCATCCTCTTGCTCGGCGTGCAGGGTTGCGGCAAGTCGCTCGCCGCCAAGGCCGTCGCAGGAGGTTTCGGCGTGCCCTTGCTGCGCCTCGACATCGGCACGCTGTACAACAAGTACCACGGCGAAACCGAACGCAATCTTCGTACGGCCCTGAAGAACGCCGAAATGCTCTCGCCCTGCGTGCTCTGGCTCGACGAGATCGAGAAGGCGCTTTCGACCGAAGGCAGCGACGATGGCGTTTCGCGTCGCGTGCTCGGCTATCTGCTGACCTGGATGGCCGAACGCAAGGGCCAGGTGTTTCTGGTCGCCACGGCCAACGATGTTTCGGCGCTGCCGGCCGAACTGCTGCGCAAGGGCCGCTTCGACGAGATCTTCTTCGTCGACCTGCCGAGCGCCGAGGTGCGCGGCGAAGTCCTGCGCATCCATCTCGACAAGCGCGAGATCGCATCTGCCGATCTCGATCTGCCGACCGTGGTCGAGGCCAGCAACGGTTTCTCCGGTGCCGAGATCGAACAGCTCGTCGTCGCTGCGCTCTATGCCGCCGCCGCGGAGGAAACGCCGCTCGCTACGAAGCACCTGGTCGACGAAGCGCGCCAGACCCGCCCACTGTCGGTACTGATGGCGGATCGGGTCGAGGCGCTGCGCGAATGGGCCCGCGAACGCACCGTGCCGGCCGACTGAAACACCTCCATGAGCGTTTGCGCCGGCTCTTCATGATCCGCGCAGCGAGGAAACAGGATCGGTTCGGCGCATGAAGCGATTTCAGGCATTTGCCCCGCTCGGCGGCCGGCCAAAGGCGGCCATCAGCCGCTACTCCCGCACCGAGTCTCCCCGGGTTCGTCAGGCCAACATCGCCGGGAGTGGCGAAGAACGCGAAAAACCCCTAGATTTACAGGGCCGAACGGCCATCGCTTCATACGGAGCGGTGCACTGAATGAGACCCGATTCAATGGCTACCAAAACCACTGCCAAGAAGAAAACCAAAGCAAGCGCTGCGCCGAAGGCAGCTCCCAGCGTGAAGCCGATCCAGGAGGCTTTCGGGAAATCGTCGCTGATCGCGCACCTGGCCGCACAGGCCAGCGTGGAAGCGAAGCACGTCAAAGCGGTGCTTGCCGCACTCGAAAACGCGGTACTTGGCGCCGTGCACAAGAAGGGAGTCGGCAACTTCACGCTCCCGGGGCTGTTCAAGATCAACTCCGTCAAAGTGCCGGCCAAGCCCAAGCGCAAAGGCAAGAACCCGTTCACTGGCCTGGAGCAGGTCTTCGCGGCCAAGCCGGCCAGCGTGAAAGTGAAGGTGCGCCCGCTCAAGAAGCTCAAGGACGCCGCCCAGTAAGTTGCCGAGGGTGTCTGCGTGGTGTTCTCCGCGCAGACACTCTCGACTGCGGGCGTTTTCACACGGCGCGTGGAAATTCTGGAGCTTTTCAGATACTCATCGCGGTCGGTCGGCGCCCACTGCCCACGTTTAGGGCACGCCAGGATTTGACTCTCCAGTCCGCGTGAGAAATTACCTCGCCATCACCGGCTGTTTTGCGGCCGAGTGTGTACAGTCGGATAATTCATTGTGTCTCCGGTTTCCAACCCTAATTTTCTTTTGCGCGCTATTTGGCATATGCCAACTGAGACCATTCCTTCAATCCTGACGTGGCACTTTGCTTCCCCCATCCGAGCACCAAGCGATCAACACTTTCGTCTCTGTGCGCCAGATAGCCCGCAGACTTCAGCGCTTCGATCCAAATGTCACCCAATTTCGAGATGGATTCTTCAACGTCCTCACCAGCAATCGCGGCTGTCACATCTCTAACCAGTTCCGTCGCGAGAACTCGAAATCTAGCCTCATCTTTTGAACCATTTATTTCCAGCGGTTCGGCAGCGATGCCCGTTGCCATTCCCATTTGCTCACCGTAGGAAAGGGGGAAGAATTTTTTCCACTCGAATGCGCAAGATCCAAGTATCCCTGCATCACATAGATGACACCAATGCATCGAGCTCGAAGCCTACTCTCTACTGATACCGTGTAGGAGCCTGGAAGAAGCTCGCTCACCTGACTTGCTTGATGAGAAAATGCTCGTTCACATTCTTCGCAATAACCTCTCTCCCGGCAGACGAAGCGACCCGTCAACAGAAGAGCCAACGAAGTGCTTCGACGAGTGTTATCACTGGACTGAGCAATCAATCCCGATCCGGCAACAGCGCCAGCCGATAGCCCAACGCCTTGGCCACCTTCATGGTGTTGGCCAGACTGGGATTGCCTTCGCCCGAAAGCGCCTTGTAAAGCCCAGCTCGCGTCATGCCGGTCTCTTCTGCCAGCAGGCTCATATTGCGCGCACGCGCGACCGTGCCTAACGCCTTGAGCATGAAGGCTGGATCGTTGGGCGCTTCCTCGGCGCACGCTTCGAGATAGGCCGCGATGTCCGCCTCGGTCCTGAGGTAGTCGGCCGTGTCGTAGCGGGTAAAGGTTTCTCGCACGCCTTTCATGATTCACGCTCCCAATCAGACGCAATGCGACGTGCCAGCTTGATATCGGCCGGCTGGGCGCGTTTGTCGCCACCGGCGAGCACCACCACAATCACGGAGCCACGTTGCATGAAATACACCCGATAACCGGGACCATGATCGATCCGCAGTTCGCTGATGCCGTGACCCACCGGCTTGACGTCACCGAAATTTCCATCGGCCATGCGATCAAGTCGTGCCGCGATTCGAGCCCGGGCGCGACTATCACGCAGTCCACGAAGCCACGCATCGAAGGTGGCGGACTTGACCAGCTCGAGCATGGATCGAGTGTAAACTGTGGTTTGCACACGGTCAACGACTCTGCGGGGACGAAGTCGCGTCGTCTTATCCGCAGGACGGTGTCGCAACACAGTCGCCGCGTGGCATGCCGCCAGCGTATCGATCCATGCCGGTACGTGGTTGGCGATTACTTCTATTCCGGCGCCGGAAGGTTCCGCAGCATGCGATGCGCGATGTAGTCCTCGGTCCAGCTGGTCAGCGACAGGCCCTGGATGAAACCGCAGTGGCCGCCGGCCGGGGCGATCTCGAGTTCGACGCAGGGTGGCAGGGTGAGCTGGCGGAAGTCGGCGACCGGAATGATCGGATCGTCGGCCGAGGTCAGGATCGTCGTCGGAACGCGCATCGCGGCGAGGCGGTTGCCGGCGATCGAATAACCATCGAAGTAATCTTCGACCGACTTGAAGCCGGTGTGCTTGAGCACGAGTGCGCGGGTCAGCGCACGCAGGTTGCCGCGCATGTCGTCCGCCGAAAACAGTGCGGGTTGCGGAAACGCGCGTTGCTTGAGCACGAGTGAACGGCGCCATTTGCGCAGGAAATAGGCCTCGTAGAACCACGGTCCCTGCTCGATCGCATCCATCGCATCGCGCGGACTGATCGCCGGACACACCGCAAGCGCGTAAGCCAGCGGAATGCCTGCGTCGGGCGCACGCAAGGCGACACGCAGGGCGAAGTTTCCGCCGAGTGAAAACCCGGCGATGCCGAGCGGCAGATCGGGGAACATCCTCGCCACCGCGCCGACCGCTCCGACGACCTCATCGATCCGGCACGAATGGAACAGCTCGGGATTCAGGTGATGGGTGTCGCCGTGATCGCGGAAGTTGAGGCGGAACACGTCGGCGCCGGCCTGGGCCAGCTCGCGGATGCGTTC
>ERZ795056.2064-NODE-2064-length-22794-cov-20.631558_pt1 | contig 22794 bp, 18 predicted proteins | sample MGYA00375140_ERZ795056 | MGnify/ENA primary metagenome ERZ795056 (study PRJEB30185, sample SAMN05720227) | activated sludge metagenome | isolation source: Anaerobic digester | place: USA | collected 2015-03-09 ... | reverse complement strand
AGTTTTGGGAAGATATGGGCAGGCCTGGTATCAGCGGATTTCAAAGCGGGTATCAGTTGTTTTTAAAGAAAGGCTGGTTGTCTGTCGGCATTTCAGCCAAAGGACTGCCTATTCCCTTTTTTTTAAAAAATTGGATTATGGCCTTTGTATTGGTCTACTAAACCCAGAATTTTGTCAAATGTCATTTCCAGATGTATAGTTGTTTCCATTACCCTATGTAAAATCACGTCCTCCTGTTCAGTTCAGTTTAATCGCTGCAAATATTTTGAACTGCGTTTCCACAACAGGCACATTAAACCCGTGAGCAGTTTTTGGCAACAAATAATATTTCTTTTCCGGCGCAGTTATTTTATCGAAATATTCTTTTGTTTTTTCCTTGGGAGTTAAAATGTCTTCACTGCCCTGTATCAGGTAAACTGGTATTTGAAATGTCACATTGTCCTTCAGCAGGTTGATGCCTGCACTCATGGATGGCACACCCAGCACACTGTCACCACAATAATTTACAAACGAATAATCATCGCCATCACTGCGGTTTTTATTGTCCGCTTCATTGTCGTAGGCAGGTGTAATGGTAAACCAGGATTCGGGAGCAGGTTCCGAATGAGCTCTTTCAAATTGTTTTAGAACAGAGAATAATTTTCCCATTTTATTTGCCCGGTTGTAGGGAGGCTTGCCAATGCTGTTTAAAACTTCCAGGGCTTTCGGGTTGTTTTCACCTTCTGCCATTGTATAAATTTTATCATACAGAGAGAGGTCAATTACAGGATGTACAATTTGTGAATGCCCTACGTATGCATAAAAAAGACCTGGCTGCATCGTGGCCATTTTTACGCCCAGGACCGAACCCCAGGAAGTACCAAAAAGTATCATTTTTTGTTTGCTAAACTGCTTTAAAAGATATGCCGACAATGCAATACCATCATTGGTCATCTGCTCAAGCGATAAAGGATTGGCTTTTAAATATCCGGGAGTCAATTCTTCAGGTGCAATTTTCCCATAAGTTCTTCCAGTGCCCCGTTGATCCCATTGTACCAGCAGGAAATCTTTTTCCCAACTTTTGTAAAGATTATCTGAATAGGGACTCATTGGGCTGCCAGGTCCGCCATGAAGAAACAGTATCATTGGTTTGGACCGGTCGCCTTTTATAGTAACCCAATGTTCGATACCATTTAACAGGATAAAATTTTCTTCTGCAATTGCTCTGCCTGCCAGCGTATCGGACTTTTTTATGCCCGTTTGAGCAGCAGCAAATCCTGGAACGGTGATCCAGATAAATGAGATATAAACCCGAATCCTTGAAATAAAATTGCTGCAGGTTCTGTTGTTCTTCATGTGTATATATTTTTTTGAGGGCAGTACTGCTTATCAGTAAGGCAAAAATTAAAGTGCAAGTTAGAAAAGGACGTACCGAAAGTGGCTGGAAACTTTCAAATTAAAAATATATCGTTTGCGATATGTAAAAAGCCGCAGAAAGAGTAAGCCGTAAAAAGACCTTCAACAATTCATACTATAGCCAAATGTGAAAAGAGATTTTTAAAAAAATTAAAAGTGCGGCCGGTTAAGCTTTCCTGCCTTGCTTTTACACAACTATTCATTTTGTTGTGCTTGATTTTATTAATTTCTTCTGTACATCCCACTATTGCGCCTTCACACATTTTAGTACGGTTTGGGTTGAGCCATTTTTTATTTTTACAAAATAAATCCCAGCTGAAAACGCAGCCATATCAACCTTTTGTTGATGTTGCCCTGTTGGGAAATTGACAAACAGGTGTTTCACCGTACTGCCGGATGCGTCGGTGATCAAAATTTCTCCTTTGTTATTTTGTGTACTGTTTACGGTAATATTTAATTCGTTATTGACCGGGTTGGGCAGGATGCTTACCGGTATTTTGGAAAATTTCAGCCGCACAACAGCCACTGAACTGTAAGTTTTGGCACCATTTATATCAACCGCTTTTATGCGATAGTAAATGGTTCCCGTATTGCCAGGGTTCTTATCACTAAACGCATATTTTTTTTCTACAGCAACGTTGGTCATGGCTCTTACAACACCAATTGTATAATAATTCCTTCCATCCGTACTTTTTTCTATTTCATAAGTGGATACATTTTCTTCCGTCACAGCTTTCCAGTTTAAATTGACCTGGCTACCAGCAAGGGTAGAAGTGAAATCCACCAGTTTCACCGGAAGCACACAATTGAGATTAGCGGGGAAATTAAATAGTACGCTGGCAGATGCGGTAATGCTTCCCGTCATCCTGAAAGCAAAAGGATTCCATTGCATAAGGTTTCCCTGTACAGTGTAGTATTGTCCGCCCGGGTTTTGCCAGTTGGAAGCCTTGATGTCTATTGTATGCAGACCAGGCGCAAGAGAAACGGTTTGATTAAAAAACACCCTGGGATTAACACTGTATTGGTTAATTGTCCATGTAGTGGTTTCATCTAAGCGGATCGTTTGAATATAATCATCGCATAGAATATCAAAGGCCAGGTTTACATCCACTGAAGTATTGCCACAAATAAAAAAGCTTCGCCTGAATGTTGCTGTATAATTGGTAACATTAGTAAAACTTACATAGGGTGTATATATTGTATTGAAAGGGAAACAACTTAATCCGTTAAATACTACATAAGCAGGCTGGGGACCATTTGTTAAATCAACAGGCGGAACAGGCTGCAAGCCCGGGGTGGGTGCCTGGCCGGATGTAGTGCTTTGATAACAGGGCGCTGTTTGCATGTCCGGCGACATGTCAATAATTTGCCAGGCATTAAAAACAGATGTGGGTTCTATTACTGTTTGTAAAGAAGAGCTAATGTTTAGATTATTCGTTTGGGCATTAATATTTGCTGCCAGAAACAATAGTCCGATACCAATTAATGTCTTTTTCATACCGTTACTATGATTGTATAGGTTTAAGAGTGGTAAGGTGGGAGCGCCTTTGGTTAGTAATGCGAAGATATTAAAAAAGACCTTCCAACAGGTTCTTACTGCTAAATTATCTCCTGCCTGGTTAACTGGAAATGCAGATCACCTGATTCCGATATATATTCCAGGTAACACAGTTTCGTATCCATGCAATTACCTGTTGTCTCAAAGTCATATTTAACGCTGATGTTCATCATAATGCAATGTTGACTGAAACATACATTTGCTATATAAAAAAACTTATCATTTTCACATGAAGCCTGGTCCACTCAAAAACATGCAGCATCAGTTGCTGGAACTGGAGAAAAAGATGTTGCTGGCAGGTAAGACAAAAGAGTTACAGTTTAAAAACATTCATCCTTCTCAACTGAACGCAGCAAAAAACCTGGTGCATTATTTAGTATTAAGAAATGAAGACATACGTGACCTGCAGAATAACCTGCATATACATGGACTTTCTTCGCTTGCCAGTTCCGAAAGCCATATCCACAGCCAGTTACAGTCTATTTTACAGCGATTGGGTAAGCAATATACTGCTGCAGAACTGGATAACTGCACATGGCAGTATAACCAGCAGCAGTTAGCTGAAAAAAACAAATTACTGTTTGGCGAAAAAAAAGATACAGGCATTCCTTTCATCATGGTAACATTCGACGCTTCCTTTGCCGATAATTATGCGTTGATAAAAAACCTGCTGCAAAACGGAATGAACGTGGCAAGGATCAATTGTGCGCATGACGACGAAGGCACCTGGGCAAAAATGATCCATCATCTCAGAAGCGCCTGCCTGCATACGGGTCTTACCTGTAAAATCTATATGGATCTTGCAGGCCCTAAGATCAGGACAAAATTATTGAACAAAGGAAAAGACAAGGGAAAAGTAAAAGTAAAGGAAGGTGATATCGTTTGGTTAGCCGAAGATATGAAGGGATTTAAGGAAGGCGATATTGTTATAAGTCCCAATGAACCCGGTATCATTAAGATGTTGAAAAAAGGAGAAAGGGTTTTTATAGATGAAGGAATAATCAAAGGCTTTATTGAAACTACAAAAAGAAACAAAGCGGCGATGCGCATTGTACGGATTTCTTCTGTTAAGCAACAGATCAAAGAAGCCAAAGGCATTAATTTCCCCGATTCTGACATCTCCATTTCCTCTCTTACTGAATATGATAAAGCCTGTTTGCCTTTTATTTGTGAGTATGCAGATATGGTGGGTTATTCTTTTGTACGGTATCCATCTGATCTGTCAGGATTGCAGGAAGCATTAAAAAACAGTACATCAAAACCGCCGCATATCATCATTAAAATTGAAACCACCGAGGCGGTTAAAAATCTTCCGCAACTTTTACTATGTGGTATGCAGGAACAAGCCTTTGGCCTGATGATAGCCCGGGGAGACCTGGCAGTTGAAATTGGATTTGAAAGAATGGGAGAAATACAGGAAGAGATCTTGTGGATATGTGAAGCAGCACATGTACCGGTAGTTTGGGCTACACAGGTATTAGAAACGCTCAATAAATCCGGTATGGCCACCCGGTCAGAAATTACGGATGCAACTCATGCTGCTATGGCTGAATGTATAATGATCAATAAGGGCGATCATACAATAGAAGTGATTGAAACGCTCCGTGATATTCTACAGCGCACAGGAGGGCATCGCAATAAAAAGAGGTTCACATTCCGTCCGCTGAGCATTGCACAAAATTTTATCAATGAGGAGTTGAATTAGCGGCTTATTATTTTAAAATCCAGGCCCTATTGAGAGATAGCCGTTGCCGTTATCTCCTCTTCCGGTTGCCAGTTCGGGTCAATGTTTCACCGTTACACTGATGCCCGGTTTTACCGTAATGTTTACACCGTTCCTCACGGTCAAGCTTCGGCAGATAACGTTCGTGCCTACTATGATGTTGCCGCTGATAATCTCTGCGTCCGTATAGGCATCTGGTACAATTTCCATTGTCCAGTTTGCTGGATTTTCCCATGCCGAAGTAGCTGGAGATATCCCCTCACCCTTCCAGGTGTTCCTGTACGACACAACATTGCCCAGCCCGATTCTAAGCTTGAAAGATATTTTTTCATTCAGGTTGCCAGAGGGTTCTGCTGATCTTCTAACGTTTATGTCTGAACGAATGGCACCTACATTAAAATAAAAAGTGGTATCTGGATAGCTCTCATATTCCCTTGCTAAAAAAATACTGTCACCCCGGATCACAAAATCAGCATTGGCGATTTCTGCTCCACTGCTGTCAGTAAAAAAATACCTGATTGTATTAAGCGTTGTGTCAACATCAGGAATAAAATGACCAATGAAAGTGTACGGTGCTGGCTGGATGACGATATCCGATGCAGGCACAAAAATGACATTGGTAGTTCTGAAGCAACTGCCGGCAAAGTCTGTATTTCCATTGTTGCGTATTAAATAATATGGCTCGCTTACGTTGCCGGGACGGATCCGTACAATGTCGCATAAATCGAGCAACTCAAGGGATGAATGACCATAAACGTATAAATAGTTGGTCACAGTTCTTAAAACGGGAGCGTTTAGTTGGGAGAGTGACAGGTTTTGATGAAAATAAAAATAATCGCCGCAACTGTCCAGCAGCGGGAACTCCACACTCACCAGGTTTACGTTCTGGTGAAAATAGATAAGTCCCGTTACCTGCCTCAGATTGGGAAATACGAGTTTGGTGGGTGTTGCAAAGTTCACCTGGTGATAATGAACAGTAGAAAGTACAGTGTCATTTATCCTGATGGTAACCGTGTCTTCCACCGCCATATCACTCACCACTACAGTGGTGTCGAAAAATGTAGATTCACCCAACTGGTTAAAAGCGCCAATATGCAGGCGATATTCATTTTTCACTTCATAATCGAAAGTGGTTGCGGTAAGCAGTTGATGGCCCTGTATTCGAAAAGCGTTGTTATCTGCTGCATGCCAGTCTGGTAAAAAGTAATGTACGCTGTCCGACGGGTTGCTGGTTACCAACGTACCAACGACGCTGTTGGATGGCAGGTTTTCGCTTACCGTATTATTCAGCAATTGCAGATTTTGAGGTGCGCCAATACTAAAGCAGAACGGTGTTTGATCCACTGCCGGCGTGTTATTGACAATGGCATAATAAGGAATCATTGCGAAATTATTACCCGGTAATATTTGCTGCAGGTTACAAACATCCAGGTATATGAGCGAGGTATTGCCGTTAACATACAGGTATTGGCTCACTGTGTGCAGGTTAGGAGCGTTTAGCCTTTTTAGCGCAAGGTTTTGATGAAAATAAAAAATGTCGCCGCAACTGTCCAGCAGCGGGAACTCCACACTTACCAGGTTTACGTTCTGGTGAAAATAGATAAGTCCCGTTACCTGCCTCAGATTGGGAAATACGAGTTTGGTGGGTGTTGCAAAGTTCACCTGGTGATAATGAACGGAAGATAGTACAGTGTCAGTTATCATGATAGTAACTGTGTCTTCCGACGCTATGTCATTCACCAATACTGTGGTGTCAAGGAATGTTGATTCGCCTAATTGGTTAAATGCGCCGATATGCAGGATATATTCATTTTTCACTTCATAATTGAAAGTGGTTGCGGTAAACAGTTGATTGCCCTGTATTCGAAAAGCGTTATTATCTGTCCCATGCCCGTCGGGTAAAAAGTAATGTATGCTGTCCGTTGGGTTACTGGTTACCAACGTACCAACGACACTATTGGGTGGCAGGTTTTCGCTTACCGTATTATTCAGCAACTGCAGGTTTTGGGGTGCTCCAATACTGAAGCAGAATGGTGTTTGATCCACGCCCGGCGTATTATTGACAATGGCATAATAAGGAATCATTGCGAAATTATTACCCGGTAATATTTGCTGCAGGTTACAAACATCCAGGTATATGAGCGAGGTATTGCCGTTAACATACAGGTATTGGCTCACTGTGTGCAGGTTAGGAGCGTTTAGCCTTTTTAGCGCAAGGTTTTGATGAAAATAAAAAATGTCGCCGCAACTGTCCAGCAGCGGGAACTCCACCCCTACCAGGTTTATATTCTTGTGAAAATAAATTAGCCCGGTTACCTGCCTCAGGTTGGGGAATACGAGTTTGGTGGGTGTCGCAAAATTCACCTGGTGATAATAAACAGAAGAAAGTACTTGCTCACTTATTACAACAGTTGCGGTATCGGTTGCCCTTGTGAAAAACGGGGCCAAAAAGAAAAGCACCGTAATCAAAAAATTTCTTTTCCGTAAATATGATCTAAGCATAGGTAAAGTTTTAAAACAGGGTGGTGAGCGGCAGTTATTCCCAACAAGATACTTAAAAACGGGCAATCGTTGCCTGTCAGTTTCTTTATTCACAAAATAGAACAAAGCAGGTCTGCGGGTTAAATCTGCGTATGCGCTGATCCATTGCTATTTTAAATTGCGCTCTTTTAAAATAGCTTCCAGTTCTTTATTATTGTGTGCCGGCTTTTTAATCAATTTATAAGCAATATACAGGGGAACCAGGGTCACCAACCCCCAGGTATTTTTCACCAGGCTGTAGAATACAATGCCTAAAAGAAATCCAATTAGTACAGCATTCAGTATGTTGTTGGATTTTATTTTTTTTACTTCCTGTAACAATTCCTCGTCTGTTAATTCGGATAGGTCTTTTTGAGTCATTTTTTTTTGAATATGATTTATTACCCAGTTGATTCTGTTCATCTTGATCAATGCAGGGCTTTTTAAAACAGCAGGAACTTACTTTACTTAACCTTTATGTATGGCTGGTTTGTTGTACATTGAACACCGTGCCGGCCGGGTCCATGATCCAGTGCATATTGCCCGGTAGTTTCTCAATCTCATCGCAGGTTTCCACGCCTTTTGATTTTAAATAGTCAGTGGCTGTCACTACATCCGGAACCGTTAGTTGCAGCCATGTTTCAGCGTGGGTGTAATTGTCAACACAATCAAGCCAGATAATATTATGCCCAAATTTTACCTGGTGGGTTCTTGAAACTGTTGGATTGTCAATTGGTTTTTCTTCCACCTCCAGTTTCAGGATGCAACGGTAAAAAGCAACCGTCTGTTCATATTTGCTTTTGGGTATTTTGATCGCAATATTGATACCTGCTTTAAACGTTGTTTCCATGATAAACCTTGTTTAAAAAGTGATTTGATAAGGGGAGTATTGAAAAGCACTTTACCCAAATATACATAGTAAGTGAATAGTGAGGGCGTTGTTTGATTGCTGGCTGGTATAACGTGTAAAAAACTGACAATGGAGCTGTTGTTCCTCTTCGATCTCTTAGTCTCTGTTGGGGAATTATTGTTAAAAAGCTGCCTGCTGTTGTTTGGTGAGAATTAGTAGCTAACTCTAGCGATGTTTTCTAATTAAAAGGCTAATTCAAAGATTGGCATCGATAACAATTCGCTTGATTTTATTTTGAATAACGTTTTGCTCTTACCAACTCAACTTCTTTCGTAATCTCACCAAGTGCAGGGGCTGATATAGCTTTCGAACATAACTTTTTTTAATACAGCTGCAAAGCCGTTTTTAGTCGTGTCTTTAACGGTCATGAAGTTTAAAGCCGCTAGAACCTTTAATAGCTTCGGAACTATTGGATTTGATATATGAATTTCCATTGTGTTCATGTTTTAACTTAGAGAAAAGGGGTAAAAATTTGAATTCTGATGACAACTAAGACCGCCTGGCTTCTCGTCGAGTTCAGCAAAGGTACAATGATGTATGACCCGTTTTGCAATAATGGTTGGTGTAACGATGACCCCATGTTAGCGGCAGCTTTTTTTAAAGCAAAAAAAACCTGCAAAAATTGCAGGGCTTAAAATTGTCAACAGTGACAAAATCGAGTTTATATTAATTTTATCAGGTGGCTTCGATAAAACATAAGCTATTGCTTGTTTTACCAAGTCATTTAAACTTATATTCTTAATAGACGCATAGTGAGCTGCTTCCCTATGTAATTCAGAGGGAATGCGAACATTAAAACTTCCTTTGTATGCCTTTTCAGGATGCTTCTCCAGCATTTTACAAGTTTCTAAATAATCTTCAACGGCATCTTGAAAAGCTTCCTTTAAATCTTTTACACTTGTTCCTTCGAAACTTATTAAATCATTAATGCCTATTATTTTTCCATGAAAAACTTCATCTTCGGCATTAAAATGTACCGTAGCAAAATAACTTTTATACTCTAAAATATCATTCATTTTTTAACTTTCCTTTTTCAGTTAGCGCAAGTATTACATCGTTTATTTGATAGCGCTTTAAAACATTTCCGGGATGTGGTTTATGAAGACTAATTATATGGTTGGTTTTATCTACAAATTTCCTTCTTGATCCACCTGTTTTACCGGTTTTTAATTCTTCATAATCAAAATGTCTCAATAGTTTTAATAGTTCATCCCAAGTAAAATCTACTGGATTTGATAATAATTTTGCAATTAGCTTTTCAATCTTTGCCATCTAATCAATTTGTTTCTGTTACCGATTTTTTTCATTTTACAATTTTTATTGTTAAAGTTTAATGGTTGGATTTGCAACTAAAATTCAGTTGCAAATTAGTGACAAATGGGGATAATGGCAAATAAACTTTAGAATGATTTCTGAGTGCTCATTATATATTTATACAGGCTAATATACCTTCCTTTCACACAAATACAATTTTCGTACAAGTCTCGGCTTGATTCCGATTTAAAAAAAGTAAAAGCAGTTGTTGAGTAGCGAAACTTTTGGGGCGCTTTGTTGACGGTAATGCTGCTCTCAGTTATGGTTTTCTTCTTCGGCCTCCACCCCTGTATCAAAACAGTATACTGTTTGTATCGTAACCGAACAGCTTTATTTCTAAGACTTTCGAAACGCATTGATTATCAATGATTATTTTTCTGGCACATTGTTCCTTATCATGTATACCGTATAGCGAAAACAACTTAAAAAATTTAAAAGTAGCAGTCATGAAAAAGCAAAACCAAGGTTACCTTTTATATGTAACCAAAATGGAACTCCTCAACTTAACAAACATTGTTGAAGAGCGATTGGATGTGAACTACAAAGTAGCAGGCAAAAAGCCATCTTTTACATCTGCTGAATTGTGGAATATGCAACGCCAGCGCAGGTCCTTTGTTCAGCGGAGGGGAATTATGTAACACTGTACGCTGTTGACACAGAAGGTTTTACAAAAGTGAACGGTGTTCGAAACCGGACAGTTTTTGTATCAATAGCGTACAGTTTATTTCAAAAATTCGTCATAACCTTTTGAAAAACAATTGTTTATAATTTGGCACCCGTTTTACTTTACCAGCCATGCCAGTAAGTAAACACAGCCAGGCAGTATTAAAATTTACAACAACAACACATGGACAGGGTAATAGAAAAGAAATTCTGGAATAAAAAGAAGATTTGGACGATCGCTGGTATTGCTGGTCTTGGTTTGCTGGCTTTTGCCAGCTTTTATCTTACCTCGGGTAATGCTAAACTGAATGTAGAATCAGACAGGATCACCATCAGCGAAATTAAAGAAGGTCCGTTCCAGGAATTTATTCCAGTGAATGGCGTGGTGATGCCACTGAGTACCATCTATCTTGATGCCATGGAAGGTGGCCGTGTGGAAGAGAAGTTTGTTGAAGATGGTGCTATGATGAAAAAAGACCAGCCGATTTTAAGATTGAGCAATACCGACCTGGAACTGCAACTGGCCAACCAGGAAACACAGGTATTCAATGTGCTTACACAAATGCAGATCAGTAAGAACAATGCAGAACAAAATTCCATCAACCGCCAAAACCAGGATGCAGAAGTGGATAACGCACTAAAAGAAGCAGAACGCCTGTACAATGTAAACAAGAAACTCTACGATAAAAAGGCCATTGGGTTGCAGGAATACCAAAGCAGTAAAAATTTATACGATTACCAGCAGCGGAGAAAGAAGCTGACAGAGGATATTATGAAGACAGATGCAGTGAGTATGAAACAGCAGGTGAACCAGATGGGAGAGAGCTACGACCAGATGAAAAGAACACTGGCGCTGATGCGCAAAAAAGTAGGTGACCTTATTGTAAGGGCACCGGTAGATGGACAACTGACATCATTAGACGCAGAAATAGGACAGAACAAAAACAAAGGTGAAAGACTGGGCCAGATTGACGTGACCAATGGTTTTAAAGTGCGGGTGGATATTGATGAGCATTATTTATCAAGGGTGTTTACTGATCTCAAAGGCGAAGCGGTGGTAGCAGGTAAGAATTACACCCTTACTATCAGGAAAGTATACACGCAGGTAACCGGCGGTCGTTTCCAGGTAGATATGATGTTTGCCGACAGTGTTCCTGCTGGTATCCGCCGCGGACAAACATTGCAGATACGGCTGGCCCTGAGTGATGAAAGAAAAGCCATCTTACTCGCCAAGGGCGGTTTTTACCAGCAAACAGGCGGCAACTGGATCTTTAAAGTAAATGATAACGGAACGGTGGCATACAAAATTGATATCCAGTTGGGCAGCCAAAACCCCGATTACTACGAAGTGATGCAGGGATTGAAAGTGGGTGACAAAGTGATCACCAGCAGTTATGAGAATTATGGAAATATACAGGAGCTCGTTTTAAAAAAGGGAAACCCCTAAATCCCCTAAAGGGGACTTTGCAAGAGTTATTAGATTTAAGTTGCCGCTAATATTTAATAGAAAGCTTGCTGAATTGCTTTAAACGATTTAAATAATAAACAACACTAAAGGCTCTTTTTAAATTGGGGCTTTTTAAAAAAATTAAGAATATGAAATTAAAAATACTCCAACTGCTGCTGTTATTTTTAAGCACCGGTTTACTGGTTTCTTCAAAAGGAACAGTTAGTAAAAGCAAAAAGAATTGTTCGATAAAATGTACGGAAGCTAAAAGCCGGCCCGTAGAGAAGAAAGAGAAAAAGAAAAAACAGTCTGCCAGTTATCCCTATGCACTGGCACCGGGTAGTTATATTTTTTATTACTAAGCCATTTATAATCAGTCTAAACATCTCAATTTATAGCTATGATCAAGATCAGCAACTTAGAAAAAACCTACCGCACCGAAGAAGTGGAAACAGTGGCGCTCAGCAAATTAACCATTGACATTAAAGAAGGCGAATTTGTTGCCATTATGGGCCCATCGGGTTGTGGTAAAAGTACATTGCTTAATATACTGGGTTTGCTCGATGACCTGGACAGTGGCACGTTTGTTTTTAATGGTACGGATGTATCCAAATTCAATGAACGCAAAAGAGCTGACCTGCGCAAACACAATATTGGTTTTGTATTCCAGAGTTTTAACCTGATTGATGAACTCACAGTTTTTGAAAATGTTGAACTGCCCTTGATCTATACCGGTGTAAAAGCAGCAGACAGGAAAAAGCGTGTGGAAGAAGTATTGGATAAAATGCAGATCATGCACCGCCGCAATCACTATCCGCAGCAACTGAGCGGTGGACAGCAGCAACGTGTTGCCGTAGCAAGAGCCGTGGTAAATAAACCCAAAATAATTTTAGCGGATGAACCAACAGGTAACCTTGATTCAAGCAATGGTAATGAAGTAATGCAGTTACTCACAGAATTAAACGAACAAGGCACCACCGTTATCATGGTTACGCATAGTGAACATGATGCCCGGTACAGTCACCGCATCATTCGTATGCTGGATGGACAAACGGTGACGGAGAATATTTTAGTGTAACAGTGTCAACAGGCAATTGTGAACAGGCAATAGCCAAGAGGTAGATATGTAAAAAGACAATTGGCAATTAGCAACAAGGCAAAAGGGGCAAGATGATAATAGTGGCAATTGTGAACAGGCAATTGTCGATAGTCATAGTGGCTAAGAGTCAATGGGGTAATTGACAACCGGTAATAACAAGAAGGAAAAGTAAAACGCAACTGTGTAAGAGGGGCAATAGGTAAATTGTCACTTTACAAAAGAAGCAATAGGTGACAATCCGCTATTCGCCATTAACATTCACTATTCACCATTGACAATTCACCATTCACCCTTCACCAATCACCACTACAGCCATGATAAAAAACTATATAACCATTGCCTGGCGTAATCTTCGGCGCAACAAAGGCTTTTCTTTTATTAATATAGCAGGTTTAGCAATGGGCATTGCGGCAGCATCACTCATTCTAATCTGGTTGCTGAATGAAGTTAGTGTTGATCGTTTTCATGTCAACAGCAACAGGATCTATAATGTATTTAATTCCGACAAGCACGATGGAAAAATATATACGTGGAACACCACTCCTAAAGTGATGGCCAAAGCTATCCAGCAGGATTATCCCGAAGTGGAATCTGTAGTTAGAGTAAACTGGCCGCAACCTTTACTGTTTACAGCAGGTGACAAAAAGCTAAAAGCAAAAGGAAGCTGTGTCGATTCCGGTTTCCTGGCCATGTTTAGTTTCCCGCTTGTAAAAGGCAACATACAGTCTGCCCTGCAGAAAAACTATTCTGTTGTAATAACCGAATCACTTGCCAAAAAGCTCTTTGGGAACGAGGAGCCGGTTGGAAAAACAGTGCTGATTGACAATGCAGATAATTTTACAGTTACTGCTGTTTTAAAAGAGCTGCCCAATAATACTACTTTCAATGTTGAGTACCTTATACCCTGGTCGTACATGCGCAGTAAGGGCTGGGATGATGATAATTGGGGAAACAATTCTACCAATACATTCGTGCTGCTTAAAAAGGAAGCCGCCCTTGCTTCCATTGCTCCAAAAATAAAAACGATGAGGAGCCGGTACGACGAAGATTCCCCTAAAATGGAAACCATATTATATCCGCTTAACCGGTTGTATTTATATGGACAATTCGACAATGGTAAAGAAAGCGGAGGAAGAATAGAGATCGTAAGGCTCTTTGCTATCATTGCTGGTTTTATACTTTTAATTGCCTGTATCAATTTTATGAACCTTTCTACCGCCCGCAGCGAAAAAAGGGCGAAAGAAGTAGGAATCCGTAAGGTGGTGGGTGCAGAGAAAAGATCGCTGATCGGGCAGTTTCTTGCAGAATCAATATTGATATCATTTATTGCGGGGTTATTTGCATTACTCATCATTACAGTGGCACTACCATTTTTTGGTGACCTTGTAGAGAAAAAACTGTCTCTCAATGTATTTGATTACCGCTTTTGGCTGGCAGCCTTGGGTGTTATTGTAGTTACCGGGTTGCTTGCAGGCAGTTATCCTGCTTTGTATCTCTCCAGTTTTAAACCTGTGCTGGTGTTGAAAGGTACTTTTAAAAAAGTGAATGCCGTAGTAACACCAAGAAAAATATTAGTTGTATTGCAGTTCACATTTGCCATCATGCTTATTATTGGAACCATTGTGGTAAGGCAGCAATTACAAAATGCACAGCAACGGCAAACTGGTTATTCAAAAGACAACCTGGTGTACACTTTTTTAGAAGGCGATATTGAAAAGAACTATACCATTATTAAAAATGAATTACTCAACAGCGGAACCGCACTTTCTGTAACTAAAACCAGTGCCCCCATAACCGAAGGCTGGAGCAATAGCTGGGGTTTTGAATGGAAAGGAAAAGATCCCAACGATAAAACGGTAATAGACCGTTATTGTGCCGATGATGATATCTGCAAAACCACCGGAATGCAGATCGTACAGGGAAGGGATATTGACCTGGACAAATTCCCTGCCGACTCCACTGCTATGTTGTTGAATGAAGCTGCTGTTAAGCACATGAAACTTGCCAATCCTGTTGGTGAAACCATCAGTGATAATGGCATCGACTGGCATGTGGTGGGCGTAATTAAGGATTTCATTTTAAAATCTCCCTACCGCCCAGTGGAACCCCTGGTGATTGAAGGGGCCAAAGGGTGGTTTAATGTAATGCAGATTAAATTCAATACAGCTAAAACCACTGCACAAAACCTTGCCGCTGCAGAAAAAATATTCAAGATCTATAATCCCAACTATCCTTTTGAATACACTTTTACAGATGAAGCGTATGGTCAAAAATTTGAGAACGAAAAACGGCAGAGCAAATTGGCGGGCTTGTTTGCATCGCTTACCATTTTAATTTCCTGCCTCGGCTTGTTTGGGCTGGCAAGCTATATGGCAGAAACCAGAGTAAAAGAGATTGGTGTAAGAAAAGTGCTGGGAGCCTCTGTATTGGGAATTACAAAATTACTATCTAAAGATTTTTTACAGCTGGTAATCATTTCATTCATTATCGCTGCACCGCTTTCTTACTGGAGTATGTACAACTGGTTACAGGATTATCCATACCGGGTATCGCTGCAATGGTGGGTGTTTGTACTGGCAGCAATAGTGGCCATTGCCATTGCCCTGTTAACTGTTAGTTACCAGGCTATTAAAGCGGCATTGGCAAACCCGGTAAAAAGTTTAAGATCAGAATAAATAAGAATCCGGCATATAGAATTATAGGGACAATTGTACATCAGCGTACAACTGGTGTGCGTTATCGGACAGGTTTCTTGTAAAGGCACTTATAAGATGTTTATAATCATATTCTTAGGTGTTGGCATACCCGTTGATAACATACAGGAACTTCATAACATACAATGATTGTTGTTTTGTAAACCCTGTTAGGAATTTAAGAACAGAATTAAACTGTAAACCATGATAAAAAGTCTCTTCTTCATTGCCATCCGCAATTTTAAAAAAGATAAATGGTACAGCTTGCTGAATGTTCTGGGTCTTACTATTGGAATCACCTTCAGTCTTTTTCTCATTTTTTATATAAAGGATGAATTGAGTTACGATCGGTTTAACCCCAAGGCCGGTAACGTATACAGGATAAATTCATTCATACAGGAGAAAGACAAAAACACGGACTGGGTTTTGACGCAGTTACCATTGGCAGCCACCTTAAAAAAAGATTTTCCTGAAGTGGAAGATGCGGTGCGTTTTTCAGGAAGGGAGAGAACCTTGTTTAAAAATGGTGAGAACAGCTTTTATGAAACAAAGGCTTACTATGCAGACAGTACTGTGTTCAATGTTTTTCCAGCAAAATTTATAGAAGGTTCACCGGCTAAAGCATTAAGTGAACCGTTCAGCATTGTCCTGAATAAAACGCTGGCCGAAAAATATTTTGGAAAAAATGTTTCTGCGGTTGGGAAATCATTGAAAACGGTGTACGACCTGTACAAGGTAACGGCAGTTATTGAAGACCTGCCAAAGAATACACATATCCGTTATGAAATGCTGATCTCCATGACCACCATGATGAGACAGTTTGGGGGAGGTGGAGAAGGCAGTTGGGGAAACTTTGGCTTTTTTACTTATGTGTTGCTGAAGCCAGGAACCAGTGCAAATGCTGTGAATGCAAAACTGGAGAATGTATACAAGAAAATGGTGGAGCCTGTTTTTAAACCTTTTAATATCACCATGAAATACGGCATTCAGCCAATAACAGATATACACCTGAATTCAAAGTTGCAATACGAACCGGAAGAATCAGGCAGCATGTCTTATATCTGGATTTTTGCGGCGGTTGCTTTTTTTATGTTGTTGATAGCCTGTATCAATTATATGAATCTCACAACAGCCAGGAGTGCAAGAAGGGCAAAAGAAATTGGCATCCGTAAAGTAACAGGTTCTACAAAAAAGCAATTGATACTGCAGTTCCTCAGTGAGAGCCTGCTTACATCTTTGGCGGCTGTTCTGCTGAGTGTAATATTGGTACTGATTTTATTGCCTGTGTTCAATGGTATATCCGGCAAATCATTTACACTGCACACTTTGTTTGCCCCGGTGAATATTTTATTATTGCTGGGTATCATTCTATTTACAGGATTACTTGGTGGCAGTTACCCGGCTTTTTATTTATCCTCCTTTACGCCTGTTGGAATATTGAAAGGTGCTTTGTCAAAGGCTTCAGGCAATATCAGTCTTCGCCGCACGCTGGTGGTATTGCAGTTTTCCATTTCAATGATCATGCTGATCTGTACATGGGTAGTGTATTCCCAACTGGCTTACCTGCAAAAAAAGGATCTCGGTTTTAGTAAAGACCAGGTGATGACCATAACGGTGAATACAGGTGAAGATGAAAGGGGGAAGATATTTGCAATGAACAACGAACTACGTGCATTACCTGGTATACAGAATGTGGGTACTGCTAATTCCTACCCGGGTGCACCCAATGTTAACCTCAATCTTTTTTCAGTACAAACAAAAGAGGGTTATACAGATAAGGCCGTGGAATGTTATGCAGCTGATGAAACCTATCTTTCAACCCTCGGTATCGGTATTGCAAAAGGAAGGAATTTTTCGGGTGCAGCTGATACATTGCACAGTATCCTTGTAAATGAGTCCATGGTAAAGCATTTTGGATGGGATGAACCTATTGGCAAACGGATCAAATTTCCCGGTGATACGAGCGGCAATTATCTTGAAGTAGTGGGTGTTTTTAAAGACTTTAATCAAAAGTCGCTATACAATCCAATCTCGCCCCTGCTGATGTTTTATGGACCCAATGGGAATGTGATACAGGTAAAAACGATCGCAGCAGATATCAAATCAACCATCGCAAAAGTGGAAGCCATTTGGAAGAAATATTTTCCCCAGTTATTGTTTGAGTATAAGTTCCTGGATGAAGATTTTAATTCGCAGTATGCAGCCGATCAAAAAAGAGGAAAGATCTTTGCTGCCTTTTCGATACTAACGATCATCATTACCTGTCTTGGATTGCTGGGCTTAACAGCCTTTACTACCCAACAAAAACAGAAGGAGATCAGCATCCGCCGTGTATTAGGCGCCAGCACGGGTCAAATGGTGGCCATGATCACAAAAAATTATTTATGGCTGTCATTGATCTCGGCTGCTATTGCCTTCCCCGTGGCCTGGTATTTTATGAGCAACTGGCTTAAAGTTTTTACCTACAGCACGGGGCTGTCTGTACTGCCCTTTGTTATTTCAGCCCTTGTAATAGTGTTTACAGCTTTTGCCACAGCCACTTTTCATTCAGCCAAAGCAGCATGGGCCAAGCCGGCGAAAATTTTACGCAGCGAATAAAAATATTGACATTTAAAAGCATTGCCATGATAAAAAATTATTTCAAAATAGCCTGGAGAAATTTATGGAAAAATAAAACCTTCTCCTTTATCAATATACTTGGGTTGGCATCCGGGCTCGCTTGTTTTTTATTGATCGCTTTGTTTGTTATGGATGAACTGAGTTACGACAGGTTTTATAAAAAGGCCGACAGGATATACCGTGTAAACTCAGACATTGTTTTTGGCGGGGCAGTGCTTCATTTTACAACAACGCCGGATATGATGGGGCAGCTGCTGCAAAAGGATTACCCACAGGTGGAAGATTATGCCCGGCTGTATACCAACGAAGGAAGCCAGATGGTAAAAAAGGGAAATGAATTTATCACGGAGGAAAATGCAGCTTTTGCAGATTCCACTTTTTTTAATGTGTTTGATTTTGCAGTAGTGGAAGGAGAATTAAAAACTGCGCTGCATGAACCGAATACAATTGTTATTAACGAAACTACTGCTAAAAAATATTTTAGCGGGCAGTCAGCCGTGGGAAAAACTTTGGAATTTAAAACGGATGGCGGTACCGCTCCTTATAAAGTTACGGCCGTGATCAGGGATATCCCCCGCAATTCACACATGAATTTAAGCATGCTGATGTCTATGAAGAATGTGGACTACAACTGGGGACAGATCACCAGCCATAATTTTCATACCTATCTTTTATTAAAAGAAGGAACAGATCATAAAGTATTTGAAAAGAACTTCACTGCCTATATCAATAAGTACGTGTTGCCATCTATACAGGCAAATATGAATGTAAGTTCCATGAGTGAACTGGAGAAGCAGGGCAATTCATTGAAATATTCCCTGATGCCTTTAACCAGCATTCATCTCTATAGTGATTACAATCATGAAATAACACCTCCAGGCAGTATCAAATACGTATACATCTTTGCTGCTGTAGCCTTGTTTATTTTATTGATCGCCTGTATGAATTTTATCAACCTCAGCACAGCCAAAAGTGCCCGGCGTGCCAAGGAAGTTGGTATCCGGAAGACATTGGGTACAGAAAGAAAAACATTGATAGCACAGTTTCTTTTTGAATCAGGCTTTACTGCTTTTTTAGCCATGCTGATAGCAATAATTATTGCCTGGCTGGTGATGCCTTTATTCAACTCAGTGTCGGGCAAAGAGATTGTGATGATGGACCTCCTCACCGGCAGGATGCTTGCAATCATTTTATTACTGCCGCTTGTTGCAGGATTGCTGGCAGGCAGTTATCCTGCTATTTATCTTTCATCTTTTAACCCGGTAGCGGTATTGAAAAGCAGCAGCGGTGCCCTGGTGAAAAAGAGCAGTCTGCGCAGTGCACTGGTGGTTTTTCAGTTTGCCTCTTCTATATTACTGATCACGGGTACATTGGTTGTTTACCGTCAACTTAATTATATTCAAAATGCCAAATTAGGTTTTAATAAAGACCAGGTACTCGTGATCAACAGCGTGTATGCATTGGGTAATAATGCCAGCGTGTTTAAAGATGCGGTACTTGGAATGAGTGGTGTGAGCAGTGGCACTTTAAGTTCCTACCTTCCTGTATCCTCTTCCAGCCGGAGCGACAATACTTATTCCAAAGAGGCGGTAATGAATGCCAAGAATGGAATTGATATGCAGACCTGGAATATTGATCATGATTACATCAAAACGATGGGGATGGAAATTATCAGGGGCCGCGGTTTTTCCAAAGCCTTTGCAGACTCTAATGCCATGATCGTTAACGAAACCACGGCTAAGTTTATTGATGAAAAAGATCCCATCGGAAAAAAAATGTATGCAGGTGGCAATCAATACACGGTGATCGGTGTGGTGAAGAATTTTCATTTTGAATCGATGAAGCACCAGGTGGGTCCGCTTTGTATGCTGTTGCGTAACAGTACCGGTTATGCGGCTTTTAAAGTGAATGCAGCCAATGTAACTGGTTTGCTTACGCAGGTAGAAAATAAATGGAAGACCATGTCTGCCGGCGTACCCTTCAGCTACCGTTTTTTGGATGACTCTTTTACAGAAATGTATCATGATGAGCAACGCATTGGTAAACTGGCTTTGTCATTTTCCATATTGGCGATATTGATTGCCTGCCTGGGTTTATTTGGTTTGGCAGCCTTTACAGCAGAACAAAGAACAAAAGAGATCGGCATAAGAAAAGTACTCGGTGCCAGTGCTGCCAGCGTGATCAACATGCTGAACAAAGAATTTATCAAACTGGTATTGATCTCTTCAGTTATCGCCATTCCGTTGGCCTGGTGGGCAATGAATAAATGGCTGGAAGATTTTGCCTACAGGGTGGAGATTGGCTGGTGGGTATTTGTGGTGGCGGGTATTATCGCATTGCTGATTGCTGTATTGACGGTTAGTTCACAAGCGATCAAGGCAGCTTTTGCCAACCCGGTTAAATCATTGCGCAGCGAATAACGTATGACAGTTTGAACTGCATGATGTGATTAAGAAATTTCAAACAGCAGTACTATGATTTTGATGGTCACTGTAATTAACAACAGGTAAACCGATAGCCATGATAAAAAATTATTTTAAAACAAGTGTCCGTAACCTTTTGAAAAACAAAGGATACAGTTTCCTGAATATTTTTGGGCTGGCAATCGGCATTACCTGTGCAGGGTTGATCTTTTTATGGGTGGAGGATGAAGTAAGTTATGACCAGTTCAATGCAAAAAAAGATAATCTCTATTTTATAAGAGAGCATCAAAAGTATGAGACATACACAGCCACTTTTGGTTCCACTCCCGGTCCACTGGCACCAGCTATGCAGGCAGAGATTCCGGGTATAGCCAATACCTGCAGACTGGACGACCAGAACGCCACACTCTTTACCATCGGAGATAAAACAATCTATGCTGGGGGTATTTATACCGAGCCATCTTTGTTCAGCATGTTTACATTACCCTTTGTGGAAGGCGATGCGAAAACTGTTTTTAAACAACGGTATTCACTGGTGATAACAGAAACCACTGCGAAGAAATTTTTCGGGAGTTCTAAAAATGTCGTAGGCAAAACAGTCAGGCTGGATAATTCACAGGACTATGTTGTGAGCGGAGTAATAAAAGATATTCCGCAAAATTCTTCCCTTCAATTTGAATGGGCTGCACCTTTTGAGATCATGTATGATAAAAGTCCCTGGCAGCATCAATGGGGAAATAATTCTTTGAGCACTTATGTAGAATTAAAACCGGGGGTGGATGCGGCAACGGTGAATAAACAATTGTATGGCTTTATACAGCAAAGGATTCCCGACGCAACTGCACGCCCTTTTTTATTTAGTATGAATCATTGGCATTTGTATGATGAATTTGACAACGGTGTGGCTACAGGCGGCGGACAAATAGAATATGTACGCCTGTTCTCCATCATCGCCTGGATCATTTTATTTATTGCCTGTATCAACTTTATGAACCTGGCTACAGCCCGCAGTGAACAAAGAGCAAAAGAAGTTGGTGTAAGAAAAGTATTGGGCGCAGGCAAACAAAAACTGATCGGCCAGTTTATAGGTGAAGCATTTTTTATGGCTGTTCTTGCTGCCGTAGTTGCTGTGATAATGATGTACCTGCTGCTTCCTTTATTTAACACCCTTGTTGAAAAACAAATGTTCCTGGCACTTACTCAGCCTTCTCATATTTTTTCGCTGGTGGCCATTACCGTTATCTGTGGACTGGTGGCCGGCAGTTATCCATCCCTTTATCTATCATCTTTTAACCCAGTATTTGTATTGAAGGGTATTAAGTTAAAAGATGGCAGTGCAGCTATAGTACGAAAAGGCCTGGTGGTAATGCAGTTTAGTATTTCTATTATACTGATCATTTCTACGGTCATAGTATTTCAACAGATACAGCATGTAAAAAGCCGTGATTTAGGATTTAACAGGAACAATTTAATAGAAGCGGATGCACAAGGAAATTTAGCCAACTACTATGAAGGCATGCGCAGGGACCTGTTGAACAGCGGTGTGGTGGAAGATGTTGCATTAAGCAATCATACCATGTTATACGGCGGAAATAACACCGGCGGTTTTGACTGGGAGGGAAAAGCACCCGGGGCAAAAATACTTATATCCATGCGCTATGTAACACCGGAATATTTCAATACTGCAGGTATGAACTTGTTGAATGGAAGGGGTTTTACAGCAATAGATTCGGTAGAATCAACCAATATGAATGTAATCATTACCAGGTCATTTGAAAAACTGATGGGTACTGAAACTGCTGTAGGAAAAATAATACGGGAGGGTGGAGATACCACCGGTACAAAAATTAACGTGGTGGGTGTTACCAATGATTATGTATATGGTAATATGTATGGCACGCCTGACCCGGTAATGTTTATCTGCACATCTCCGGGGCGTACCAATAAAATGTACCTCCGTTTAAAAGAGTCGCATGCTGCAACAGCAGCGCTGGCAAAAATTGAAGCGGTGATAAAGAAAAATAATCCTGCTTATCCTTTTAATTACAGGTTTGTTGACGAACAGTTTAACCGGATGTTTCAGAATGAAGCACTCATCAGTAAACTATCGAGATTGTTTGCTTTATTGGCCATTGTTATTTCCTGCCTGGGCTTGTTTGGTTTGGCAGCCTTTACCGCAGAGCGGAGAACAAAAGAGATCGGGGTAAGAAAAGTATTGGGAGCAACTGTGCCCGGTATAGCTGCATTGATATCAAAAGACTTTTTAAAACTGGTTGCAGTTGCCTGCGTGCTGGCATTCCCGGTAGCCTGGTGGATGATGAACAGCTGGCTGCTGAATTATCAATACAGAATATCTATCAGCTGGTGGATATTTTTCGTTGCCGGGGCTGCGGCGATATTGATTGCCATTTGTACAGTGAGTTACCAGGC
>ERZ795056.2061-NODE-2061-length-22805-cov-5.453670_pt1 | contig 22805 bp, 22 predicted proteins | sample MGYA00375140_ERZ795056 | MGnify/ENA primary metagenome ERZ795056 (study PRJEB30185, sample SAMN05720227) | activated sludge metagenome | isolation source: Anaerobic digester | place: USA | collected 2015-03-09 ... | reverse complement strand
ACCGTTAATAGTAGTCCCGGATTCGATAACAGTATATGGAGCAAAACGAATTATAGATACTCTTAATTCGGTGTTAACAACGGAATTAGTAACGGGCAAACTGGATAACTATACATCGTTTTCATTGGGTTTATTAAAAACACCGGATTTACAATATTCACCCGAGCAAGTTCAACTTACAATGGATGTACAAAAAATTGTTGAAAAAGAAGTAAGTAATGTTTTAGTTGAAATTGTAAATGTTCCATATGATAGGAATGTACTATTAATACCGGACAGGGTTTCAATTGGTTTAAGGGGTGGTATAAACGTCCTCGGAAAAATGAATATTGAAAAAGTTACTGCCGGTGTTAAATACAGCGATGTTGTGATGGATACTATCGGAAGTATTGCTCCCGAAATTTCTATTCCGGGGAATACCGAACTGATATATGTTAAACCGGACAGACTAAAATATATTATTAAAAAGTTTTAATTATGTTTATTACATTTGAAGGAATTGACTTCTGCGGAAAATCAACACAGGTTAGATTACTGAAAGAATACCTTGAGAAACAAGAAAAAAAGGTTGTATTAATCCGTGAACCTGGAGGGACTTCCATCTCGGAAAAAATAAGAGATATTTTACTTGATAAAAAAAATTCAGAGATGTCCATTGAAACGGAAATACTCCTTTTCTCTGCTTCCAGAGCGCAGTTAGTACGCCAGGTTATTCAACCATATATTCAAAAGAATTATTATGTTATTTCAGACAGGTTCCATGATTCTACAACTGCATACCAGGGTTTCGGCAGAGGAATTCCGCCCGATTCAGTAAAAGCGATAAACAATTTTGCTCTTGGAACCACGAAGCCGGATATTACGTTTTTTTTAGATATAACTATCGAGGAAGCCGAAAAAAGAAAATCAGCTAATTCGCTTATTGAACTGGATAGAATTGAATCCACAAAAGCTGAATTTTTTAGGGAGGTGAGGCGAGGATATATTTTCCTTGCTAAAAGTGAACCCCGGTTCAAACTAATCAACGGCTCGCTTCAGGTTGATACGATACATAAATTGATTGTTAATGAAATTGAAAAACTTGAAAAGGATAACGCACAGAATGAATAAAAGAAAAGCCATGAAAATATTCATAGCCGTTTCTCTTCTTTTTACTTTCGGCTTTTTGATTAATAAGTCGGATATCTATTTCGAAATTGCTAAGAACATTGATATCTTCACAAAAGTATACAAGGAAATCAGCTTTAATTACGTAGACGAGATTAATCCAGAACAGTTCCTGCGGGCAGGGATTAAAGGAATGCTGAATTCGCTTGACCCGTACACAGTTTTTATTGATGAAAAGAAACAGGATGATATCGAATTACTAACCAACAGCAAGTACGGCGGAATCGGTGTAACAATAGGAGTAAGGGAATCTAAGGTTACAATTATTGAACTAATGGATGGTTACTCTGCTCAAAGGCAAGGTATCCGTGTTGGCGATATAATAATCCAGGTTGACAGCGTAAAGATCAGCCAGGATAACTTTGAAGATATTTCATCCTATGTTAAAGGAGAACCGGGGACTTTAGTTCAACTGAAAATACTCCGCAACAGTGAAAAAGATACTATCCAGTTCAATATTCTTCGTGAAGAAGTAACAATTAAAAACCTTGTTTTTGCAGGTTTTGTGCCTGAAGAGAGCAACAATGTTTATCTAAAACTAACAGGTTTCAGCAGAACTGCCGGTGAAGAATTAAAAAAATCGATACTTGAACTCGGAAAGCAAAAAGAAATCAAATCTGTTGTTTTGGACCTTCGCGGAAATCCCGGCGGACTGCTTGATGCTGCCGTTGATGTTTCAAGTAAATTTCTTGAACGGGGACAATTAATAGTATCAACAAAAGGAAGAGACACAACAACTCTAAAGCAGTTCTTCTCAACTCAAGAGCCGCTTGTTAAAGATATCCCCCTGATTGTGCTTGTGAATGAAGGAAGTGCTTCTGCTTCGGAAATTGTAGCGGGTGCAGTTCAAGACCACGATAGAGGAGTGATTGTCGGGACACCTACTTTTGGGAAGGGACTGGTTCAAACTATCGTTCCCCTTTCTTACAATACTTCGTTGAAAATTACAACTTCAAAGTATTACACTCCCAGCGGAAGATGTATTCAAAAAATAGATTACTCAAAGAAGAACCCTGTCATTCCACAGTATGATACTTTGATAACATCTTCATTTAATACGGACAATAAAAGGATTGTTTACAGTAGCGGTGGTATAAAACCGGATTCAATTGTCAAAGAAAAAGAAATCTCCGGGTTGACAAAAGATATTCTTGCAAAGGGATTAGTTTTCAAGTTTGCTACCAAATTACTTGCAAATCATCCCGATCTTAATTTCAGTACACTTAAGAATGAGAAAATTTTCAATGAGTTTGTATCATTCCTTAAAGATGAAAAATATGAATACCGTTCCGAAATAAAACTAAAACTGGATGAACTGACTTCGGCAATTGAAAAAAACAAACATCTTAACGGTGTGAAATCAAGTATAGCGAATTTGAAAGAAGAAGTCACAAAGCTGACGAAAAATGAAGTTGAACAGGAAAAAGAAGATATTCTATTCCTTATACGGATTGAAATGGCTTCACGGTTTAACGGCAGGGAAGGTATTGTTAAAGAAATGCTTAAAGATGATATCCAGTTTCAAACAGCAGTTAAGCTTTTTTCTGATTTTACAAGTTATAATAAAATTCTAAATAGGTGATATGGGCTATATATTATTTCGATTGGACCCTACTTATTCTAAATGTCCATCATGTCATGCAATTAATTCATTACATAGGTCAAGAGCAAGAAAATTAAGTGAAAAGATAATTAAAGTTGTAGGGTTCTTGAAAATCTACCGTTGCAAAAACTGCGGATGGAGAGGGATTCGCTCGACTATTGTAATTACATCAAAGTCATTGAAGAACTTCGGTTACGTGCTTTTGATGGCAGTAGTGGCAGGGTTAATTATTTTTCAAATTTTAAAAAGATTTCTTTAACAGCAGTAAATTAAACTTACTACAAAACCGGGCTATTTAATATGGAAAAAAATATTCTTAATGAATTAAAAGGAATAGTGGGAGAAAAGAATTTTCTCGACTCTCAGGAAGATAAAATTTGCTACGCGTATGACGGAACACCGATGCTGAACCAGCTACCTGAAGCTGTTTTGTTCCCTGAGAATGAAGAGCAGATTTCACAGGTTTTAAAATTGGCAAATAAGTACAAATTTGCAGTAGTCCCGCGTGGAGCAGGCACCGGTTTAAGCGGAGGTTCGGTACCGGTTAAAGATTCTGTTGTAGTTGTTTTGACTAAATGGAATAAAATTCTTGAAATTGATGAAACAAACTTAACAGCACTCGTTCAACCGGGAGTGGTTACAGCACAATTTCAAAAAGAAGTTGAAAGCCGTGGACTGTTTTATCCTCCCGATCCGGGTAGTATGAATGTTTGTACAATCGGCGGGAATGTAGCAGAGAATGCCGGCGGATTACGCGGCTTGAAATATGGCGTTACAAAAAATTACGTGCTCGGACTCGAAGTCATTCTGCCAAACGGTGAATTACTTAAAGCCGGTGGAAAGAATATGAAAGATGTTGCCGGGTATAACTTACGCGATATAATGATCGGCAGTGAAGGTACTCTCGGTATAATAACAAAAGTATTACTGCGGCTTATACCCAAACCGACAAAAAACATTACTCTACTCGCCTACTTCGACAAACTCGTAAATGCAGGTCAGGCAATTTCTGATATTATTGCAGCACAGGTGGTACCATGCATGATGGAGTTTCTTGACAAAACAACAATCAACTGTATTGAAGATTACGTAAAAATAGGATTACCCAGAGATGCCGAAGCAATCCTTATTATTGAAGTTGATGGGAAAGGTTCAGCAGTTGATGATGAAGCGAATGCCGTGCTTGAAGTTTTGAAAAAAAATAATTCAAGTTATATTAAAACAGCCTCGACGGAGAGTGAATCGCTTGAATTGAAAACAGCAAGAAGAAGCGCATTCAGTGCTTTGGCAAGAAAGAAACCGACAACAATTCTTGAAGACGTTACAGTTCCAAGAAGCGAAATCCCGCGTATGGTACAGTTTATTCAGGATGTCGGTAAAAAGTTTAATGTTACTTTCGGTAATTTTGGACATTTGGGAGATGGTAACTTACACCCGACATGTCTTACCGATGAAAGAGACAAAGACGAAATCGAAAGAGCTCATAAAGCCTTTGAACTAATTTTTGATGAAGCTATCCGGCTTGGAGGTACCATCACAGGCGAACATGGAACCGGTCTTTCTAAAAAGAATTTCCTCGGTAAAGTAGCAGGTAACGAAGGTATCGAGTTTATGAAGAATATAAAAACTCTGCTTGATCCGAATAATATTTTAAATCCCGGAAAGATATTAACCTTAACGCCTAAATGCGAAGGAAGATTGCCGCATTCAAGAGAAGAGATCAAGGATTTTAACTAATGCCTAAGTTTTCCGTATTTCTTTTTTTGCTGGTTCACTCGATAACACTTTCACAGCAAATAGGCATCAATAATCAAATACTGCTGGACTCGCTTTTAGTACAATACAGTATTGATACGGACAGTATCACATCCTTTTTTTATAGCTCCGATATTAAAGATGGACTGTCATTTGAAGTGCAACAGGTTAATAAGTCGTGTACTGATTACCTCCTCTTTTTTCCGCAGTTGATAAACATTATTCCCTCCTGGGAATATGATCTCCTCTTTTTACATGAAGAACAGGTATTTGATGATTGTTACGAGTTTATACTCGGTAATGATATTTTGTCATCACTATACCGAATTCATAAGAATAATAAAAACGAAATCGTCAAAGCAGAAAGAATCAGTATTGATATAAATGTCGATTTCGGAGATGTTATCTCAACTTTATTTTTCAAAGATAACCTGTTGAGAGTTTACGTAAATGATTACTGCTATAGAATAAATAACACCCTGATTATTAGAACATTTGAGTACGAGAAATTAAAATTGACCGGTGAGAATGTCTATACATTAAAGGACAGCATTATTGCTCACGAGAAAAAAGTCTACGATTAATTATGAATAAAAAAGATTCTTACGAAGAACTACTTAAAGTTTTACCAAACGATGATATTTTAACACAATGCATGCACTGTGGAATGTGTCTTGCAACTTGTCCAACCTATAACGTTACACTTTTGGAGCGTTCATCCCCCCGCGGTAGAATACGTTTAATAAAATCACTTGCCGAAGGAAAATTAAAAATAACGGAAAAGTTTATAGATGAAATGGATTTCTGCCTTGATTGCCAGGCTTGTGAAACTGCTTGTCCCGCAGGTGTAAAATATGGTTTGATGGTAGAAAAAGCACGCGACCTTATAACAAAAGTTGGTGCTGGCTCTTTTGGTAAGAAATATATTCAAAGGTTTGCACTAAATTACATCGTAGCATCAAGCAGAAATATTAAGATTGTCGGCAGGTTACTATACTTCTACCAGAACTTCGGAATCGAAAAACTGATAAACAAAATTTTAAGTCTTATTAAACCCCTCAAGTTTTTTATTGAAATGAATAAAATGACTCCGAGGATTTCTAAAAAGTTCAGTGATGAACATATACCGGAGTACACCGATCCCGAAGGAGAAATAAAGTATAATGTAATTGTCCCCACCGGCTGTATTATGAATATCGCTTTTGCCGATATTAACTTCGATACTGTTGATGTGCTTCTCAAAAATAATTGCCGGGTAATATGTCCCAAAAATCAGCAATGCTGCGGTTCATTACTTGCTCATTACGGCGAGATGGATAAAGCAGAATTACTTGCAAGAGAAACAATTGATACATTTGAAAAATACGATTTCGATTTTATAGTATCAAACTCCGCTGGATGTGCTGCATACATGAAAGAATACGCACACATTTTCCATGATGACCCGGTTTATTCGGAGAAGGCGGCATTACTTTCATCCAAAGTAAAAGAGTTAACCGAGTTCCTTGCGATGATTGATTTGAATAAAGATTTTAAACCGATTAATGAAACGGTTACTTACCATGACGCATGCCATCTTTGCCACACACAAAAGATAATCAAACAACCGAGAGATTTAATTGCAGCTATTCCGGGACTTGAAATCAAGACGCTTGAAGAATCAATGTGGTGCTGCGGTAGTGCCGGTATTTATAACGTAATTCGTTATGAAGATTCAATGAAATTTCTTGAGCGGAAAATGGAAAACATAAAGTCGACAAAAGCCGGCACAGTAGTTACAGGAAACCCCGGCTGTATGGGACAAATACAATACGGTGCAGAGCGGTTTAATACTCCGGTTGAAGTAATTCATCCGGCTACACTTTTAAAACGCGCATACGATAAGAAGTAATATTATTAAAAGAGATTGCCCTAAAAGCTAACATTAAAAAAGCTTGAAGGGCAAGCTTTTAAATCAGAAAATTAAATTACGTTTAAGCACTTCTCAAGGTCGAATAATATATCTTCTACATTTTCGATACCCGCAGCAATCCTAATTCCTCCTGGATGAATACCATGCTCCATCAGTTTTTCTGGAGGAATAACAGAGTGTGTCATACTTGCCGGATGTTCAATAAGTGTTCTTGTGTGTCCCAGACTAACTGCGAGTGTCATTGTGTAGGCATATTGAGCTGCGTAATTCATAAATACTTTTGCAATGCTCTTAGCCTTGTCCGAGGATTCTGCTTTTAATGCAAAGAAAAGTAAACTGCCCGGTGCAAACTCTCCGTTCAATCCTATCATTTGCTTTTTTGCAACTGCATTATATTTGTAATCAGGTAAACCGGGATAGTTTACAAATTCAATCTTTGGATGTGAACATAGGAATTCTGCAATCTTCTGTGCATTCTTAGTTTGTCTTGCTATTCTCAAGTGCAAAGTAGGTAATCCATAAGTCAAAACAGTCCATGCAGATTTAGTACTCAATACAGCTCCGAAGTCTTTTCTATAGAGGAGCAGCAAGTCTCTGTATTTCATCGGTGCAATAACAACCCCTCCCATATCGGTACCAAACCCGCCTATTCCTTTAGTTAAAGAATGAACTACAAAATCGGCTCCATGGTCTAACGGGCGCTGGCAATACGGTGTAGCAAAAGTATTATCTACGACAATATAGATTTTATTTTCACTCCGGTTCTTATTCACCTCGTCAACAATTTTTCTCACTTCTTCAAGATCAATTATTTCAAGTGTCGGATTCGAAGGGGTTTCAAAATAGATAACTCGCGTTTTTTCATTAATGGAATTAGTAAGTTCCTCAAGTAATGTTAGGTTTACCATTACATTTTTAATATTGTACTTCGGGTACCAATTATTCAATAACGAAAGAGTACAGCCGTATAATGTTTTGTGAGAAATAATTTCATCACCTGTTTTAGTTAGTATTCCGAGAATTGCTGCAATTGCCCCCATACCCGATGAAAAGCTAACCGCGGTTTCACCATTTTCAACGTAAGCGAGATTCTCTTCAAGAATATCTTTGTTCGGTTCGCCAAGACGATCATATATGTATATGGGTTTTGAATTTTCTCCCATAAATTCCGGGTTGGCAAATTCGCTGAAACCTTCAGCCCCTCGTTCCACAGAATCCAACCTGAATATCACCGAAGAAGATAACGGTGCAACAACATGATGAGCATAGTCCCATTTCTTGGAAACATTTTTCCCGTAGATTATTCTTGTTTCCATCGAATACTTCGACTCATCAATCTTGTTGTTATTATTTGTTTTTTTTTCATCCGACATAACGCCTCCTTAAAGTAACTGTTGTTCGATTATTTCAAAGCCGATTCAATATCTTCAATTAAGTCTTCAATATCTTCCACACCGACAGATAACCTTACCAATCTATCGGACAAACCGATTTTCTCTTTTACTTCAACCGGTACCGAAGCATGTGTCATTGAAAAAGGATGACAGAGTAGACTTTCAACTCCACCAAGACTTTCTGCGAGTGTGAAAATTTTCACCTTATTCATTAGCTGAATTGCAGCGTCAACACTATCTAATTCAATTGACACCATTCCCCCGAAACCGCTCATTTGCTTTTTTGCGAGTTCATGATGAGGATGCAGTGGCAGCCCCGGGTAAATTACTTTTTTAATCTTCTGATGTTCCGAAAAATGTTTTGCCAGAGTTAGTGCATTGGAATTGTGTCGTTCCATTCTTAGTGCAAGTGTTTTGGTCGCCCGTAATGTAAGCCAGCAATCAAACGGTGATGGAATCGCTCCTACTGCATTTTGCACAAAGCGGATTTTTTTCTCATATTCTTCATTATTTGTAATTACAATCCCGCCTATAACATCACTATGTCCATTCAAATATTTTGTTGTACTATGTACTACTATATCAATTCCGAAAGATAACGGGTTTTGAAAATAAGGACTCATAAATGTATTATCCGCTACAGAAATAAGATTATTATCAGTTGCTAATTCGGCAGCTGCTTTAAGATCTGTAAGCGTTAGCAGAGGGTTTGTGGGGGTTTCGAGGTAAAGCATTTTCGAATTCGGTTTAATCGCTTTTTCCACGTTGGACAAATCGGATGTATCTACCCATGAAAAATCAAGTGCAAGATTACGCATTACAAATTCAAAAAGTCTATAAGTGCCACCGTAAACATTATCGCCCACTATTACATGATCGCCGGCTTTCAATAAACTCATTAAACTGTGGATTGCAGCAACCCCGCTTCCGAAAGCTATGCCGTACTTTCCTTTTTCAAGGGTTGAAATATTCTTTTCAAGCGAAGAACGGGTTAGATTATTTGTTCTGCCGTATTTGTATCCTTTACTTTTTCCATACTCTTCCTGTGCATATGTGGAAGTCATATAAACCGGTGTAATAACTGCACCTGTAGCTGAATCTGGCTCCTGCCCGGAGTGTATTGCTAATGTGGAAAATCCCATTTTGTAGTCCTATAGAAATGAATAAATTGATTTGCGCAAAAATAAGGATGAAAAGTGAGTGTTCAAAGAGGAATAAGTAAGTGTAATTGGTTAAATAGCTGTAAAGGAAATACGGAAAGATACTTCGCAAAAAAAAGACCCACAAAAAGTGAGTCTTAAAGAGTGGAGCTAAGCGGGATCGAACCGCTGACCTCTTGAATGCCATTCAAGCGCTCTCCCAGCTGAGCTATAGCCCCAATTGCAAAAATCAAATATTTAGTTTAGCAATATTCGCCGCAACGTCATCGGCTGATTTTTTTAATGCTGTGTTTTCTTCAGGCGTTAATTTCAATTCAATGACTTCTTCAACCCCTTTGCTTCCGAGTTTAACAGGAACACCGCAAAAAACATTATTCAATCCGTACTCTCCCTCAAGCCAGACCGAGCATGGTAATAATCTTTTTCCATTTCTGGCAATCGCTTCAACCATTTCTACAGTTGACGAAGAAGGGGCGTAATATGCACTTCCGGTCTTCAAATGATTAACGATCTCAATTCCACCGTTTCTTGCCCTATTGACTAATTCATCAATTCTTTTTTCAGATATTAATTCCGAAACCGGTATCCCGGAAACTGTTGAATATCTTACAAGCGGAACCATAGAATCACCGTGTCCGCCCAACACCATTGCGTGTACATCTCTAACTGAAACCTGTAATTCTTCAGCAATGAATAATCTAAATCTTGCCGAATCCAGAACTCCCGCCATACCGATAACACGATGTTTTTCAAACCCGCTAACTTTTAATGCAACATAAGACATAACATCAAGTGGATTGGAAACAACTATCAAAATACTATTTGGTGATTTTTCAACGACATGTTCTGTAACGGATTTAACAATTTTCGTATTGGCATGAAGCAGGTCATCCCTGGACATACCCGGTTTCCTTGCAAGTCCTGCTGTAATTACAACAATATCGGAATTTTGGGTTAGGTCATATGAGTTACTTCCGATTACTGCCGCATCAAATTCTTCGACCGGGGCACTTTGCCACATGTCAAGAGATTTCCCCTGAGGTATTCCTTCTAATATGTCTACGAGAATAACTTTTTCGGCTAAATGCTTTTCTGCAATTCTTTGAGCAGTAGTTGCTCCAACATTACCTGCTCCAATAACAGTGATTTTTCTCATAGGCAAAACCTGTTATTGAGTTGGTAATACAGAAACGAATTGCCTATCACCGCGCCCGACAGTAAATTTAACGGTACCGTCTGCAACTGCAAAAAGAGTATCATCTCCGCCTCTTTTTACATTTTCGCCTGGATGGAATTTAGTTCCTCTTTGACGAACAATAATTGAGCCGGCAAGAACGGATTCTCCACCGAATCTTTTTATACCAAGCCTTTGTGCATTACTATCTCTACCATTCCTTGTAGAGCCTTGTCCTTTTTTATGAGCCATAATGCTTCTCCTAAAATTAACCTATTTTAATAACTTCAATTCGGGTCAAGTTTTGTCTATGACCTTTAAGTCTTCTATAACTTTTTCTTCTTTTCTTTTTAAAGACAATCACTTTATCGTCTTTAACATGTTCAATAACTTTTGCTTGAACTTTAACGTCTGTCAAAAAAGGAGTCCCAATTTTTGTACCTGTTTCATCTGTGTAAAGCAGTACTGAATCAAAAGTTATTTCAGTTTCAGGTTCTGCTTCGATTTTCGGCACATAGTGTTTCTCATTTTCAGCTACTTTAAATTGTTGTCCTAAAATATCAACAACAGCTAACATTTCTTTACCTCTTTTATCAAAAATGAAGTTGCAAATTTAAGAAATCTATACTCTTAAGTCAATTTATTTTTGTTTAAAACAGTTACTATTCTATTACAGTTCACATCACTTTTCATAAAGTGTATAAAATATCAACACAAAACGTAATAAATACAGATTTTCAATGATTTTGGAGGATTGCGAGTACTTATTTTTTTAATCTAAAAAAGAAAGTTGACCCGGTACCGATTTCGCTTTGAAGTTCAATTTTTGAGCCATGCGCTTCAACAATGTGTTTAACAATTGCCAGCCCCAGCCCGGTTCCTCCCACATCTTTTGAACGAGCTTTGTCTACCCTGTAAAATCTTTCGAAAATTCGTTCTTTATCTTCAGGGGCAATTCCGATACCGCTGTCTTTTATAATAATTTTCCCGGTTCTATCTTCTTCTTCAACAATTACTTCTATTGAGCCGCTCTCGGTATATTTAATTGCATTTTCAAGCAGATTTGTTATTACCTGTTTTAACCGGTTTTTGTCCCCGTACAATTTCAAATTCTTCCTAACAGGGTGAAAAATCAATTCGAGGTTCTTGCTATTTGCCAAAGGAATGAAATCATTGATTAAACCGGAAAGATATTCCCCGATATTGAAGTACCTAAAACTCATTCGCATTTCACCCGATTCAATCATTGAAATATCTATCAGATCATTTAAAAGATTGCTAAGGCTGATTGTATGCGTGTTCGCTTTTTCGAGAAAATACTTATTCACTTTTTCATCATTAATTGCTCCGTTAAGCAATGTCTCAATATATCCCTGTACTGCAAAAATAGGAGTCCTTAATTCATGCGATACATTTGCAAGAAACTCTGTTCTCATTCTCTCTAATTTTTTCAAGTATTCGATAGCTTCTTTGTTCTTTATGAACATCTCCCTGATTTCATCCTCTAAAATGAAGAGGCTCTTCTGAAGTTTTATCTTATCGGGTGAAGAATAATTGTTCCTTTTAATGTTTTGAATTACGCTTCTAATTTCTTCAATTCGCTTTTCACTTTTCTTTTTAATCATCACGAAGAGTAATATGGTTAAAACGAGTAAAAATGCTATTGCAATCTTTAATTCATCGTTAAATCCGAAATAGAAAGAGAGTAAAAGTAAAGCGCAAATATCAAAGATTAGAATTTCTTTGAAGTAGGCAAAACTTCTAAGTTGTAATGAAATGTTTCTAATTGTCCTCTTTAAAGCGATAGCCCACCCCTTTTAAAGTCTCTATCAAATGCGAGTAAACATCAAGTTTTTCACGAATTTTTCTTATGTGAACGTCAACTGTTCTATCAACCACATAAACATCCGAGCCCCAAACATTTTTAAGAAGGCTTTCCCGGCTATGAACTACACCAGGGTTACTCGCTAAATAATAAAGAAGTTCAAATTCTTTCCGGGGAAATACTTTTTCGTTATCGTTTATCGAAATAATATATCTTTCTCTGTCTATTACAAGGGGCCCGATTTTAATGACCGGTGCTTGTTCCGACTCTGGTGTTGTATTAACAGTTACTTTCCGAAAATTCGATTTAACACGTGCAATAAGTTTTTTAGGAGAAATCGGTTTCTGAATAAAGTCATTCGCTCCCAACTCAAGACCGAGCACTTCATCTACTTCGGATGATTTTGCTGTTAGAAAAATCACCGGTAGATTTTTATACTCTTTCGATTCTCTTATTGCTTTACAGACTTCAAAACCGTTCATTTTCGGCATCATAATATCAAGTATTACCATATCAGGATTCAGCTTAAGTGAATCAATAGCCTGGCTGCCGTTGAATGCAGTAATTACGTCAAAGTCTTCGAGTTCAAGATTGTATTTTAAAAATTCAACAATATCTTTTTCATCATCAACTAAAAGTATCTTTTTTTTCATAATTTAATTTCTTCCTTCTGAACAGCCGATTTATAAATCTTCTCTACTATTTTCATAGTATAAAGAGATTCTTCTGCACCATTGCAAGTAACAACACCGCGGTCTATTAACCCGGCAATATGTTTTAATTGGTTCGAATAAGATTTCTTGTAGAGTTCTTCTGTTTTAACCGAGCCCGATGAGGTTAATTCGATTTTCCTATTGTTGATTACTTTATTTAACTGCTGCGGTGTCAGCGATACACTCCCCTTTGAGCCAAAAACTTCAAGGCAAAACGAATCATTTTCTTCTTCAATCGACCAGCTTGTTTCAATAGAAATTGTTGCGTCGTTTTTATTTCTCAACAAACAAATTGATGTATCTTCAACGCTTTTTGTATTTATTGAATAATTTTGAGCCGATACAGAAACAATCTCCTCAAAATCAAGCAGCCATAAGGCAATGTCAAGTAAAACGATTCCAAGGTCGAGCATTACCCCGCCCCCTGCATCTTCTTTCCTTACAAACCATGCTGCATCGCTGCTCTGTCTTCTGAACCAGCGGCATTTCAAAAAAAAGGGATTCCCAATTTCATTAGAAGATAAAATACTTTTAAGAAGCATTAAATCCGGTCTGAATCGCATATTCATCCCGATAAAAACGGACACTCTCTTTTTTTTAGCTGCCTCGACAATCTCAAATGCTTCTTTATGATTTCTTGCAATAGGTTTTTCAATTAGAACATTTTTTCCGCAATTAATACAGTGAAGTGCAATTTCTTTATGTAGTATAGTGGGAGTAGAGATAATTACTAAATCTATCTCATCATTCTGAAAGCACTCGGTGTAATCAGTAAAGGCGTTTTTGATTTTAAATTTTTCCGAAACGGATTTTAGTTTATTCTTATCTATATCTGAAACGGCATTTATTGAAAAATTAGTAAGACCCGAAATTAAAGGCAGATGAATCAACCGGGCAATTCTGCCCAAACCAATAACCGCTATATTCAGTTTCTTCATCTTTCTTTACAAATTAATTTATTTCAACTTATAAATCCACGGGTTTTTTTCACAATACCTTCCGGATCAATTTCAAGCAGTTTATGAAGTTCTGCCTGAGTGCCGTGATCAACAAACTGATCTGGTAAACCAATTCTTAGAATATCGTTCTTGTAGTTTTTCTCGAAGAAGTATTCCATAACACCGGAACCGAAACCGCCTACGATAGAATTTTCTTCCAGAGTAATTATTTTTTTATGACTTCGTGAAATTGAGTCAAGCATCTCATTATCAAGCGGTTTAATGAACCGCATATTAATAACATCAGCTTCAATGTTGCAATCTTTAAGTTTCTCTGCTGCTTTTAACGCATAATCAACCATTGAACCGACAGCTAATAAAGCAACATCTTTACCCTGCATTAGTCTTTCGGATTTGCCGATAGGAATCGGTAAAAAAGAATCCTTAAGAGGTACACCAAGAGCGTTTCCACGCGGATACCTTAATACTATCGGACCTTCTTTATATTCAACTGCGGTATACAGCATGTCTCTCAATTCAGCTTCGTCCTTCGGAGCCATTACAACAATATTCGGAATTAAACGGAGAAATGATAAATCAAAAGAGCCATGATGAGTAGGTCCATCTGCGCCAACCAGCCCTGCTCTGTCAAGTGCAATTACAACATGAAGTTTTTGAAGAGCACAGTCATGTACTATTTGGTCAAAGGCTCTTTGAACAAATGTTGAATAAATTGCAACTACCGGAATTATTCCCTGTGTAGCAAGTCCTGCAGCAAAAGTCATTGCATGTTCTTCAGCTATTCCAACGTCGAAATAGTTTTCCGGGCATTCTTTCTGAAGAGTATCCAAACCGGTTCCATCCGGCATTGCAGCAGTAATTCCTACAACTTTGGGATTATTTTTAACTATTTGTGCAAGTGCTTTCCCGAATATTTTCGTGTAAGAAGGAAGCGAAGCGGTTTTAAACTCAATTCCCGTTAATTTATCAAATGGAGTTGAAGCATGAAGTCTTTGAATGTGTCCTTCTGCCGGTTTGTAGCCTTTCCCTTTTTCGGTAATAATGTGAGTAAGAATCGGTCCTTTTAATTCTTTAACCTGCTCAAATATTTTAATTAGATTATGAACATTGTGCCCGTTAACTGGTCCAAAATATCTAAATCCAAGTGCTTCAAACAACATTCCCGGAGTAACAACTGCTTTTATTCCGGTTTCAAGTCTTCCGGCAATTTTTCTTAGTCTATCTCCAAATTGATCGAGTTTCCCTGTAAGGTCCCAAACATATCCTTTGAATTTATTATAGTCAGGGTGAGCTATCAATTCCGTAAAGTAGTTTGATATCTGCCAGACATTCGGAGCTATCGACATCTGGTTATCATTAAGAACTACTACTAAATCAGCTTTTAAGACACCTGTGTTGTTCATTGCTTCGTAAGCCATACCGCCGGTCATTGCTCCGTCTCCAATAACGGCAACAACTTTTCTTCCTTCTTTATTAAGTCTCTGGGCGACAGCCATACCGAGTGCTGCTGAAATTGAAGTTGATGCATGTCCTGCACCGAAAGCATCGTATTCGCTTTCACTTCTTTTTAAGAAACCGGATATTCCATTTAACTGGCGTATTGTATGTAGTTTATCTTTCCTGCCCGTCAATATTTTGTGCGGATATGCTTGATGCCCGGTATCCCACACAATAAGGTCGTGTGGTGTATTAAATGCTTTATGCAGAGCAACTGCAAGTTCTGCTGTACCTAAACCTCCGCCGAAATGCCCTCCGATTTTCGAAATAACGTCAATCATAAACTGACGTATATCGCTGCACAGGTCTTTCAGATCGTGAATTGAAAAATCTCTTATATCCTGTGGAGTGCTTACTTTGGATAATATTTTATATTCGGAAAAATCATTCATCATAATCTCTCAATGGTATGTCTTCATTTTTATTCATTTTAACCGAACCATGCGGATTCAGTTTAGCTTTTAACTCCGTTATTCTTAAGCCCGATTGCTGCAAATAGTTCAGACATTCATTTGATAGAACTACACCTTCTTCGTAAAGAAGCAGTGCATCTTCTATTTGAATCTCTTCATCTTCAAGTAATGAGGCAATTTCCTCCAGCCTGTTTAATTTATCTTTAAAACTGTTCGATTTGGTTTTCTTTTTCATCTTATTCGGGTATTTTAATTACATCATCATAAAAACGGAGCGAGAAAGGTGTTTTCTTCAGAAAATCCTTTCCCCGCTTTACAAATTTATCTTCTTGTTTCACTAAAACAAAACCTTTTTTTAAAGTTCTGTCGATATTATGAAACTCCAATTTGCTTTGTAAAAGGTTCAGTCGATTTTTTATTGTCGAAAATTTATTTTCAATCCCGTTATTAATTCTGTAAACCGAATAATCCAGAGCTTGACTATGCTGGTTTACTAAATCCGAAGGTACTTTAAAACTATAAGAGTTGAGCGTATTGATTACATCTCTTTTATTATACTCAATCATTTTTTCAAGGTTGAAAGCAGCATTCTGAATGATTGTATTAATATAACCTATAACATCCAGTATATCCGGGGTTGCAAGTTCCATTGCAGCGGTTGGGGTTGCGGCTCTAACATCAGCTACAAAATCTGCAATTGTGTAATCCACCTGATGCCCGATCCCTGATATAATAGGTATTTTCGAGTTAAAAATTTCTCTTGCCACTATCTCTTCATTAAAAGCCCATAAATCCTCAATAGAACCGCCTCCGCGTGCTATTATGATTAAATCAAGGTCGTTTATTTCGTTCAACTGTTGAATTCCCGCTACAATTGACTCTGCCGCACCGGCACCTTGAACTCGTGCATGAGCAATAATTATTTCAAGAGCAGGGAATCGTCTTTCTGCCACACTCAACATATCCCTTAAAGCTGCACCGTCAATTGCAGTAACAATTCCGATTTTTTCCGGGTGTTCGGGAATCTGTTTTTTATTTTCATCATCGAACAAACCTTCTTTCAGTAATTTTTCTTTTAATATTTCAAATGCTGCCTGTAATTCACCAGTGCCCTGGGGCTGCATACTTCTTACATCAAGCTGGTAATTCCCGCGAGGGGGGTAGACTGTAATCTTGCCGGTTACAACTACCTTCATACCATCCTGCGGTGAAAAGAAGACATAATTATTCACTCCCTTCCACATTGTACAGGAGATTTGTGCTTCCGAATCTTTCAAAGTAAAGTACCAATGCCCCGATACGTGAGCTTTGAAATTCGATATTTCACCTATAATCTTAATATTGAAAAAACTCTCTTCAAGAGTTTCTTTAATCAAGCGTGTAAGTCCTGAAACAGAAAGAATTTCTTTTTCAATCATTTTATTTCTTTACGGAAGATTAAACAATACTGGTGGTGGCGGTTGCCAACCCAGGCGCTGTTAACACCGAGCGCAATAAGCGGTTTATCATTCTGCAGCCATATTTTTTCATCTTTTAACGTCCAGCTTTTTTCTCCTCTTTTCGTTAATGAAGTTGCCGTATCAAATGCGAGCGGATAGACTTTGCCACCGGAAAAAACGTTATTCGTAATAATCGTAAGGTAAGCCATATTCCTTGTAACGTCAAATACCTCGTCAAAAATTTTTGCTTGTAGTTCAATAAAATCATCATAGTTTTTTTCATTGCCAATGTCGTCAACTAAAGAAGAATACTTTGTTGCCAAACCTTTTTCAGTTCTCCCCTTTTGCCTCAGCGTATTTCTTTCAAGCTGGTTCCAGTATGGCGGTGAGGTAATGATATAATCGAATATAACATCACCTATTTTTTCTTCACTCAAAAGATTTTTAAGGTTAAAAGAGGAGCCTTTAATCACAATCAATTTCGATTTGCTTTTTAATTCATTAATTCTTTGCAGCGATACTTTATGATAGTTTTCGGTTATTTCAATACCGGCAGCATTTCTATCTAATTCGGCGGCTGCAACTAAAGTGCTTCCAGTACCGAGGAACGGGTCTAATACCCACCCGCCGGCTTTAGTAAAAAACTGAATAAACTCTTTTACAAGTGTTTCGGGATACTTCGCAGGATGAAGTAATTCATTTTTTTTTCTGCCGGGTGGATTATGTACAAACCATGATTTTGTAAATTTTATCCATTCTTTACCAGTAAGTTCATTCAGTTTATTATTGAGATTATACTTCCCTCTTTCTCCAAGGTCAATTGTTTTTGATGTGTTCTTCATAAATGTAAAGGATTTATCTTCTATTTGTTAAAATATTTTTCATAACGCCAGAAGACCCTTTGCACTTTTGCGTCGGCATAGTGCATATAGAACGGAATGGGTCCTACCCACGGAATAATTGCCTTAACAAAACCCATCTGTTTCATATCTGCAAGACATCGTTTTAGAAGTATTCCTCCGACTTTTTTTCCGCGGAGAACTTTATCCGTACCCATAGGTCCGAACCAGCCGGTTCCCCTGTTGTTAGCTTCGTATGCAGAAAACGCTACTACTTTCCCTTTCAACAAAGCAATATGTAAAGAAACCGGGGTATTCCAATATGAAGCTGAGACTTCAGCTTTCCATGCAGCAAAATTTTTCTCAAGCCAATCATTTATATTTTCCCTGTCATTTTCTTCAGCTCTTTTACAAACTATATCATCTTTTAGTAATATAGCTTCTTCTTTCTCTGTAGTAAAATCCTTATTAGTAAGATCACAGATAAGATTGGATGTATCGTTAAATTTTTTATAACCGCTTCTTTCAAAAAAGCAGACCGCTTCAGTATAAAATGGATCAACGCCGGGCATAAAATAATTCGGGTATGATTCATAAACGCGTACGACATTTACTCCTCTCCCTTTCATTTTATCTTCCACTTGTTTTAACAGTGAGGCGGCAATCCCTTTCCTCCTAAAATTATCGTTGACGCAAATCAGTTTTATATATCCAACCAAGCCCTCATCACGGCTTCTTATTACTCCCTGAATGAATGCTATCGGCTCTTTTGCATCTTTACTCAAAGCTATTATGGTCAACTCTTTATCGAAATCCGGGTCTTCGATTGTTTTTTCTTTTAATAAAAAATCCGGCATAATATCAAGAGGCATACTTTGCCTGCATAGTTTTGCAACCGGCACTATATCTTCATTAGTAAAGTATTTATAAATCATATTTTAATCCTCCTTAAAAGTGCAAAGTAAAAAATGAAGAAAAAAGACCTACATTAAACTCCCAGAATTCCGAGCCTGCGGTTCCAGGTTTAATATTAAATCTGCTCCCTGCGGTTACAGTAAAAACGCTATAGACTTTAAAGAGACCGAGAGTAACTTCGGAACTAACCCCGTTGAAACCTTTCATGTTAGAAAAGCCGGAGATACCGGGTGATACAAATTCAATGTACGGAACTTCAAATATGTATTTGAAGCCAAGCCTTGCAAGATTGCGATAAGCGAAATTAAACGTATGGGAATAGCCGACAAAGAGATAACCTTTAGGATAATTAAATCCCCCCGAATAAAATGCAAACACCGGAAGGTCTTTCGATAAACTAAAAAACTTTTCATCTTTTGTAAGAACCAGCGTAGGTGAAGGGGTAAGAAATACAATGCTTCCGAATAAACAGGACATTAAGTTACTTCCCCCGGCTTGCACAACTTTCTTGATTGGAATTGTGAATTCATACTTTTCACTTTTATATTTATTCTTTTCAGCGTCTTCCGTTATCAATAAAAATTCAACTTTATCATTTCGAAAAGCATACTTTGAAATGTCAATTTCAGCGCGATGGTTATCTGAAAAAATCTCGGAAATTTTCACTTCATATTTACCATCAATCAATATAGCTGATAAACATGTATCCGAAGTATAAAACGAAACAATAAAAACATCGGGATTTTCAGGCGGGACGAAGGAATCTATCAAGTACACTTCAATTGAATCCTGCTCCAATGCCATTGAAAATGGTGGAACCATAATAAAAAATAACAATGTGAAAATAGAAATAAGAATCCTCATTTGTGAACCATTTTTTATGAAACTTCAAAACAAATATAAAAATAATCTTATTGTGTTGTAAGACATTATTTTAACCGAATTATTTCGTATTTTTCTACCGAAAGTTATGTGATTCTTTGATATATTGTATCTCTGCATGTCTTTAGGGAAAAAATTGTACAATAAAGAAATCATTTCAAATTATTATTGAAGTTTGAGGCGGATTGTTGTAATCCAAATCATATTCATTAAAAAAGATATTTGTTATTTTTAGTTAGGAAATCAACAACAATATACCCGGGATAGAAATGAAAATTAGGTTCTTAGGCGTTCGAGGTTCAATTCCTTCTCCAATGACAACAAAACAGTTGAAAGACAAATTCGTAAAACTGTTGGAGTTAGCAACAGTGGAACATATGAAAAACGGAAGTTCATGTTCGGATATTATGAGCAAACTTTACCCGCAAATCGGTTTGATTGGAGGAAATACAACATGTGTTGAAATTACTGTTAATAACACATGTTTGATTTTTGATATGGGAACCGGGATAAGACAACTCGGCGACGAAATACTTAAAAATTTCGACAAGAACAAATCTTATGAATTTCATATTTTTATCAGTCACACCCATTGGGACCATTTGCAGGGATTCCCTTTCTTCGGACCGGCTTACCGTCCAAATGTTAAATTGAATTTCTACAGCCCGCAGCCTGATATTAAAGGGCGGTTGGAATATCAACATGATTTCAGATTCTTTCCCGTTTCAATGGAACAAATGGCTTCGCAGAAGATTTACCACCAATTAGAAACTGAAGAAACGGTTACAATAAATAATATTTTAATAAAAAATATTGAACTTCATCACCCGGGGAAAAATTATGCGTACAGAATTGAATATGGCGGAAAATCGTTTGTTTATGCTACAGATGCAGAGTACAATAACCAATCAAAAGAAAAAATTGATAGATATATAGATTTCTACAAAGATGCGGACATCCTTTATTTTGATGCCCATTATTCTTTTGATGAAGAAATTGAGAAGATAGACTGGGGACATAGCTCGGCAATTTTTGGGATTGAACTTGCGATTAGAGCAAATGTTAAAAACTTATATTTAACCCATCACGCTCCTGAGAAAGATGATTTTGAAATTTACAGACTGCTCGAAAAAGCACTAGAATATCAGCACCTGACTTATCCCGGTTCAAATCTAAAGGTTGAACTTGCGAGAGAAGATACGGATGTAGTTTTAGAATAGATTACTATTCAATAACCACAATCCCGTTTTTGGGTGAATTATAAGGAATCGGATTCCCATTGCTGTTCCTTAAATCAAGGGAAGTAATATCAATACTAGCCTGCCCTTTTGCTATTCCTTTGAAAACAAGATTCAAAACTTTTCCCGAACCTGAAATAGAAGTTGAAGGGAAAGAACCGAGGTCCATTAATATTGCGGTGCTTAATTCTATCCTACCGCTCTGGTTTACTCGTTGTAACACAGCGGCATTGTAAAGATCAGGAACAATTACCTGGTTAAACTTTTTTGCCATTACAAATTGTCCACCGGATGCCCCTACAAGGTTTAATTTGGATTTGTCAAAAGCTATAACAACGGAGAGCCCAGCAAACTCTTTAATATCTTCCATCCATAAACCGATAGAATCGATTCCGTTTAATTTAATAGTAGTTTTTGTTTTATAAAAAAGAAGTGAAGGACCTTCAACGGCATCAACGTAGAAATCCAATTTAACCGGGTCAGGTTCTATTCCACTGCTTCTGCCCTGAACTTGAAAACGGAACTTTCCTTCATCCAGGTTATTAAATGTAACTTCGGTGTTTTGGGAATATGGTGTCCAGTTTAAATAAGTGGTGGGGAAATTATCGGCATCTAATGCTAATAAACGGTACCGGAAAGTATAATCGGAGCCGCTTCCTTTCCATGCAAAAGAGACTTTATCAACCTTGAGGACTTCATTTGAAGAAGGACCGGATGTTATTTCAAGAAATGGCGGCGGTTTGTCTACAATACCACCTGAATCACATGAATTAAAAGTGCTGACAGCAATGAAGAGTAAAGCACATAAAAGGGCTAAATATGAAAACCTGCCAAATCTATTTTTAAAATCGTTCATAGCAATGCCCAAAAAATTACTTATTACAACTATAAGTTAAAAAAGAGAGAGTTCCTCTGCAAGAGGAACTCTCAAATAAATCAAGTTACTTGATAAAGATCATTTTCTTTGTATCAACAAAATTATTATTGGAACCTACAGAAGTCATCTGATAAATATAAGTTCCACTGGCTAATTTTGATGCGTCGAATTCAACTTTATAATAACCAGCGTCCTTGGTTTCGCTTACTAATACACTAATAAACTCACCTAACGAGTTGAATATCTTAATTGTAACATCGGCTCTTTCCGGCAACGAATATGTAATTGTAGTAGACGGATTGAAGGGGTTAGGATAATTTTGTTCCAAAGTAAATTCTGTAGGAACTCCTACTTCTACTTCAACAACTCTACTATATTCAAATTGACCGTCAAAATCAACCTGTTTAATTCTATATTCATATTTACCGGCAGATAAACCGCGGTCTCTGAAACTGTAACGGGATTTTTCCGTAGTTGTTCCTTTACCATCAATAAAGGCAACTTCGTTCCATGATTCAGTTCCAGTTTTTCTTCTTTCAACCTGGAAGCCCATGTTGTTGGTTTCGGTTGCTGTTTCCCAATTCAATCGAACTTCATCTTTAATTCCGGCAGCTTCAAAAGAAACTAATTCAACCGGGATGAAGACATTCATAGAAACTGGTACAGTAACCTGCGGAGTTACCGGGTCGTTACTTGTTACGATAAAATCCATTGAGTAATCACCTGTCGGGTAATCTTCCGATCTGAATAATAACTCGACCGCAACTGTATTTCCATTATATAGAACACCACTCATGTTTGAACTACTTGCAAGCCAGTCAGGTTCTGCTGCAATTTGTAATGCATGGTTGTTTTTTACATAAGTAGCATTATATGCGACCTGTAATCCTACTGTTCCAGTAGCATTCTCAACTCCTACTGTAGCTGAGTTTATTGTACCGGTCATTTCTTTATAATATACAACTATTTTACCAGCCGAATATAAAACAACCTGCCAGGTGTAACTTGCAGTTCCGCTGTACCTTTGATAATTCGTCCATTGA
>ERZ795056.2060-NODE-2060-length-22819-cov-5.229309_pt1 | contig 22819 bp, 18 predicted proteins | sample MGYA00375140_ERZ795056 | MGnify/ENA primary metagenome ERZ795056 (study PRJEB30185, sample SAMN05720227) | activated sludge metagenome | isolation source: Anaerobic digester | place: USA | collected 2015-03-09 ... | reverse complement strand
TGGCTGCGCTAAAAAGGACAGACGAAGAATTCCCCGTCCTTTCATAAAAAATGATGTAATTCGCCCGAAACCTATTATGACAATAGGACTGCGCGCAAGGTAACGCAACGTCAGTGGTGTTTACTGCAGTAACAACTGTTGTTGGTCGTGTTGTTATCAAGGCCATAATCAAGAGAATGACGCGTTTAGGCCACTTTCATATTTATCTTATTCAAAATTCTTTTTTTTACCGAATTTTTGACTATTTTTGAATTATAAAATTCATTTAAAAATCCAATGAAGATTTCCATTGTGTTGCCAGTCTATAACGAGCAGTATAATATTAAAACTGTTTATGAGAAAATACTTGCACAACAAATAGACGAGGAATTTGATCTTGAGTTTATTTTTGTCAATGATGGGAGTGATGATCAATCGTATCAGATTTTAAAAGACCTTGCATCAAAAGATAAGCGAGTGAAATTTATTGACTTGTCAAGGAATTTCGGACATCAGGTAGCCTTGACAGCAGGCCTTGATTACGCACATGGGGATGCTGTTATTACCATGGATTGTGATTTGCAGGACCCACCGGAACTTATACCTGAAATGATAAAAAAATGGCAGGAAGGCAATCAGATTGTTTACACACGCCGTAAAGAAAGGCATGATAAATTCTTTAAAAGAATTACTGCGAAAATTTATTATAAACTCCTCTACAAATTCTCAGAATTTAAAATTCATGGAAATATTGGCGATTTCAGGCTGCTTGATAAAAAAGTTGTCGGTGTGTTAAAAAACATGCGTGAAAAAACACGATACCTTAGAGGAATGGTTCCCTGGTTGGGTTATAGATTTATAGTGCTTGATTATGAAAGACCCTTACGGGCAAAAGGGAAAACCGGGTTCAGCATGCTTAAGATGGTAAGGCTGGGTATGAATGGTATTCTTGGTTTTTCGTTGGCACCCCTGCGCTTAGGTCTGATTATAGGCATATTTGTAATTTTTACAGGTCTTATTTTCTTTCTGTATCTGTTGTTAAATTATCTTATTAATGATCAGTTTTATAAACTGCTGGAATGGATGGCGGTGATCACCTACACACTGATCGGCTTTCTGTTCATACTGATCTGGATCATAGGGGAATACATCGGAAAAATATTTGATGAAACAAAAAACCGTCCGATTTATCTGATTGCTGAAACAGGAAATATTGACATGCCGGAATGAAAATACTGGTTCTCAATTATGAATATCCGCCTTTGGGAGGAGGTGCGGGAGTTATTACCCGCCATATTTCTGAGGGGCTTACACGGCTTGGGCATGATATAACCGTTGTTACCGCATGGTTCGATAACTTGCCCGAAACAGAAGAACAGGACAATCTGAAAATTATCAGGCTCAAATCAAAGAGAAAATTCACCTATCGCTCCAACGTATTTGAAATGTTGTCATGGGTAAAATTCAGTAAGCTTTTTCTTGAAAATTACCTGGCTGAAAATTCTTTTGATTTATGTTTCGCGAATTTTGCCATACCGGGCGGTATAGTGGCCCTATACTTAAAAAATAATTTTAATTTGCCTTATACCATTATTTCTCACGGCCATGATATTCCCTGGTTTTGCAAAAAAGAAATGTTTTGGTTTCATTTGTTTCTTTATCCGATAATAAAAAATATCTGTAAAAAATCTGAAATGAATTTTATACAAACTGAGGAAATGAAAACCAATATTGATCATTTTCTAGGAAAAATACTAATCGAAAAAAATATTATTATTCCTAACGGTTGCGACACTAAGTTGTTTTTCCCCGATACAGACAAAAATTTTTCGCAGTTTAAAATTATTTTTTCAGGAAGACTAGTGAAACAAAAAGATCCGTTCACATTTTTACAGGCCTTAACTTTTTTATTAAAAAAAGATATTTCGTTTACAGCAAACATTATTGGGGATGGACCGCTGCGGGAAAGCATGGAAAAGTTTGTTCGCGATAATCAACTTACGGGATTTGTTAAGTTTTCGGGTTGGATAAGCAAACCAGAGTTAGCTGAAGAATATCGCTCTTCGGATGTTTTTGTCCAGACTTCTGTACACGAAGCCATGTCGATTGCCATTATGGAAGCGTTTTCATCGGGCACCTATGTGCTTTGTACTTCAGTTGGGATAAACTCAACTTTAATTAAAGAGGGAGTAAATGGGGAATTGATTCCGTTTACCAATCCGGAAAAACTCGCTGAAAGGCTTGAAGCATTCTATTATAATAGATTTTTGAAACAGATTGTTGTAGATCGTAACGCTGTAGAAAAATTTCGTTCAGAATATGATTGGAAAAAAATTGTTGGCCAATATGAAATTGCTTTTGAGAATTTTACAACTTCGAAATAAGTCCTTTTACACGGGCTTTTATCTGAATAAATGCTGCGCCCAGAAAAGTGAGTTTTATTTTGTCAATAAAAGGCATGCGAACTATAACACTGCTGTCATTTCCTAAAAATTTTTCATACAATAGTGCTATGGTCGAGCCCTTGTAAAATTGATTTTTGTTCATGTTATTTCTTCGCCATTCTTCATTAACCCAATGAATAGCATGCCATTCATCCGGTATTTTTTTATTCCTATATAGCAGCTTTCTTACATCATTCCATTTATCATAGTTTGATAAATCCCTTACATAATCAGACAAACCAAACTCTTTTATATAATCATTCAAAATCTGAATTGGTTTATGCCAGTCGGTGTTGTTCTCATCTATTTGTGCTGATGCTACTTCGTAACAACGCCTCATTAATTCTGATTTTGCAGGACATTTCATGATATTGCCCACCACCGGCAGATCATGATGAATTCTGAATACATACGGGTATTCAAAATCAAAAGGTTTTAGGCAGGTTACATCCATATCAACCCACCATCCGCCATTTTCATAAAGTAGTTTGTAACGGAAAATATCAGAAAAACCAGCATAACTGCCCTTTCCATGCCCAAACTGATTGGAATATTTGTAACAAAAAACTTTTTGACGTGGGATAATTTTTGCGGCATCCTCTATTATTACTTTTTCGGGTAGCGAAGTTTCAATAGAATCATAAACCCACAAATGAAATTCGTGGCCGTTTGCCTGAAAGGATTTGATGCATAAAAGTTCAATAGGAGAGAGGTTTTTACCTATCCATAAGCCATGAACTATTTTGTTTTCAGGGTGCATTTTTTTTAAAAAGGTCTTGAAAAATCTTCTGACGAATAAAGATGATTTCGAACAATAAAGTTTGATTTCTTTTTATCTTCATGCTTTCTGCTTTGTGATAATTTTCGTATGAGAGCAAGCGGAGTCAGCAGTAAGAAAAAAACCACCCCAAGCAGAATCCGTGAACTAATATAGCCAAGTATTTTGCCTAAGCCCATCCACAGCCAGGCAATTTTTGAACTCAACCAAACGGAAAAAGCTCCTGTCAATGCAAATCCAAGCAGAATATAAAGCAAGGCATCTATTCTGAAAATAATATAAAAAATGATCAGTCCGCAGCAAATGGTAAGAATAATTTCTCTGGATTTGTCCGTCTTCATAAAAAAATTAAAACAATGTATAAACAAATGGCGCCACAGCGGAACCACTTCCAAAAACAATCAAAACGCCAACCAGCAGCAGCACAATTATAATTGGCAACAGCCACCATTTTTTACGCACTTTTAAAAAATCCCATAAATCTTTAAATGTTCCCATAATTAGTCGGGTTTTATTATGTTTTTAAATTTTTCTCTATCAATCCATTCTGCCTGCTCTTTTTTATCGAAAATATAATTACCCATCACCAGATAATCCATTTCGGTATTCATAAAGCAAATATAAGCTTCTTCCGGCGAACAAACAATAGGTTCTCCTCTAACATTAAAACTTGTATTCACAATTACACTGAAGCCGGTCAGTTCTTTAAACTTATTTATCAACGACCAGTATTGGGGATTGGTCTCTTTATGAACTGTCTGTATTCTGGCAGAAAAATCCACATGGGTAACGGCCGGAATATCCGAACGCGGGATATATAGTTTTTCCATCAGGGGTAATTCAGAATAATTCTCCGGAAGCATGTTTACGCGTTCGTTAACAACATCGGCTACTAAAAGCATATAGGGAGAGTCACTTGTCAACTCAAAATAGTTTTTAGCATCTTCGGCAAGAACAGAAGGTGCAAAAGGCCGAAATCCTTCGCGGTATTTGATCTTTAAATTCATTTTTCTCTGCATGTCAGGATTTCGGGCATCACCAAGTATGCTGCGATTCCCCAATGCCCGAGGACCAAACTCCATTCTGCCCTGAAACCAACCTACGACATTCCCTTCAGCAAGTAGTCCGGCAGTTATTTTAGAAACCTCTTCAAATTGATCGAATTTTTTATAAGTTGCCTTATTTTTTCTTGCTGTCTTTTCAATATCAAAATCAGAGTATTCCGGTCCGAGATAAGTGCCCTGCATCATATCCGATTGATTTTCTTCTGTACTATTTCTCTCCTGATTAAAATAAATATAATGTGCCGCAAGTGCAGCCCCTAAAGCGCCACCGGCATCTCCGGCAGCCGGTTGAATAAAAATATTTTTGAATAAGCCCGATTTCTGCAAATGCCCGTTGGCGACACAATTCAGGGCGACACCTCCCGCCATGCAAAGCTTATCTGATCCGGTGAGTGCTTTTGCTGTCTTACCAATTTTTAATACTATCTCATTGGTAATATGTTGAATGGCATAAGCAAGGTCGCAGTGCATCTGCTGAATTTCCGATTCCGGCAATCTTCGTTTGAAGCCAAAAATTTGTTCCCACTTTTTCTCCTTAACCATAGTAAGGCCTGTTTCATAATTGAAAAAGCCCAGGTTTAAAACAAATGAACCGTCTTCTTTTATATCAACAAGTTTTTCTCTGATCGTCTTTATATACTCCAGTGTGTTTACAGATTCCGCATTGCCATAAGGCGCCAATCCCATCAGCTTGTATTCACCCGAATTAACTTTAAAACCAAGAAAATAAGTAAAAGCGGAATACAATAAACCCAAAGAATGCGGAAAATGAAGTTCTTTGATGATTTTTATTGAATTCCCTTCTCCGTGACAAATAGATGCGGTTGCCCATTCTCCCACACCATCAAGTGTTATGATAGCTGCATCCTGAAAACCCGACGGATAAAAAGCAGAGGCTGCATGGGAAAGGTGATGCTCTGTAAACAGCAGGTTGATCTTTGATTTTTTAACCTTTTCAATTTTTATAAGTTCATCCAGTAATAATTTCCGGAAAAACATTTTTTCTTTAATCCACACTGGTATGGCCGTAACAAATGATTTAATACCACGAGGAGCATTTGAATAATATGTTTCGAGCAAGCGTTCAAATTTCAAAAGGGGCTTATCATAAAAAACAACCGCATCAAGTTCGTTTAAAGATATACCCGAATACTCAAGACAGTATTTAATAGCGTTAGCAGGAAAAGACGCATCTTGCTTGATACGCGTAAAACGTTCTTCCTGCGCGGCAGCAAGGATTTTTCCATCGCTAATTATGGCAGCAGCCGAATCATGATAATATGCCGATATGCCTAAAATCTTCATTTTTTCATCAAAACACCTTTTCTTTACATGTTTCCGTATTCTTTTTGTTTGGGACAAATCTGTTTTTGAATACCCTAAATCCCTTTTCGGACAATAATGTAATAATGGTAAAAAGAAGTAAATACTTAGTATAAAACATATATCTGTTCGTCATATAAACCATCAGGGAAATCAAAATGAGGTTTGCCAAATGTAATAACAGCACTATTGAAATAATCAATGAATTATTTTTTCTGAACCTGAAATAACAGATCAATAATGCAATAAGAAAAAGGAAGCACAGGGCAAACTCTATATGTGCCCATCCGGTGAGATAACAACCGTGTTTCAGGTTGATGAATGCCGTCTCTATGGTTGAAGGAAAATTTGCGAGAGTCAGACATATTGCTATATCCGAAAGCAATTTATTCTTTTCATTCCAGGAATACGATCTTTTTGAGTGTGTTTTGTTGCCTGACAGTATATTGATTAAACCCATTGTGCCGCCCTCACTATTATGTCGAAATCCCTGCAGTTTTTTTTGTTCTTTTATGTTAATTATTTTTCCCGACAGCAGTCTTTCTAATTCTGCCTGCTTCAACGTTATTGAGTTTGCTGAACACAAAATTCTCATTGTCAGGGAGATAATAGTACTGTCTTTTGCTAATTCTCTAAAAAGTATATTTTTTTGAAAATTATCGCTAGTTTTTTCTTTGACATTAAACGGATATGTAAATCCTTTCCGCCAAAGTATTTCATCAAATGAATATAAGAAATTAATAAACTTTCCTGTTTCATCCATATTATCACAAAAATTCTTTCGTAGCCTGTTTGATTCAATACTTGCAGATATTTTTTTAAACATTTGTTTCTCTTCACCTTTGAACAGGCTGGAATCTGCCGGTGTGCTGTTGTAAAATGCATTTACAGCTAACAGGTATCCACCAAACGCAGTGGTATGAAACTTTCCGTGAACCGCATAATGGTAGGTGGCATCAACCAGATTATATCCCCCAATGGAAAATAGTATTGCCAAAAAAAACACAAATTTGTTTTTATGACTGGTGATAAACAGCCATAATAACATCAAAAAAATAATTCCATATACAAAAAGAAACTGTCCCCTGCTGAGTACAAGCAGTATTGTTACAATCATCAACCCGTTGATACTTTTTTTTAGAAAATCAGTGTTTATTACATTCAGAATTTTGTAAAAAAACAATAAAAATAAGGGGTAAGAGAGACTTTCTGCAATCATGTAATTTGCAACCAGGTACTCCTTGTTCACGTATGGAATCAGAAGTATTGCAAAACCTATAAATTCCGCACTGCCTCCAAAATGAAATGTATTGCAGAACTTTTTGGATAGTAATCTGGCAGCAATAAAGCCAAATAATGCGTTAAGTATAACAAGCGGAATTTTACTGTTCCAAAAATGAGTCATTAAAAACAAATACATGGGATAAAGCACAGGACGATGAGAATAGGTCAATTCATAAGAGCCCGTATCCGCATGGACGAGTCCTCCTGTTCTCAGGACTTGAATTAATACGCACAAAAAAACAATAATTTTTAACAATTCAGTATGACTGTCTATTACCCTTGTTTTGGCAAGAACAAACAGAACGACCAGTGAAAGCAGGCCTGCCAGAAAGGTGAATTTTAATTTATCAAAGATCCTTTCAACAATCAAAAAAGCTTTTTCTATGGGCGTTTTTTTGATAAAAGATTGGTCAATAAAATAAAGGGTTTGCTGAATGCCGCATTCAATCATTTGAGTGTCATGCATATTGATTTTTAGTGTATCAATAACTTCATCATGTCCTGTGTAAACAATTACTGCTCTCACAGAATCTAAATAATCTGGTGTTCCGACAAGTTTGAACTCTTTGAAAAGCCCATAGGTATTTTCCCACTTCTTTTTTTCCCACTTACAGTATAATCTTATCATTTTATTTAGTGGGGATACACCCCAAATCTCGGCATTTTTGACAGGGGCGCCATTTTCTCCAATAATTTCAAAAGAAACAGGGGAAAAGTAACGTGTATTGTTATAGTATTTTACACATGTAATGGCCAACACAATAAAAATAAAAACCACGGTTGAGTATAAAAAGTGTCTGGCCTTAATTTTATGTATAAAAGAAATCAAATCGTTATATCTTTTTTTACAACCTTTCTCCACTTCTAACATCATAATACATTAAATGCGCATATTCAATTTGAGTGCCCTGAATTACAGAATAAACTATATTTTTTCTTTATTTTTTGCCAATTGTAATTTCTTAATAATTTTCAAATATAAGAACATATTTCATGACAAATAATAATACTATTGTTGCGTATTTTTAAATCCAACGATATACATAATGATAAAAATAAGTTTATTTTTTCATCAATGAATCAATAATTCCCATTTCCTTAAGTTTCCATTCTACACCACGGGCAAATAATTCATAACCTTTGGCGTTGTGGTGGCCGTCATTTTTCCAGTAATATTGCCCGCAATTTATTGAACTAATTTTTTCTTCTTTTATAAAATAATTAAGCATATCGAACACTTCAACTTTATTGCTCCTTTTCAAATCATCATGAATATCTGATAAATCCATTTGTCCTGACTCAATTTCCCCTTTACCTGGATGAAATATTACAACGAGTTTAAAATTGTTTCCATCTGCTAATTTGCAATAATCATTAATGTTCTCTATGATTATTTGTTTTTCTTTTTTAAAATCGGTTTCACTTTCTTTGTAAAGTAGTTCGTTATATCCCATTGCGGAAAAAAGCAGTCGTGAAATATGGCTCATCGCGTATATGGGTTCCCACCAGGGCGGATTACGAAATCTTACAGAACTATCCGCCTGAAAACGGTCCATATCTCCGCGGATAAATATATCTTGTAAATCAGTAGAGTTTATTGACAAAAGAACCAGATCGGGTTTGTATTTTAGTAGTTTATTTTTCAAAAGCACATATGAAAATAGCGGGTCGCTTCCACACACTCCTCCATTGAAATAATTAATCTGATTTAAAGTGGCGTATTTACTGAAGTTTCTTTCTAAAAATTTTAACCATGTGGAATCGGAATGCGCACCGTCGCCTTCGGTAAAAGAATCTCCTAATCCTATTATCCTATATTCGTTAGTGTCTTTTATTACATTGAATTCTTTATCAGACAGGCCTTCTGAATTTATTTTGCGATGATAGCAATACTCACTTGTTTTCAAATTATGATCTGAACTCCAAATATGGAACCAATTCTTTTCTTCAGGTACATAAACTGAAGAATAAAAGAATCTGCATCGAGTTTCGTTATAAGTGCTTTTATATCCTGTTAAAATAAAAAGGCTTTCAAGCACACATAAACAAATTGCTATAGTCAAAATGGAGAGGCTTATTTCTTTCATTTTTAGCTTGGGCCATATTGTTTTTCTTAAAAATTTGAAAATTAGGTAAACAATTAATGAAACAAATATTGTTAAAATTACCCCCGAACTAATTAAATATTTTTTTGAAAATACAAAAAACAAAATATGAAGTACAAACCCAATTAAAAAAATGGAAAATAGTAGTTTAGCTGGATACCTGATTCTTAGTTGCATACTGAAATGAAACCATATCGTAATAAGATACTTTGTTGTAATATATCCTATCACAATAGATGTTATAGCAAAAAGCAACAATAATAAATCATTAAACTCTTTCCAATGAAAAATTGAGAAAATTATTTCCGATTTTGAAACCTTACCTTTTATGAACTCCCCCAGATCAATAGTATTATTTGAAATTTTATTTTTCAGATCAGTTACTACTATTCGATTGTTTTTTGTGGTGATTACGATTTTCTTCAAAATCCAGGAACTATCAGGTAAAAATAAAAAGAGTGATTTGAAACTACTGTAATCAAAATATTCCCAAATAATAAAATCGTCAGCTTTCCTAAAAACCTGCATTTTGCCCGTCGGCGAATTACCGTATATTTTTAATGCGGTTTGTTTGCCGGCCGGTATTCCTTCAATAGAAACGCTTAGCGGGCCGGATATGATTACTTTTGATAAATAATATTTATTGAACAAAACACCTGCTGATATTAAAATTATCAAAAGACATAAGCCCGATATCAGTATTGCGATTTTACGTTTATTCTTCAATGTCTCTGTTTGTTAGAGCTTTATTAAAATTATCAAAAGCAAATTTAAACCAATAAGTAAATTCTTCGGGCTTATGTTGCATTTCAGTAATCAGTTTCTCAATATTTATCCACCTCCAGTTTTCGGCTTCTTGAGGATCCGGAGAAGGATTGCCATCGTATAATCCCAAATAGGCATACACAAGTTCATTCTCAATCAATCCGTTCTCAAATTGTGTTTTGTAGCTGTAGTTATAAATCCACCGAAGATTAGTTTTAACACCCATCTCTTCCATAAGACGTTGTTCTGCCTGTGCTTCCTGGTTTTCTTCTGTGCTAAAATGCCCGCAACAGGTATTCGACCATAGTCCTCCTGAATGATATTTTTGTAAAGATCTTTGCTGAATTAATAATTCGTTTTTTGAATTCAGAATAAACACCGAAAAAGCTCTGTGTAACTTTCCTTCCTGATGAGCCTGAAGTTTTTCACTATAGCCGGTTATATGATCAGATTCGTCTATTAAAATTATTTTTGAGGACATAAATTTTGAACATATTGGGTGTTTTTATGTGATTTTTTTAAAAGATAAAGATAGCCATTTCTTCCTATTTGATGATATTTGTGTTTTAAATCAGAATTTATTAATTATTTTTATGAAAATTTTCATGGAAACACTATTAGTTACAGGCGGAGCCGGTTTTATTGGCAGCAATCTGGCAGATGCCCTTCTCGCTCGGGGGTATAAAGTTCTTGCTGTGGACAACCTGGATGATTTTTATGATCCGGAAATAAAACGAAAGAATATTGCTGCTGCAATGTCAAATCCCAATTACACTTTTATATACTCTGATATCTGCAATATTGATTTTGTTGAAAAGCAAATCCCTGCTGATATCTCAGCCATTATTCATCTTGCGGCCAAAGCCGGCGTGCGAAATTCAATCCTGATTCCTGATAGTTATGAATGGTACAATACCGATAGCCTTACCAGTTCTCTTGAATTAGCAGTTAGACTAAATATAAAAAAAATTATTTTCACCTCATCTTCCAGTGTCTACGGCAACTCCGTTCAAGTACCCTTCCGGGAATCACAGTTAGACCTAAACCCCTTGAGTCCTTACGCAATATCAAAGTTGAAATCAGAACAAATCGGAAAAAATTTTGCGGAAAAATACGATATTAGTTTTATTTCCCTTAGACTTTTTTCAGTTTATGGCCCGCGCCTGCGCCCAGATTTGATGTTGTACAAAATTGCACAGTGTTTATACAATGGCTCTCCATTGAAAATTTTCGGAAACGGTATGATAAAGCGTGATTTTACTTATGTGGACGATGTTGTCAATGGAATAATTTGTTCGATGGATTATCCTGCCTGGAATTTCGAAGTTTTTAATATTGGTTATGGCTGTCCTGTCTCTATTATTGACCTGATTACGCTATTTGAAAAAAATGCCGGTAAAAAAATTCGAACAGAATTCGGGAATGCGATAAGTGGTGAATCCGACATTACCTGGGCAGATAATTCAAAAGCAAAAAAACTGATGGATTTTCAGCCAAAAATCTCGTTAAACGAAGGTATTGGTAGTTTCTTGAAATGGTTTGATGAATATGTAAATAAGAACAGCTTATGTGCGGAATAATAGGGCGCTGGAGCAGTAATCAGAAAATTGACAGGGAACTTTTCCATTGCATGCGTGATACGCTCACGCACCGGGGACCCGATGGCTTTGGTTCTTATTTCGACCCGGATGTTAATATCGCTTTGGGGCACCGGAGATTGTCTTTTCTGGATCTTTCAGAAACTGGCACACAGCCAATGTGCAATGAAGATAGAAACGTCTGGCTGACGATTAACGGTGAAATCTATAATTACGTTGAATTAAGAGCACTATTGATACAAAAAGGGCATCATTTTTCTTCTTCTACGGATTCGGAAGTGCTTGTTCACGCTTACGAAGAATGGGGAATGGATATGCTGTGCCGGATTGAGGGAATGTTTGCTTTTGGTTTGTGGGACAAACGCAAAAACAAGCTTATCCTGGCACGCGACAGGTTTGGAATAAAACCGCTGTATTATTATGTTAACCCGGCCGGAGACCTGGTTTTTGCCTCTGAAATAAAAGCCATCATTGAAGATAGAAGTATCAAAAGAGAGTTGGACTATGAAAGCATGTGCAATTTTTTTACCTATCGTTACGTGCCATCACCCAAGACTATATATAAAAACATTTACAAGCTTCCGCCTGCACATTATGCCGAATTTTCCGCACCCGCCAATTTTGTTGTAAAATGCTACTATGAATTAAAAACTGAAAATAAACTAATCGGGAGTAAAGAAGTTTTCGAAAAAGCAGAAGAACTCATACAGGATTCAGTAAAAAATCATATACGCAGCGAGGTGCCTGTTGGTTCGTTTCTCAGTGGTGGTTATGACTCAACAACCATGGTGGCCTGTTTTTCACAATTAGAACAGGGGTTTAATACCTATTCCATTGGGTTTCAGGATTGGGAATATAGCGAACACCAATATGCCCAGATTGTTGCTGATAAATTCAGAACCCATCATCACAACAAAATACTCGACAACACTTCATTAGATTTTCTTCCTGAATTAATGTATTTTTACGATGAACCCATAGCCGACATTTCAATTATCCCCACCTATTTTGTCAGCAAGTTAGCCGCGGAGCATAATAAAGCCGTATTGTCGGGTGAAGGTGCCGATGAACTTTTTGCGGGATATACCTGGCACAGGGATTATCTTTGGCCTGTCTCAAAAAAACAGATCCGGAATTCAAAAAAAATCGGGTGGAATTTACCCACAAACCATTTTGATGTCAACAGTTATTCACAAGCCATGGCTATGGGCACTTTTGATAAAACACAATTGGAACCGTTATTAAATAAGGATTTACATCAATTCATCCCGGATGATACCGCATGGTTTTACAGGCAGCATTTTAAGCCGCAGATGACGGTTCCAAAACGTTTCCAGATGCTGGATATAAAAACTTTCATGGGAGAGCTTGTGCTGACAAAAATTGACCGGGCAAGTATGGCCAATTCTCTGGAAGTAAGAGTGCCTTTTTTATCAAAAGAGATTACTGAATTCATGCTCAGCCTTGATCCATCAGTGTATTTCGATGCGGAAAAACAAAAGATACTGTTGTATAAAATTCTCCGGAAAAAAGGTGTCCCGCGCAAAATCCTGAAGCGGCCGAAACAGGGTTTTACCGGGCCTGACGGGTATTATAAAAATATCGATTTTTATCGCAATTATCTTGCAGAAAGCAAATTTGCAGCCCTTGGAGCAATTCAGCAGGAGTACCTGAACAAGTTGCTTGCCGAAGGAGATTTCTGGAGATTGTGGAAAATAACTATCATGGAATTATGGTTTCGGAAGTGGAAGCCTGTCCTGGGGTGAGTTTTTTATAGAATCATACCGGCGCCAACAGTTTCAAAAGTTTTTTCATCAATAAAAATCAGGCTGCCTGTCGCGCGGTTCAGTTTGTATTTGTCGAAAAACAGAGGTTGAGAGGTTCTGATGCTGATCCTTGCGAATTCGTTTAATGTCAGTTGACAGGTGTTTTCAATGCGATGAAGGGTGTTGATATCGATTTTGTATCTGATTTCTTCCACTACAACTTTTACTTCACGGGTAGTATGTTTTAGTATGAACCGGTTTTTTTCTGTCAATGGCTTGTCGGAGAACCAGCAAACCATAACTTCCAGTTGGCTCGAAACAGTCGGAGAATTGTTTTCCCGTACGAGCATATCTCCACGGCTGATGTCGATATGATCTTTCAATTGAATGCAAACTGACATTGGAGGGCATGCCTCAGTAAGAGCTTCATTGGCAATTTCTATTGAACTAACGCTGGTTATGAGCTTTGATGGCAGGTGCATTACTTTATCACCGGATTTAAAAATGCCTGCTGCGACCATCCCTGCATAAGCTCTGTAATCGGAATTGTAGGGCCTGATTACATACTGCACCGGAAACCGGCAGTCAATCAGGTTATAGTCGCTGCCGATATGCACATTCTCGAGGATGTACAACAGAGAGGGCCCTTTGTACCATGGCATATTTTCCGATTTTGTAACAATATTATCTCCTCTGAGCGCAGATACGGGAATCAATTGAATGTCGCTGATTTCCAGTTTTGCCGAAAAAATCGAAAACTCTGACTTTATTGCTTCGAATACTTCTTTGTTGTAGGCTACCAAATCCATTTTATTGACACACAATAATAAGTGTGGTATTTTCAGCAATGAGGCGATGAAAATATGCCTGCGTGTTTGTTCAATAATTCCTTTTCGTGCATCAACAAGCACGAGCGCAAGGTTAGCCGTGGATGCGCCCGTAACCATATTTCTGGTGTATTGAATGTGCCCGGGTGTGTCTGCAATGATAAAGCGACGGTTTTTCGTTGCAAAATAGCGGTATGCCACATCAATAGTGATGCATTGTTCCCTTTCGGCACGCAGGCCATCGGTAAGCAGGGCGAGATTTACTTCGGCTTCACCCTTACGTTCACTGGCCAACTTAATACTTTCGTACTGATCGTCAGGTATTAACCCACAATCGAACAGAAGTCGTCCGATAAGTGTGCTTTTACCATCATCAACGCTACCGGCGGTTGTAAACCGCAGCAATTCCGTTTCGCTATCATGATGTTTTGCTTGTTGCATGTTAAAAGTAACCTTCTTTTTTACGGTCTTCCATAGCTGTTTCAGAGCGTTTATCATCAAAGCGCCCGCCTCTTTCGGTAATGCGCATAGCATTTATCTCGTCCAGCACCTGCAACGATGTAGCAGCATTTGAAATGGTTGCCCCCGTACATGTCATATCTCCAATGGTGCGAAACCGGATTTGCATCCATTCGGATTTCTCGTCCGGCTTCAGAGGGACATATTCCGATTTAGCCAACAGTACCCCGTCGCGGTAAAAACATTCACGAAGGTGCGAAAAATACAACGAAGGAACTTCAATATTCTTGTTGCAGATATATTGCCAGATGTCCTTTTCAGTCCAGTTACTGAGCGGGAAAACCCTGAAATGTTCCCCCTGATGCTTTTTATCATTAAACAAATACCACAATTCAGGCCGTTGGTTTTTCGGGTCCCATTGACCAAACGCGTTACGATGCGAAAAGAACCTTTCTTTGGCCCGAGCCTTTTCCTCATCACGCCTGCCTCCACCAAAAGCTACGTCGAAATGATATTTTTCGATAGCATCGAGAAGGGTAGTTGTCTGCAGGTAATTTCTGCTGGCATTCACACCGGTTTCTTCCCGTACCCTTCCGCTATCTATAGACTCCTGCACGGAAGCAACGATAAGCCGGAGATTAAAGGCAGCAACCAGTGCATCGCGAAACAATATGGTCTCCGGAAAGTTATGACCCGTGTCGATATGCATAACCGGGAAAGGAAGAGGGGCAGGATGAAATGCTTTCATGGCGATATGTAACATCACCAGCGAATCTTTTCCTCCCGAAAAAAGCAGAACCGGTTTTTCAAACACTGCAGTGGCTTCGCGAATAACAAATATTGCTTCCGATTCTAATTGGTCGATATAAGAAATTTTTTTCAATACTATTGTTCGGGTTTAATTTTAGGTAATACAAAACTGAATATAAGAGCAGCCGTCTCTTCGATGGTAAGTTTTTCCGTGTCGACAACCAGGTCAGGATTCCCGGGAATTTCGAAGTGGTCGCTTACCCCTGTAAAGTTATTTAGTTTGCCGGATCTTGCCTTTGCGTACATCCCCTTGGGATCGCGTTTTTCGCATTCTGCCTGAGGACAATCGACATAAACCAATGTAAAATCATCTTTTCCGATAATTTCAAGGGCTTTGTCCCGCATCGAGTTTAACGGGCTGACAAAAGCGTTAATCACCACCAGTCCGCACGAGATAAGCCCGGCATTCATGTGGGCTACCCTGATGATGTTCTGCATTCTGCCTGCATCAGAGAAATCGAGATCAGAATTAATATTGGAACGAATAATGTCGCCATCAAAAACTTTGGTTACAATGGCATTTTCGAGGAATCGTTTTTCCAACTCAAAGGCAATGGTGGTTTTTCCAGAGCCGGGCAAGCCTGTAAGCCAAATACAATGCCCTTTTTGTTTCATTATGGCTTGTTTTTGTTCCCGTGTGTTTTTTTCAGCCATTATTCGTTAACATTCAAATCATTCAATAGTTTATCCGATATATAATCCCTCAATACGAACATGGTATATGCCATCTGCATGGCGGGCTACAGAATTTACCAGCCCGCTGTGTCTCCACTGCAGCATGCATCTTCGGGGCATGAACCAATAGCGTTTTCCTATCACAGGCGTTTCTTTGGTGTCAGAAACCAGGCCATCGTATGCATGGGCAACGTAAAAGCCGATATCTTTATATCCTTTTCGCCTTGGATCTAAGGGCCCGGTAACACACCAATCGATAACTCCAGTCAATGCATCGGATTTCATAACCGTTCCGCAATGGGTTACCGGGCATCCGCACGACATGCCCATCGGGCGTCCGATGAGAATTTCTCCCGGGACAATATTCATTTCGCGCACCATCAGCGGATTAAATGGCAGTATGGTTTCGCGCGGCCCAGGCTCTTCGGGAAAAATATCGAGAATAAAATCAAAATCACGTTTCAGATGGTCTTTCCAATTCAGTTTTTCTCCTAAACTTTCCGGCTTCAGCACTGTGGATTGGCAAGCACATGCGGTACCCTGCATATAGGGACAAACATCAATCGCGCTCAACCCCGATGCAAGCGAATCGGCAAAAGCTGCACAGGTTTTAAAACCACAGGCGCCACAGTCAAGTTTTGGTAGTAAGTGAATAATGTTTTCGTTCATCACTTGCTTTTATTGAGCAACAAAATTACAGATATGGTTTGCAAAGATATTATTAATTTTTGGAGTAGCTCAACTATGATTTATTGGTTATATCTTTTTTTGAGGTGCTGACAAAGATTTTATCCTGAAAAAACAGTATTATATAAATCTGATATTTCATAGCCCGTAGGGCTTAAATGTCAATAGAGTGATCATAGCAAGAATAAATTATTGTCCGTAGGACATATACCAATTATTGATATAATTCACAGGATGATTGTTCCACAAGATTCGCACATTTAAGTTATGCCGTCATATACATAAGATTATGACATTCACAGAGTATTATCTCGATTTTCTTAAAGAGAATCAAATTTAATATGATGAACAATATATTTTTAAGCAATTGGATAACCCTGATTTTTTAAGGAATCGTTCTGGTGTTAATTCCCTACGGGAAAAAATTTCAGGGCGTATTTATGTTCTATTGATATTTATGCCCTAACGGGCAATTTGATTTTTTCAAAGAAGTATATTTTTAAATGCCAGCACCTCAAAAAAAGATTCTACCGATTTATTCACCCGAATAAAACAGGTCGTTGTCGAGGGTACGCAGCACCCCGAAATGATTTTGTGCCCCGATTTCTTTTTTTCCGACGCAAACCGTGCAGGTACCCACAGGTGGGTTTCCCCTGAGAGTCATTGGATATGCGATTTCACAGGATCGCTCTACATTTTTTACTACGGGGTCAATGCCAATACCATAAAGCGCATTGGTTTCATAAATTTTTACATGAGGAGCAGCCTGCATGATGCGATAACGGAAAACTTCTCTTTCGGCCTGTGAAACAAGATCGATTTTTGTGATCACACAAACATCCGCCAACCCCAGCATGGGGCCTATTTTACGCGGCAGATTCATTCCGCTGGTTGCTTCGAGTACAACAATACCAAGGGAATTCGATACATAAGGTGAGCATCGGAGGCACAGACCGGCTGTTTCAACAAACAGAAGATCGGCCTTTTGCTGTTGTGCCCATGCAATAGCCTGATCCAATACTACCACATTACAATGATCTGGACAAAGCTCTCCCGAATAGATTTTTCTGGCAGGAATCGAAAACTCTGCAGCCATTTTAATGTCTTCTTCTGCAAACTGAACATCTATTTTCAGGTAAGCCGGCTTTTTACCGTTATCGATCAGTTTACGGATTACCTGACGCAATACAGTTGTTTTACCGCTGGTGGACGTTCCTGCAATTATGGTAAGCTTCATTTTGTTCTGGTATTTAAATATTCTTCACAGCCCGCAATCATAACGGTGAGCATATCTGAAAAAACAGCATCTGTTATTTCACTTCCTGCTCTGATGAGTCTTCGGCATTCGAGCATTACATCATCAATTTTTTTCAGGCCGACGGCCGCCATTTTTTCGTCGCGGTTGGTAACAATAATCCGTTGCATGGCACCATTTTTCATAACCACCCTATGGTCGGAAAGCAATGCTATGCGCGGGTCGTGTGTAACAAACACAAATATTTTCTTATATTTTTTCAGCAGGCTTAAGGCTTTGGTTCGGTGAATGCCGGCGTTTTCGATTTCATCAAGTAAAATTACAGGAGAGTGTCCGATGATCACCGCATCGGCAATAAGTAAGGAGCGGGTTTGTCCACCCGATAACTCCGTCATAGCCGAAGTTCTGATAATTTCCTCTCCGGTGAGCTGGTTGGCAAAATCAATGGTTTCGTCCACCAATGCCGCAATGTCGCCTCCGCCCCTGATGGTAGCGTGTATGCTGAGAAACTCGCTTACCGGTAAATCGCTCAAAAAATTCGTGTGTTGCGAAATCATGGCAATGGGGTGTTGCGACGGATCGCAGGAATAATCACTATCAACAGGTAAATCATCAATCAGGATAGCACGTTTCGAGGGGGTGTTTCTATTTGCAAATAACTCAATATCATTGATAAGTGTTGTTTTTCCGCAACCTGTAGGGCCGACAATACTTATCACATCACCCATGTACAAATCGAGCCTGTCCACTTTTTCGGGGTTGCCGTCTTTGCCCACCCCGCCCAATATCGAAATTTTATTCAGTTTCATAAAACCCTTTTGATTTCATCACAAAGATAATTCTTATTTGTAAATTCACCCGAATGCTATAAGAAACTGAAAAATAAAATCAAAACAGTTTCTAATGTTTTTTTCATAACTTTGCATATTACTATTAATAATTTATTTTGCCTGAAACAAAGATTATATCGGCATCTATTTCAAGCAGGCGCAAACTGAACTTAAAAAAAATCTGGCAGTTTCGCTCGCTTATATTTGCTTTTGCTGCCAGAGATTTACGTGCCCAATATGCACAAACAAAACTAGGTATTGTGTGGAGTTTTATTCAAGCCATCACTGCTGCACTTATCATTAATCTTTTTTTTGGGATGTTAATTAAAATACAAATACCCGGCATACCTTATATGATTTATGCTTTCCCTGGCATGATGGCATGGTATTATTTTTCTTTCATTGTTAATAGTGCCGGTACTTCTCTGGTGCAATCCCAGCATATTATTAAAAAAGTGTATTTTCCCAAACTGATATTACCTATATATAAAACAATTGTGGGACTAGCTGAGTTTATAATATGGTTTGTTTTGCTGCTCATGTTACATATTTATTATTCACATCCGGTATCCATTAATATTGTTTTTTTCCCACTGTGCATACTTCTGAACATTATAACCGGCCTGAGCTTAGCCATCTGGCTTAGCGCCCTTACCGTAAGGTATCGTGATGTTTTTCATATCATACCCTACATAGTTGCATTCGGTATTTTTGTAACCCCGGTATTTTACGAATCAGCTATGATACCTCAGCAATATCATTACCTTATGTATTTCAACCCCATGGCTGGTGTTATTGCATTTTACCGTTGGTGCATACTTGATATGAGCATTTCTATTAACTATTTATTTGGGGTTATACCGGTTATCATGCTGTTTATATCCGGGCTATATTATTTTCGCCGTGTTGAAGGCATTATGACAGATGTTATTTAAAAAATATGGATGAGAATATTGCAATACGAATTAGCGGTTTAAGCAAGAAATACAGTATTTCCGAAAAAAAAACAGATTTGAGTTTTGCCGGAAAGCTAAAAGAACTTTTTCACTTTTCTAACCATATAAAAGTTAAGAAGCCTGATTATTTTTATGCACTGAAAAATATTAATCTTGAAATAAAAAAAGGTGAATCTGTAGGTATAATCGGAAGAAATGGTGCCGGAAAAAGTACGCTTCTTAAAATACTTGCCGAAGTAGCGGAACCCACTGAAGGCACCATTGAAATAAATGGAACAATTGCTTCTGTTCTTGAAGTTGGCATGGGTTTTCATCCTGAGTTGACTGGCCGAGAAAATGTTTACCTGAGTGGCACCATGCTCGGCATTCCTAAAAAGAAAATCGTAGAAAAATTTGATGAAATTGTTGAATTTTCCGGAGTGCAGAAATTTATTGATACACCAGTTAAACATTACTCCAGTGGGATGTATGTGCGACTTGCTTTCTCTGTTGTTACAAATATAGATGCAGATATTTTGTTGTTTGACGAGGTGCTGAGCGTGGGGGATCTGGCGTTTCAGATGAAATGTGTTGAAAAAATTCAGGAGCTTATTGAACAAAAGAAAACTGTTTTGCTGGTAAGCCATAACATGAATGATATTCAAAATTTGTGCAGGAAGGTTGTTTATATGGATAAGGGAAGTTTAGAGAAAAGCGGAAGCATTAATGTTGTAAAAGATTATTTTGAAGAATCTTATGAAGACCAGGCAATAAATGTAGAAACTCCTGCATATAAAGAGAGTAAAAAACATTTTACCAATATCATATATAAAGAGTGGAGCTCAGCTGAAGCACCGGGTGATGATAGCATTAAACTTAAGAAATTTTATGTTAAGAATATTTCAACCCCAGATTCTGATAATTTCTATACAGACGATAATATTGCCATTTGTTTTGAGTATGAAAAACTGGACAATAATAATTTCTTTGATTTAGGTTTTATTATTATGTCTATGAACAATATGTTGATAGGGTGTCATACATTACATTCAGATATAGATATTACCAAAAAAACAGAACAAGGGCTATACATAGCAACGGCAATATTTAATAAAGATTTTTTTAATGAAACTATTATTGATGTTGGATGTTCTATTTCAAAAACCAATCAAACACTTGTTTTTTTTGAACTAAATGTATTAAGAATTAAATTTAATCTGCGTATAAAGGAACACGAAAAGGAATATTTTAATAACTTAAGCAAGTTTCTTGGCCCATTAAGACCAAAGATAGAATGGCAAATTAACAAGTATGACTAATGAAGAAAAAATTACTATTAATTAATCCAGTCGTTAAAAATACTAACTGTACCTTCAACGAGCCCCTTGCACTTGGAATTATTGCCGCCATGTCAATAGATAAATTTCATGTTGAATTAATTGATGAGAACTACGAAGAATTTCAATTTGTAGATGCTGATTTAGTTGCTATGACTGCAACGACTTTCTCTATTAATAGGGCGATACATATTTCAAAAGAATACGCAAAGAAAAATATACCTGTTATTATTGGTGGTGTTCATGTTTCTTCCTGCCCAGAGGCTCATTTCAACTATTTTACATCTATTGTAAAAGGTAATGCAGAAAACTTATGGGGTTTGGTTGTCGAAGATTTTGAAAAAAACGAGTTAAAAAAAATGTATGTTAGTAGAACTTCGACAAAGGTTTTTTTTCCGCCCTACAGAGATCTTTTTTTAAAATACAATTATCCCGCCAGCTCAATTGAAACAAGTAGGGGTTGTCCCAATAATTGTGATTTCTGTTGCGTTAATTCCTTTCATGATAATATTTATTATGAGAAATCAACAAGTGTAATTATTGATGAAATTAAAAAATTAAAAAACAAAACTGTTTTTTTTGTTGATGACAACTTTGTTGGAAATTTAAGAAACACTGAACGCATAGAAATTCTAATTAAGGAGTTAATACCTTTAAAAATTAAGTGGTATGCTTTTTCAACAATGAATATTGCAAACCATCCCAAACTTTTAAAATTATTTAAAGAGAGCGGTTGTGTTATGCTTTTTATTGGGTTTGAAACAACTGATATGTCAACCTTAAAAAGCATTAACAAAAAAATAAATATACCGAATAATGACCGTATTTGTTTTAATGATTCTGTTAAATTAATTAATAAAGCGGGTATTGGAGTAATGGGTGGTTTTATTTATGGGTTTGACAAAGAAAGTATTGAAGAAGTTAAAAAAAGACGGGATGAGGTTTTAAAATCCAAAATAAATTGGTTTTCAATAAGTATTTTAACACCATTACCCGGTAGTCCTCTTTTCAAAAGAATGATTAAAGAAGATAGAATATTAAAAAAAAACTTTCCTGAAGACTGGGCATTGTATAATTTTTGTAATACTATTCATAAACCAGACAAGATTTTACCTGAAGATTTAGATCAATTTTTTAAAGAATCTTTTTCATTTTGTTATAATAAAAAAAACACTTTGAAAAGATTACTCAAAACATTGTTTTCATTAAAAAGCTTAAGCCAAACATACTTTTTTTTCTTATGGGTAACTAATCACTATATGCATATAAGAGATTATACATATATCAGCCATTTTATGAAGTGTGGTAAGAGAATATATAGCAAATAAAATGGGGGAAAAAATATACATTACATACAATGGATGTCAGATGAGAGGCCTTGATGCATCAAGGATGAAATTGTACTTTGTCAAAAATGATTGTTGCATGACAACCGATGTGTCTGAAGCAGATTATATAGTTTTTTATACTTGTTCGGTTAATGAGATTACACTAAACCACAGCCTTCAGATAATTGAAAAATTAAACGCAAACCCTAAGGCTAAAATCATAATTACCGGTTGCTTGCCTTCGATCGCCCCACAACATATAGACAACATTAACAATGAGCTAATTATTCCATTAAGAAAAATAGAAGATATTGATGCGGTTTTTCCTGATTTTAAGTACAAATATTTAGGTGTACAATCTGTAGGAACCTTAGAAATTGAAAGAAGAGACTCGGAAGGCATAGATTTAACAAAAGGTGTGTTTACACCTTTAACCACTAAAAACAAAATTTCTACTTTTTTTGATTATTTTAAAAAACAGACAACAAAAGATATTAAAACATATTATTTGAAAATTTCTGACGGATGTAACAATCAATGTGAATATTGTAATATTAAAAAAGCTATCGG
>ERZ795056.2059-NODE-2059-length-22829-cov-11.415562_pt1 | contig 22829 bp, 17 predicted proteins | sample MGYA00375140_ERZ795056 | MGnify/ENA primary metagenome ERZ795056 (study PRJEB30185, sample SAMN05720227) | activated sludge metagenome | isolation source: Anaerobic digester | place: USA | collected 2015-03-09 ... | reverse complement strand
TTACACTTTTACCTTGCCTTCGATGGAATCGTCGTATGTTTTTCCGACGATGGCGCCGGCTACTCTTTTGATCATGGCGATGGCTGCGCCGTTTTTGGTATCCCAGTAATAACCGTCGGTAGGAGTTACTTTAATGACGGTAATTCTTGGGTCGTCCTTTCCTTCCGTAAACCAAACAGCCACGGATGGCTCCCATAATTCGTCGATTTTGGCGCGGTCTTTCGTGATTTCCGCTTTGCCGTAAATGCTCAGAAAATCGGAGTACTTGCTGCCCTGAAACAACATTTGCACCGCCTGATCGCGGGCGATTTCAGAGTTTTTGGTACTGTCTACCGCGCTGAAGAACCAGAAATTTCCCTGGTCGTCAATTTTTTGCACCGACATAGGGCGTGTGGAGAAAGGATCTCCCTGTTTCAGGTTGGTACAAAAAAAGCAGATGCTGTCTTCTTTTGTGAGTTCGCGGATTTTTTCGACGGCCTGCGGGCCGAAGAGATCCGCGTGGTTTTGCTCGGGTTGATTCTTATTGATACTGTCCATGGTTAGAATTGTTTTATGGGCCAGTATTTAAAAGAATTGTGCCGGGTTGCGACGGCTACGTTTTGGGGAACGGGCGGGACAATTGAGGGAACAACCGGTATGATTCCCGCACTATGGCGCCTTTGCGGGGGAATGGAAATATTCTTTTTTTCCGTTCAAAATAACCCGTTCAAAGTTGCAACCAATGCATCCGCATCCAGTACGTGTTGAGCTGCGCCGAGATTGATGGCCTGCTGCGGCATATAACCCATGTCGGCAGTTGCCGGGTTCTGTACGATAGTATAACCGCCTGATTCCCTGATCTTTAACAAGCCTTTGGCGCCGTCGGAATTGGCGCCCGACAACAAGATGCCGATGGCACGCCCGGCAAAAACTTCCGCAACGGATTCGAACGCAACGTCGATGCTGGGCCGGCTGAACTGCACTTTTTCGGAACTGTCGAGGGAAAAACTGTGCTCATCCTCTATCAGCAGATGATAATCAGGCGGAGCGATGTAAATATGGTCGGGATAAATGGGGTCCTTGTCTTCTACCTCCTTTACGACGAGGTGCGTTTTGAAGGAAAGCAGGTTTGCAAGAATGGATTCCAGGTCGTTTTTTCGATGCACGATAATAATTATAGCGGCGCCGGGGCTTTTGGGCAGCCCTTGCACGATGGCAAGAATGGTTTCCAGGCTTCCTGCCGACCCGCCGATCGCCACGACTTTAAAACCGTTCATTTCATTTTTCGCCATATTTTTTCTTTCTCATCCGACTGAACGTATTTTTTTGAAATGCTGGAAAACCGGAGATTTTCCTTGGAACCCAGCACCAGAAATCCCAGTTTTTCCAGGCTATCGTCGAACAGGTTCAATACGTGGTCCTGGAGCGTTTTGTCGAAGTAAATCAACACATTTCTACAAAATATGACCTGAAATTCATTAAAAGAACGGTCGGAAACCAGGTTGTGGGTGGCAACGATCATTCTGGATTTCAGGTTTTCATCAAATTTAGCCCAGTCGTATTTGGCGGTGTAGTACCTGGAAAAATCCTTTTTGCCGCCCGACAGGATGTAGTTTTCCGAATACACTTTCATCTGGCTCATCGGAAAAATTCCCTTCTTGATATTTTCGATGACCATCGGGTTGAGATCGGTCGCGTACAGCAAAGAGCGGTGCAGCAGGTTGGCTTCCTCCAGCAGAATCGCCATCGAATACACTTCTTCGCCCGTGGAGCATCCGGCATGCCAGATCCGGATTAAAGGGTGTGTGCCCAGCACCGGGAGCACCGACTCACGGATCGTTTTGAAAACGGAAGGATCGCGGAACATTTCCGTCACATTCACGGTCAGGCTTTGCACCATGCGCGGGAGGTATGCCGCATCGTGATTTACCTTGTGCAGCAGTTCTGCAAAACTCGGAAAACGATCGATGGCCATCAGGCGGCCGACCCTTCTCTTGAGGGAGGCCCTGGCGTAGTTGTTGAAATCGTAGCCATATTTTTCGGATAAAAGCCCGGTCAACAAATCGAGTTCTTCGTCTTTCAGCATGGTTCGGTTTATAAAAAGCGTTGCAGCATTTTTAACAGCACATCGATGTCTACCGGCTTTGACAGGTAATCGTCGGCTCCGGCTTCCAGGCATTTTTCGCGGTCGCCGACCATGGCCTGGGCCGTGACGGCGATGATAGGAAGATGCGCATATTCCGGGTATTGCTTAAGTCTGGGAAGCGCTTCGTATCCGTCCATGTCGGGCATCATCATATCGAGCAAAACAAGTTCGATCTGCCGGTTGCGATCCAGCACTTCGAAGGCTTCCTGCATACCGTTGGCCGACTCCACAGAAAAGCCCCGGGCTTTGAGTACGGCTGCCAGGGCAAAAATATTGCGGTAGTCATCGTCTACGATCAGAATGGTATTGCGTTTTTCCACGGTTTATCTGATTATTGGTACAACCAAACACGAAGCAAAGAAATCAACTGATCCACGTCCACCGGTTTCGTGATGTAATCGGACGCGCCGGCTTCGATACATTTTACCCGGTCGCCGGCCATGGCTTTTGCAGTGACGGCAATGATGGGCAGGTTTTTAAACTTGTGTATGGCCCGGATACGGCGGGTGGATTCATAGCCGTCCATTTCGGGCATCATCATATCCATGAGCACCAGATCGATTTTTTTGTGCTCCTGAAGTTGTTGCAGCGCTTCTTTTCCGTCGATGGCCGAAAGGACGTTGATGCCGTAGTTTTCGAGCGATTTGGTGAGGGAAAAGATGTTGCGCACGTCGTCGTCGGCCACCAGAATCGTTTTGCCTTTGAGCACCTCTTCCAGTTCGCCCATCCGTTTGTACCGCGCGGATTTGGTGTCCTTCTTATTCTCTTCCACCAGGTGCAGGAACAGGGAAACCTCGTCGAGAATACGCTGGTAGGAATGGGCCGTTTTGATCACGATGGTGTCGGCATATTGCCTGATTTTCACTTCTTCCGCCTGCGAAAGGTATTTGCCGGTAAAAATGATGATTGGAATATCTTCCAGGCCCGGCGTTTTTTTCACTTCTTCCAACGGGTCGTAGGAACGTTGTTCCGGAATGCCCATATCCAGAATGACGCAGTCGATTTCTTTGGTTTGCAGCGCTTCGATACCGTCGCTGACCGAGTTTTTGATTTCCGAAACCACATTGTACTGTTGCAGGAAATAAGCCAGCGCCTGGGCATGTTTGGCATTTTCCTCTACAATCATGACTTTTTTCGGGTGTTTGCTCAACGCTTCCTCAATTTTGGAAAACATTTGTGCCAGTTTTTCAAAAGCGACGGGTTTGTTGATGAAGTCGACGGCGCCTTTGGACAGCACTTTCGTGCGCACCTCATACGAAGACATCATATGCACCGGAATAGGCCGGGTGGCAGCATTTGCTTTGAGTTCGTCCATCACCTGCCAGCCGCTTTTTATGGGCAATTGAATGTCCAGCAGGATCCCGATCGGTAAAAAGCGTTTGGCCAGTTCCAGGGCTTCGTCGCCTCTTACTGCAATAATTCCCTTATATCCTTTTTGTCGTGTATAATCGAGCAGCGAACGCGCAAAAGCGGTGTCGTCTTCCACGATGAGCACCACTTTATCTCCGGCAATAATGGAGCCCCGGTCGTCGTCTACAGGCAAGGGAATAATATTGCTGATATACCTGTCGTCTTCCTCCGATTGCCGCGATTCCGGCGGGACAACTGCCGGAACAGTGTACACATTTGTTACTGTTGCCGATGGAGCAATCACCAACCCCTTTTTATCGGGAATCACAAGGGTGAACGTACTGCCCTTGCCCTCTTCACTTTCCAGATGGATTTCACCGCCCAGCAATTTGGAAAGTTCGCGGCTGATAGATAATCCGAGCCCGGTGCCGCCGAATTGCCTTCTGGTGGAGCCGTCGGCCTGCTGGAAAGCCTCGAAAATGGTTTCGTGTTTTTCCCGGGCAATACCGATGCCGGTATCCCGCACGGCAAAACTGACCGCATGCCCTTTTTGTGAAATGTCCAGGTTGACCGAACCGTATTTAGTGAATTTCAAGGCATTGGAAATAAGGTTTCGCAGGATCTGATCGAGCCGGAGCCGGTCCGTTTCGATGTTCCGCTGCATGTCGGGATCTATGGAAACGGAGAATCCGATGCCTTTGTCTTTGGCCAGCGGCGCAAAAAGCGATTCCAGTTCGGACGTAACGATTTCCAGGTGAACACTGCTGTATTCCAGTTCCATTTTACCCGATTCGATCTTGGTCAGATCGAGTATTTCATCGATAAGCGTCAGCAGGCCTTTGCCCGAGTTCTGGATTACCTGCGCATATTCGATCTGCTCGTCTGAAAGGTTGTGCTCGTGGTTTTCAGAAAGCAGGCGCGACAACAGGAGAATGGAATTGAGCGGCGTGCGCAACTCGTGCGACATATTGGCCAGGAACTCCGACTTGTAGCGGGTACTTTGCGCGAGATCGTCGGCCTTGCGCTGGATTTCGAGGTTGCGTTCGAGGATCATTTCGTTTTTTTCCTCCAGCAGGCGGCTGCGCTCTTCCAGTTCCTGGTTGGCTTGCTGTAGTTCTTCCTGCTGTACTTTCAGTTCCTCTTCAGAAGCCTGGAGTTTTTCGGCCTGCGTTTCAAGTTCTGAATTGATGTTTTCCAGTTCGCCTTGTTGTGCCTGGAGTTCTTCCGTTTGCGCCTGCGTTTCTTCCAGTAATTCCTGTACACGTTGCCGGTTTAGTGCGGTATTCACTGCTATGCCGATGTTGATGGCGGCCGCTTCGAGGAAGGCTCTTTTGTTGGAGGAATATTCATTTATCGTAGCGAGTTCGATGACGCCTTTTAATTCCCGGTTGAATACCAGGGGAATAGCGATCAGGGTTTTGGGTTTTATGTGTCCCGTCAGAAACGAAAGAGTATAGTCGCTTTCAGCAACATCCCTGACGACCAGTGTTTTGGCCGACAGTGCCGACTGTCCCGCAAGGCCTTCGCCGCGTTTTATTTTTTCTTTCCGGTACTCCGGATCGAGTGCATAACTGCTTTTCAGGCTCAGTTCGTCGTGCTTGTCGAGAATGTACACTGCGCCCGCCTGGCTGCCGGTGTATTCTACCACGTAATTCAGGACCGATGCTGCCAGCGAGGTAATGTCCAGTTCTACAATGACGTTTTCATTTAAGGTGGCCAGGCCGGTTTGGAGCCATTCGCGGTCGGATAATTTGGAGAACGAAGTGTCCAGCGATGCTGCCATACTGTTCAGCGATTCCGCGATTCCGCCCAGGGCATCTTCGCCCGCATCTTCCACCCTGATCTTGTAATTGCCGGAAGAAATTTGTTGGGCAATACCTTCTATGATGTTCAGGCGGGTACTGATTTCCTTGTCTTTTTCCTGTAAAGCACGTTGCAACGCCGTACGCCTGTCGTAATCGTTCATTACGCGGACAACCGAAATGATAGTGATGATGATAGCCAGCAACGATGCCAGCAGGATCAGGATCGGCGTGGAACGCGTGAACTGGTTCAACTTGCCCGTTCGGATGTCCAGCAAGCGGTTTTCTTCCTGTTTCATGGATTCAATCAGCTTGCGGGCGGTCTTCATGTGCGCGCTGCCGGCAATCAACAGGCTGTCTGGCACGTCACCACCGGATCTTTTCAGATTGATCGCGCTGGTCAGGAAATTAAAACGCTTTTGCGTGATGTTTTTCAACTGATTGCAGTTTTCCTGCTGAACGGGGTTGTCGCCTGTCAAGTCTTTCACCTCTTCGATGCTTGACATCGCTTTCACATAAGCCCCGTTGTATGGGTCCAGAAACATTTCCTGGCCGGTGAGCAAAAACCCGCGCTGTCCGGTCTCGGCATCTTTCAGGATGGACAGCACATTTTCGATTTTATACGTCACATCATTGGTGTGGTTTACCAATCTTGCACTATCCAGCAGGTTGGTGATGCTGATGTAAGAGGCAACGGCGCTTACGATCAGCAGCATAATAGAAAGTCCGTAGCCGGCAATTAAATTGCGTTTAAATATATCCATGCAAGGTGTTTATTTTCACTGGTTATTTTTTTCCGGCTGTTGTTGCAACGGCAACACGAGGATGAACGTGGCGCCTTCTCCTTCCTTGCTTCTGGCGCCGATGAGGCCATTGTGTTTCTCTACAATTTTTTTTACGATGGCGAGCCCGATGCCGGTGCCCTCATATTCGCTTCGACCGTGCAGCCGCTGAAAAATAGTAAAGATCTTGTCGCGATAAGCCTCGTCGAAGCCGATTCCGTTGTCTTTTACCTGAATTCTTACAAAAGCGCCTTTCAGGCCGGCAGCCGCGTCCAGGTCTTTTTTATCGATAAATTCACTCCAGATCTGAATTTCAGGAAGCGGATCCTGCCTGGAAAATTTGAGGGCATTGCTGATGAGATTCTGAAAGATTTGTCTGATCTGTCCCGGAACAGCTTGCAAGACCGGCATTTTACCCGCCGCAATGTGCGCGTTTTTTTCTTTAATGGATAATTCCAGGTCGGACAAGGTGTTTTCCAGGATCATATTCAGGTCGATGGTGGAGAACGAAGACTTTCCCGACAGGTTGGAATGGTTCAGAAGGTCGTGTATCAGATCGCGCATCCGTTCGGTGGAAGCGATCACCTTGTCCATTTGAGTGTGCGCTTCCGCCTGGTTCACCAGAAATTTCTCCCGGATGATTCTGCAGAACGTCAGTATTTTCCGCAAGGGCTCCTGCAGGTCGTGCGATGCAAGAAATGCATATTGCGCCAGCTCGGCATTCCTGTTTTCGAGGTCCTGGTTGAGGTACACCAGTTCTTTGGTGCGTTGTTCCACTTTTTCTTCCAGGGAAAGGTTCATGGATTCTACTTCCGCCTGTGCCAGTTTCCGCGAGTCTATCTCCTTTTTCAGCATGGCCTGCATGTGTTTCAACTCGCGTGTCTGTTCGTACAGCTTGCAAAAGGTTTTTACTTTTAAAAGCAATAGTTCCGGGTCAAAAGGTTTGGTGACATAATCGGCGCCACCTGAATTGTAGCCTTTGGTAATGAATCGTTTGTCAGTATTGACAGCCGACAGGAAAATGATGGGAATGTCTTTGGTTTTGTTGAGGCTACTGATGGCTTCTGCTACTTCATAGCCGTCCATGCCCGGCATTTGAACGTCCAGGATAATGAGCGAATACTCGTTTCGGAGCAACTTTTTCAAGGCCTCCTCTCCGGAAGCGGCAGTATCAACTTCGTATGCATTGAGTTGCAACAAGGATTTTAGCGAAAACAAATTCTCCGGGTGGTCGTCGACAATCAGTATCATAGCGGAAACGGTAAACAGCGGCATGTAAAAATACTATTCCTGCATCACTCCTGTGTTAGCAGGCGATGAAAGTACCGGTATGGCTGCGTAAATAACGGAGCGCATTTTCCAGGTTATGAGGACTGTTTTCCGCAATTGTCTGCACAATTTTTTCCAGGTCTTTCATATCGGTCGGCTTGGTGATGAACCCAACGGCGCCCAGCGCCATGGTTTCGTCCAGGTCTTTTGAATGAGAGGAAGTTGTATATATAATCACCGGAATGTTAGCCAGGCGGTCATCCGTTTTGAGTTCTGCCAGGCATTCCTTACCATCCATTCGGGGCATATTCAGATCGAGGAACAGGGCTTGCGGCAGCCTGGATGGGTGGTTTCTCAACATATCCAATGCTTCCTTGCCATCCTGCGCCGTCCACAATTGTATCGGAATTTCGCAGTCGTTCACTACGTCTTCAAAAAGCATGGTATCGTCCAGATCGTCGTCTACCAGAAAAAAGGAAATTGCACTGGTCATATATTTTGTAAATGAAATGGTCAATCTGTTAAGTACGCTAATATAAGCCGACTGGATGCAGGAAATCCGTAGTTTAACTTTTTCGAAGTGCATTGCCTCGCAACACGCTGCAAATAAAACCGGTTTTTCCTCGTTTATCCGCCCGGATAAATTGTTTTGCCTTTTTTCGGACTTTTGTCCTTCTCCATGATTTATGAAAAGTAAACTGCTTCCGTTCTTTCTTCTTGTTTTTGCAAACGCACTCTCCGCCCAGGTAACCCTGCGCGGCACCCTCGCCAACATGCCGCTCAACAGCACCCGGCAACTGGCCCTCGAAGGCTGGAATGCCGAACGCTGGCAGGCAATTCAGGTGGTTTACCTGGATCCCGACAACTCTTTTTCCGTGCGGCTGGAAGCGCCCGGCGCAGGGCAGTACCGCCTGCGGGCCTGGGGCGAAGCGAAGATGTGGAACGATTTTATCCTTTCCGCAGATTCCCTGTTGACGGATACGCTGCTCGTTTTTAATCTGGATTACCAGCGATTGAATACCGGGCCGGCTAAAATCACCGGCTCCCTGGCCAATACGCTATATTACGACCTGCTTCAGGCATATGCAAAAGCACATCCCGCTACACCTGATAATACCCCTGCAGCCGTAAAACGCCTGCATGCTCTGCAAACCGACCTTAACCGTCGCTGCATGGAACTGGCAAATAAATATCGAAAAACGCTGATCGGCGATATCGCCCTGCTGATGTACGAACCTGTTCAGGCCGATTACGGCGCTGCCGTGCAAAAAATGAGCGCCAGCGAATTTGCACAGGCGCATGCGCTGGACCAGATTCCGTTTCACCACGATAACGTATTGTACCACAACGGATTCCTGAAACGGCTCAACCGTTATTTCGATTATTTCGAACGAACCCCGGCAGGCAATAAAGCCTATGTAGACGGCGTCATGTCGCGCCGCAACGGCAACGACTACGTCGACGGTTTTCTGTTCAAACACCTGCTCGAAAAACTGATGGATTTCAGGCAGGAAGAAGGCCTGAACTACCTGCTGCACTGGTATGCTCCCGATTGTACCGATGAAAGCCCGCTACCCGACGGTACGCTGAATCTTATTGAAGCGCTGAAAGTGTGCGCACCCGGCAACATTGCTCCCGATATTTCTCTGAAACGCCCCGATGGTCAGCCCTCCACACTGAGTGAAGTATGCGCCAAACAAAAACTTACGTTGATGTTGTTCTGGCGTACCACTTGCTCGCATTGCAGGGAATTCGAACCCGAATTGGAAAAATTATACGCCAAATACCATCCGCTCGGCCTGGAAGTGTATGCGCTTTCTACCGACCCGGAAAAAACGGACTGGCTCGAAGAATTACAGCAACACCCGCGTCCGTGGATCAACGTATACATTCCGCCGGATCTGCGCCGCGACGTGAGCCGGAATTTTCCGGCGCCCAGCACGCCTACACTGATTGCGCTCGACAAGGACCGCCGGGTGCTTAGCCGGGTAATGGCAAGGGCGAATCTGGAGGCTTTTTTGAAGGAAAAATTGAATTGAGGATATGAGGATCCTCAAATCCTCACATCCGCTCCAACTGCTCCAGCAGCCAGGCGCGTTCTGCAACCAGGGCAGTGTCGTTCAGTTGTTTGCGCAATTTTTCGATCCGTTCGGCATTGCCTGCCATACTGGTGGAAATCATTCTGCGCAGGATGTCGATGAAAGTGTTGTTCATCTGAAACACGTTGGGAGCCAGGTTCTTTTTGCCCTGCCGGAAAATGAAAAGTTTGAAACTGTCGATCTTGCTGTCGAGCAGGGGTGAATCGGTTTCATAATAAATTTTCAATTCCAGTTTGCGGGCCATCAAGCCGCTGAAGAGATTATCCGAACTGCCATTCAGCAGGCTCAGCGCCTTGTCGTGATCGCCCGTGTGGTAGTGGTAATTGGCGAGGTTGTATTGAAAGAATTCATCGGGATTGGGAACTCCCGTCACGCGGTTGCGGCAGTGTTCGAGCGCAGTTTTTACCCATTCGAATTCGCGGCTTACCAGACCCGTTTGAACCAGGTTCAGCAGGGTAGAGGCGTGGATATGCTGACCGTCGTCAAAAAGCAACCCGCTTTCAAGACCCGATTTAAAAAGCGTCATCAGTAAAGGCGCATAGGCCGTTTCACCGTGGTTGTAGCGCCAGGTACAGTGGTTGCGCAGGTAGGTGAACAAGGTACGTGCTACATCGCGGGGAATACGGTCTGAATTGCGCTGCAGGTCGTCCAGAACCTGTTCAATGGAAGCCCGGTCGTGTTTTTCAGGGGTTCTGACAAATTCAAAACCCTTGCTCAACAGCCGCAGCACGGGTTCCGATTCCAGGTCGGTGATAGCGATGGCAGCAGGAATACCGTCTGCCACCAGTTCGGCAAAGCTGTCTTCCACATTCAGTTTGCGGCGGGAGAAAAACAGGTTGTTGAGCAGGTCCAGCGCCAGCGCCAGGTAGCCATGGTGCAGGGCGTGAATGGTTTGGTTGAGGCTTTCGTGTGCATGATTGTTCTGGCGGAGCGTATCGAGGCGGTGGGTTTGCCATTCGGTCAGAAAACGTTCCACCCAGTGGCCGACATCGTGCACCTGTTGCGCGGCCTGCTCGGACCGGAGTTTTTCGAGGAGCGCCTCCGCCCGGTTCGGTAAATCGCGGTCCAGAAAAAACTGGGCAAGCCGCAGCGGTTCGGGTACGCTGAACGAAGCGCCGCTTGTGTGAGCGGCGTACTGTTTGGCCAACTGATGAAGTTTGCTCATCAGCACCTCTACTTTCCCTTTCACAAATTTTTTGTCCGGATAGATAAAAGCGTACGCTTCCTCTACGGTAGGTCCGGGTGGCGCAAATGCAGGTGCGAAGGGGCGCAGGTATTCCCACAATTCCGTCGTGTCGCGGACGTAAGATCCTTCGTGAAAAAACGGCGACTGCACAAACTTCCTGAACCGATCCAGTTCGGCAGGCTGAAATCGTGAAAGCGTTTCTACGAGCGAAGAATCTAACATTGTGTGAAGGTAGAAGCGCTGTGTATATTCGGATCATTCGTGCCGCTATTTTTTTACCTTCGCGATGTCCATTTGTTCACTTTTGCTGCTCAAGAAGCATTATAGCGTATGAAATACCATGACCAAACTCTTTTAATGAATTACCCTGTGAAACGAATCCTGAAGGTTTTTTTAACCCTTGCCGTTCTTGTGCCCGCTTTACTGCGTTGCACGAAAAAGAACGATTTTATTATCGTTACCGACGATATCCTGATGCTCAATAAACCCGCAGAAGGAGTGGAACGCGACGCCTGTGAAACGTTCCCGTCTCAGCGAACTTTCAGCCTGCCGGCCTTCGGCAAACAGAACGTGGACTGGAGCGAAGGCAAATCCCTGCCGCAGGATACGCTCAAAATTATCCGGCTCGATATCCGGAGCGATACAGGCTCCCTGGTACAGTTCACGATGACCCTCCGCCCGCTCAGCGGCAAGCCTTCCGAAATACAATGTATGAAAGGTTTCGGCTGCACACCGCCCTGGGAGCAGTTTCCGTGGATTGCGCCCGGTGAAAATTTCCTCGACCACACCGTTTTCAAATTCCGTGTGATACCTGCGAGCGTCAGCAGTTTTACCATTGAAAATTACAATTCGGACAAGACGCTGACGGTTCGGGTAAATCCGCCGATTTAAAGAACTTGTTTCAGAACTGTTTTACCGAAATTATGGCGGGCCGGAGCGTATTTGCGCCGGCCCGCCATAATTTTATGGAAAAAGTGAAATAGGATATAAGTGGAATAAATGATTGATTATCAATTGTATATATTTTCTTGTCTCGCAATTAAATAGAAAACGCACCTCGATTCTCCTGTAAAGCAGGCAAAAAATGTAATAGCGCCCGGGTGTTCGCGTCGTGCACCTTTGGCATATCGAAAGCGGGTAATGCTTCCCGATATCCAGACAACCTTTTCACCGAAAATTTCAACGACGTATGCAAACCAACGTGCAAAAATCCTTCCCTTTCCTTTTTTTCCTTTTTTTTAGTGGATTCGCCGCTTTTACGCAAACACCGACCCTGGTAAAAGATATCAATAACGTACTCGTCAGCGCCAATCCGCGGAACATGGCCAACATGAACGGCACTATTTTTTTCAGCGCCGACGACGGGCTGCATGGCCGCGAACTCTGGAAAACTACCGGTACCGACGCTTCTACGGTGATGATCAAAGACATCCATCCTTCGGGCAGTTCCAATCCGGGCAACTTCTGTTTATTGAACGGCACGATATTTTTCACGGCCACTTCACCTTTCTTCGGTACTGAACTCTGGAAAACCGACGGTACCGCTGAAGGTACCGTACAGGTAAAAGACCTCGCAGCAGGATTGGAAAGCAGCGAGCCTGCGCAACTGACCGCTTTCGGCGGGAAAGTATTCTTCAGCGCCCTGCGCATTACGCACACTGCCGCAGGTGTGATCGCGGAGAACAAACTGTTCAGTTCCGACGGCACGGAAGCCGGAACGGGCGTGTTCGAAGTGGCCAATGCACCGTTGCTGGCGCCTTCCAATTTTACAGCGGTGGGTAACAACCTGTTCTTTTCCGCCACTTCCGGCACCATGGGCAACGAACTCTGGAAAACCAACGGTGTTGCCACAGCCGCAGGCACGCAGGTGATCAGCAATGTGCTGACCCCGGCACAAAACGTCGGCAGCACACCGCGTAATCTCGTCAACATAGGCGGCAACCTGTTCCTTTCCTTGAACAATGTAACCCACGGACGCCAGGTCTGGAAATTCACACCTGCCGGCAATACCCTGACCCGGCTTACCAGCGTGCAGACCATGGGCGTGGCGGGTACGGAAGTGAGCCAGATCGCGAGCGTCGGCAGCACGGTTTTTTTTAGTACCGCTACCGGCAATTCCGTTTTTGGCAATCAGTTGCGCAAACTCAACAGCGCGGCTGCCGACGGTACTTTTTCTTTCGCAAACGGCACCAATGTAAGCAGCCTGACGGTGGTGGGCAATACCCTCTTTTTTGCACAATCGCCCGCGCTGGTCGATGCGCCCATGCTGTCGCGTGTCGGTGCGAACGATGCGACCATTTCCATCGTAAAAACATTCAGCCTGATCCCGAACGGAGAGTACCCGGTGCCGCAAAACCTGATCAATGTGAATGGTACGCTCTTTTTCACGGCCGCCCGTGCCGCTGAAGGCCGCGAACTCTGGAAAGCGACCACCGCCGGCGCTACGTTCATTCAGGACTTTGTATCGGGTGCTGCGGGCGCCAATATCTCCGACCTGTGTGCACGGGGCAGTACCCTGTTTTTTGCCAGCGACGGATTCGGGAGTGCCATCGGCGGCAACGAATTGCGCAGTTCCGACGGTACGGTGAACGCCATTGTTACGGTAAAAAACATCGGTCGTGCCGGTTCTTTTCCCCGGGAATTCGTCAGAATGGGCTCGTTTACCTATTTCACAGCCGACGACAGTGATGCGGGCCGCGAACTCTGGAGAACCAGTGCTGCCGGTACGCAGCGGGTTGCCGACATTATCGCCGGAACGATTGGTTCCAATCCTTCCGATCTGATCGTCGTGACAAACACCGACGGGATTCAAACCCTGTTTTTCGAAGCCAAGGACCCTGCCAAGGGGCGCGAATTGTTCAAACTCGAAAATACGGCCAATGCCCTGCCTGTCTGTATTTCGGATATTATTGCGGGTTCGGGCAGTTCGGGCATCGGCAACCTGACCAGCGTAAATGGCACGCTGCATTTTACGGCTTCGCAGGGGCAGTTGGGTTTGGGCGATCGCATTTTTAAAGTAAATACAACCCGGACGGGCGTCATCACTACCGGCGGCGGAATGACTTTTGCCGACAACCTGGTGGCCATGGGCGGCACCCTGTTTTTTACACAAAGCCCGCAGGTAGGCGACCGCCGGCTGGATAAACTGGTCAACGGAGCGACCGTTTCTGTAAAAACGTTCGTATTTCCTGCCGGTGCGGAAGATCCGATCCCGCAACAACTGACCGTCATCGGTGCACGGCTTTTTTTTACCGCCGGAGATGGCCCGTTGAGCCGCCGCATCTGGGTAACCAATGTAGCAGCCAGCAGCGCAACCGTCGTTGCCAACTTCAATCCGTCCGATCTGACCAATTTTAACGGCCGTCTGGTGTTCACCGCACCTTCTATCAACATTGCCGGACACCGGACTATTATCAGGATCAATACGGCGCTGAACGGTACGGAAAATCTGTACACAGGACCCTCGATCACCAACCTGCAACCGGCTGGAACTACGCTGTTCTTTTTCGAGGCATCGGTGGGCGGCATGATGATCCTTTCAAAAATCACCAGCACCAATAATACGGTGGTATCGCTAGGCGAATTTCCCGATGGAAATACGGGTGTTGCCCTCCAGTCTGTCGTGGCCGGCAACAAACTGTTCTTTACCATGAACCATGCCGATAGCGGTATAGAACTCTGGAAATCAGCCGGTGTGGCCAACGACGCTACACTGGTGAGCGATATCCGTCCGGGTGTGGGCAACGCCAACATCGAGCAGTTACGGATGTGCGGTACCGATCTCTTTTTCTCCGCCAACGACCTTACAGCAGGCCAGGAGCCCTGGAAACTCGCCGCCGCCGCCGCATTTCAGGACGGCTCTGACGAACGCAGCAGCGCACTCGAAGCAGTCTCCGATATGCCTGTTGCCGTTATTCCTCCTGTCATCCGGGTATATCCCAATCCGGCGACGGATTACGTCAACGTAGACTTACCTGGTAACGAGGTAACGGGAACTCTGACTCTTGTTTCCGCTTCCGGACAGACATTGCGTTCCGTGCACTCTTCCGAAGGTGAAACGAACGTACGGCTGGATATCCAGGACCTGCCGCGCGGCATGTACCTCGTTCGCTGGGAACAAACGGATGGACAGGTGGCTGTGAAAAAAGTGGTGGTGCAGTAAGGAGTTTTTTTACCACAAAGTTCACAAACGTGAGACATCCCGAATTTTGTGGGTGAAAAGACTGCGAAGCAGTCAAATGTATGTGCACTTTTGAGGGAACCTGCGTAGATCATATTAACCACATAAGGCACATAGTTCACATAGTCCGTATAATACGCTACACTATGTGCACTATGTGCCTTATGTGGTTAAAAATACTTCGTTTGGAAAGTAGCGCACATAGATTTGACTGCTTCGCAGTCTTTTCGCACTCAAAATTCGGGATGTCTCATGTTTGTGAACCTTGTGGTAAAAATTTAGATTCATTTGTTAAACACTCCGAAATGCCACAGATTTCCGGAAGGATCGGTCAAAAAGCACTCTTTTCCCCAGGATTCTACCCGGACAGGAACGAGCCGCACGCCCGGGTATTTGGCCGGCAAATCCAGTGCCGATAGTTCGTTCCAGTAACGGTCCACGTCGTCTACTTGCAGAAATACCATGGTGTTGTCGACCCAGTCCTGTACGTACGCATTTTGTAAATAGAATCCGATGCCCTGCGTTTGGAACAGGGACATGTTGGGGGATAAAACGACCTCTTCAAAGCCCAGATCACGGTAAAAACTGCGGGACAGATCGTAGTTTTTGGCGCCGAGAAAGGGGCGGATGGAGATGGGCTGGTGGTGCATGGTTGTATGGTTTTTAATGTTGCAGGAGGAAGGTAGTGCTTTGAAATTTTACGTTGTCGCTTCCGTTATGAACATGGGTAGTTCAGATAAAAACGGCCATAAAGATAAATATTGAATAGTCTTAATTGTTGACAGAGCGGTAAAGCCGGCAAAAAAAACTCCACTAGCAAGCGTCGCCCCGTTTTCTACCCTCACTCCACTTCCTTCAACAACCCCAGCAACCCCTCCAGATCAGGCAGCAAAATCTTCCGCCCGCTCACCCGAACCAGTCCCGCCGACTTCAAACCGTTCAGCGCCCGCACCACCGTTTCCAGCGAAGTGCCCACGTATTCGGCCAGTTCGGTGCGGGTGATGGTAAGCACGCCGGGCAACGCGCCCGAACGCCGGTATTGCTCGCTGAGGATCAGAAGTGCCAGCACCAGCCGCCGCCGTACGGGAAACTGTGCGAAAGCGGTCATCCGGTTCATCCAGATCGTGAACTCGCGGGCCAGAGCGGCCACCACGTGCCGGGCAAAAACGGGGGAGTTGTGCAGGAGGTGGCGAAAGGTTTCGTTGGAAATAAAACCGACCACCGAATCTTCCAGCAATGCGAAAGACACCGCATACACTTCTTCGGTGATGATCTGACGATAACCCGCCAGATCGCCGTCTGAATAGACGTACAAGGTCTGGCGAAGTCCGGCAGCGGTCTCCTGGAAAATTTTTGCCTTGCCCGAAATAAGCCAGAATGCGCCTTTGGGAAAAGCGCCCTGCCGGAATAGAATTTCTCCGCGTTTGCGGTGTTCGGGCTTTACCGTTTTTTGAAGGAAATCGAGGTCCGCAGCCGGCAGGTCTGTCAGCAGAAATTCATTTTGAAGGAGATACGGCTGGATGGCCCTGACAATTCTGGCGTGCGGTTCGGTCATCAGATGGTAGTAAACGGATCGCTTTTCAGACTCGGAAAAGCCTGATAGCGCCCGTTTGTTGCCTGCCAAGATAAGTACTTTGAGGTGTTTACGACGATCGAAGCCGACTGTGATATTTTGACTATGATTTTAATGATTTACCTGATGGCCATGATTAGTATCTCCTGTAATCATGGCCATCAGGTAAATCATTAAAATCATAGTCAAAATCATAGTCCAATAATCATCGTCAAAAGTGGTAAATTTCATTCAGCCTGAATTCGTTTGAACCCTGGCCGGAATAAAATCTGCGCACTTTTTAACGAAAAACTAATTCATTCACCTTTACTGTATTTTAAACGTGTTTGGGTACTGGGCGTATTTCAAATTGTCACACTGGCATAGAGTCATCCGATGACTCAAAGTCATCGGATGACTCTATGCCAGTGTGACAATTTGAAATACTCCCTTGGGTACTTGGGTACTAAATACCAAACACGAAAAACGAAACACGAAACACCGCTTACTCATTTCCAGGGAAGATGATCCACCCTGCGGCCGACCTTATAACCCAGGTCAAGCGCCGCTTCCGCATCCATCCGGAAATGCACGCCGATGGGCAGGCGGGAATAAGCGTTTTCCTGTGCCATTTCATAAAAACTGTGGAACGAGCGCGGCGTACCGATAAACTCGACACGGTTTTCGTGGCACTTGTCGATCATGGCATAACTGCTCCCGAACTCCGTCGTGAGTACTTCAGAGGCTGCCCCGCTGAAAGTACCGTGTCCGGAAGGATACGTCGGGAAAGACGGCGTAAAAAACTGCCCTGCACCGTCGGGGCACATGATCGAATTCCAGGTGTCATGACCCATCACGTTGCGGATGTAATCGACCGGCCTGAGTACATTGTACCGGTATTTTTCTCCCCAGGCGCGAATGCCGGCATCGCAGACGGCCATTCCGACCTTGGCATACACCACGACCGCTTTTTCCAGGTTGCCCGAATTGTTTTCCAGCGCCTGGGATGCGATGGCGATCCAGCGGCCGGCAGGCGTAAACGTAAGCGCTGCGCAGTCGTCGCTCCAGAATTCGGCAATCCATTTATCTTCATAGTTTAATCCTTGCCGGATCAGGTTGACCTTGTTTTCGGTTTCTTTTGCCTGCACGTAGAATTCGCTGTTCTCGGCCGTGCTGTAGGGCAGCGGGGCCTTGCACTGCTCGTCGGAGGTGGCGGCGAACATGCGCACATCGCCCCAGTGCGGCAACAGCGCCTTCCCGAAATTGGGATACGTAGGCTGCCAAAGGCCCGACCCCGAGGGCGGCACATAGGAAGGGTCCGAGGGGCGCAGGTACCCTTCATGGCCCGTCGCATCGGTTTTCGACCAGGCGTAAATCGCTTCAGCGACGGACCTTCCCCAATTGACCGAATTTTCGAAAACCTCCGGCGAAGTTTGGGCTTCGTATTTGTCGTTGAAATAATTCTGCAACGTAATGATTTTGGAAATCTGGGCGGCCGGTGCGGTCGGATACAGTTTGATGATCATCGCGGCATAGGCGCTGTTCAGGGCTGCCGGATAGAAATATTCGTCATTTTCTTTGGGCGAAGGCAGTTGAAGTCCGTAATAATTCCCCAGCGACTTGTATTCCGGCATACCCGGCACAGCCGTTTCATATGCTGCCAGGCCGATGTAGGCAAAAGAACGGGCGGAAACCGGCGGCAGGTAGCCGGGTGTAAAACGCTCTATTTCCAGCAGCAGATCGTTCCATTTGGTTGCCACCTCCCTTTCGTAGGAAGCGGTTAAATGGCTGGTCGGTTCCGGCGCAACGGCGTCCGGGTGACAGGCGGGCAATAACAGGAGCAGGGTAGCGAAAACCAGGAGCGGTTTTCCGGAAACGGGTAATTTTTTCATCATGAGTTTTACTTAAAGGATTGATTATAAATGTATTAACGACATATGCCGTTGCCGGCGGTGCGTAGTTCTGCCGCATAGGTTTGTACCGATGCGGCGTCTTTTTGCTCCATTTTTTTAAGGAAACTGATTTTCCGTTTTTCGAAATCCTGTTGCTGTTTCAACAGATTCTGTACCTGAGCAGCCAGGATTGCGTCGTATTTACCGGCCTCGTTTACCAGCGATTGTGCAGCGGCGTCGAGTTTTTGAAAGGACATGAACATCCTCATGTGATCCGCATTCCGCGCTTTTAGGAAAATGTCGCGGTCCACGGCAGGGAATCCGGGGGGCATGGCTTTTTCAAGTCGTGCCGAGGTGACGTCCCACAGGCTGTCGGTACTGGATTTCAGGCGGCAGTGGCGTTGTTCGAGGCTGGCGGCCTGTTGCAGCAGACCGGCATATTCCTCTTGCCGGACGTCGCTCGTACATCCAATCGAAAGAAGAAAAGCCGTTAGAAAGAAGAAGGGAATAACCGTATTGCTCATCGTGATGCAAAGGTTCGGCGCATCGCATGAGAGCATGTTTGACAAAAGTCAAACTAGGGTTTTTTTAACACGGTTATATGTCTGAACAACAGCGGCGCTGGAGGAATGTGTCCGCCGGTTCTGGTGCAAGCCGGTTTTACCTGCAATAGTTGGGAGAAATACATTCCTGCCAGTACTCCACTATTTTGCGCATGGTATTGGTCAGTTGAGGCATTGAACTGGGTTTTACGAAAAATCCCTGAATGGAATTGGAATATGCATCCACCACATTTTGCTGATCGGCACTGCTTGAAAAGAAAAGATACGGAATACATTTCTGCCTCAAATCGGCATTATTCTGAATTTTCTGCCGTAGCTCTAACCCGTTTAATCTGGGCATGTTGATGTCTGAAAGAATGAGAAAAGGTTCTACCGGCTTATTCATCAGGTAGTCGTAGGCTTTGACTCCGTCACCTAAAAAAATGATTTCATTTTTGAAGTTGAGTTCCCGGAAAACCTCCTTTAAACTGTTCTGGTCGTCCAAATCGTCTTCAATAACTATAATGGGTCCGTTTCGATTCATACGTTAATTCTTTGTATGTGAAGTGTGTTGGTTTTCAAGGGTCCATAAATGGGGCGTCCATTCCCCATGCAAAAATGTATAGGAAAGATCCCCCGTGAAACAACTAATATTGCATTCGGCATGTGCAGCATCCTGTGAACGCATTCAAAATATCGAGATGAACTTATACATCAAGTACATGGTAAGCCTGAGATGCAAAATGGTGGTCAAGGATGAGTTGAAAAAACTGGGTCTTCATTATGTCGTTGTCGATCTGGGGATGATTGAAATTCTGGAGGATATTACGACCGGGCAACGCGACCAGTTAAAGGCCAATTTACTTCGTTTCGGACTCGAATTGCTGGATGATAAAAGGAGTATCCTCATTGAAAAAATAAAAGCGGTGATCATCGAAATGATTCATTATTCGGACGAATTGCCTCAGGTAAATTACTCCGAGTACATCAGCGAAAAACTGGGATACGACTACACCTACCTGGCCAATATTTTTTCAGAAGTAAAAGGTATTACTATTCAGCAGTTTATCATCACGCACAAAATTGAAAAAGTAAAGGAGCTGTTGTTGTACGACGAACTGAACCTTACGGAAATCGCCTACAAAATGCATTACAGCAGCGTAGCGCATTTGTCCAACCAGTTCAAAAAAATAACGGGCCTTTCTCCGTCTTTTTACAAACAATTGAAACACAAACGCAACAGCAACCTGGAGAATATTTAGCAGCAGCCGGCATGCTCTAAGACGCTTGCTTTTACTAAATTCAACTGCATAAAGGTCTGTCTATTCCGCACAGGTACCGTTACACATCTGGCGGGAAAAGTTACATTTTTCTCACATTTAGAGCCTGTCCGAAAACCCCATTGGGCTCTTCGTTCCGGTAGCCTCCAAATAAAAGCGGCCCCCATCGCTGAGGGCCGCCCACATAGGAATTATACAAAAACTACTTGATCAGTACCAGTTTCTTATTAATGATCTGGTTACCGTTTACAATCCTGCACACGTACACGCCTTCAGATAGATTTGTACCATCCAGTTCGACTTTGTACAGTTTGCCCTTTTCCACGTCGCCGTCGAATAAGGTAAACATACTGATTCCGTTTAATTTGACAACTTCCATAACGACATGCGAACCGGCTTCCTGATTCTGGAATTCGAGGGTGGCGGTGTTCGAAAATGGATTGGGGTACGCCCGTACGAGTAAGTATCCGTCTTCATTGACCATACTGTCGGATTCGGTAGTGTCCAGGTTAAACAGATCTACGTCGATACTGCACACACCCGAACAGCCGGTGGCATTCGTTACGGTAACGCTGTAACTTCCCGGCAGGCTCGCAATAATACAACTCGTCGTATCGCCCGTACTCCACAGGTAGTGTGCAAATCCGGATGGCGCGCAAAGCAGCGAGGGGTCTCCGTTTGCGAGTGTGGTATCTCCGGAAATGCTGCAAACCGGTATGTCTTCCTGTGAGACAACGGTACAAACACTGGCGGTACACCCGTTCGTATAAGTCACCGTTACACAATAATTTCCGGGTTCGCTTGCAATGACGCAACTGGTCGTCGCACCGGTATTCCACAAATAGGAAATACAACCGGAAGGCGCACAAAGCAGGGTCGGCTGACCGTTGCAGGATAGCACGCTATCGCCGGAAATATGACAATCAGGCACTGTTCCTGCATCGACTATTCTGCTACAGACACTGCTGCAACCGTTCGCATTGGTTACGGTCACGCAGTAGTTTCCAGGTGTGCTGACGATGATACAAGGGGTTGTAGCGCCGGTATTCCACCAGTACGAAGCGCAGCCCGCAGGCGCGCAGAGCAGGGTCGGTTCGCCGCTGCATGGAAGTGTACAGTTGCCTGTGATTTCGCAGTTGGTTACCCATCCGGCCGTCACTATCCTGCTGCAAACGCTGCTGCAACCGTTGGCATTGGTGACGGTTACGCAATAGTTTCCCGGAGTGGTAACGATAATACAAGCGGTTGTGGCCCCGGTATTCCACCAGTACGAAGCGCAGCCCGGAGGTGCGCAAAGCAGGGTAGGTTCGCCGCTGCAAGGAAGGACGCAATTGCCTGTGATGTCGCAATTCAGCACAGATCCGCCTGTCACGATCCTGCTGCATACGCTGCTGCAACCGTTGGCATTGGTGACTGTTACACAATAATTTCCGGGGGTAGTTACGCTGATGCAGGAAGTGGTCGCTCCGGTGCTCCACAGATAATTAGCGCAACCTGCCGGCGCGCATAGCAGGGTAGGCTGGCCGTTGCATGGGAGGGTGCAATCTCCCGTTATATCGCAGGCAGGCGCCGTGCCGCCGGTAACTGTGACGCAACATACGGTGCTGCACCCGTTGGCATTGGTAATGGTAACACAGTAGGTGCCTGCTGTGTATACTTGGATACAATTGCCGGTAGCCCCGGTGCACCACAAGTACTGCGCACAACCGGCAGGAGCACAAAGCAGGGTGGGTTGGCCTCCGCACACGAGGGTGCAACTGCCCGTGATGCCGCACACCGGCACAGGAACCACCGTGATGGTTTTGCTGCAAATGATGCTGCATCCGCCGGCAGTGGTCACGGTTACCGAATAGGTTCCCGCAGTACCGACTGTTATACAATGCGTAGTATCGCCGGTGCTCCACAGATACGAAGCGGCGCCTGGCGGCACACAAAGTTGTGTAACGTCTCCTTCACAGATCACGTCGTCGCAGGTAATATTGCAAACCGGCAACGCCTGAAGGGTGATGGTTTTACTGCAAATGCTGCTGCATCCGTTCGAATAGGTTACTGTAACCTGATAGGTGCCGATACCCACAGAAATGCATGCGGTCGTAGCGCCGGTATTCCATACATAAGTAGCGGAGCCCGTAGCAGTTACACAAATTGGAGTGACCTGCCCTTCCTCACAAATGAAATCATCGCCTGTGATAAGGCAATCCGGAGGCGGTTGCAAGGCAATTGTTTTACTGCAAATACTGCTACAGCCGTTCTGGTTGGTAACCGTTACGAAATATGTGCCGGGAGCACTGACAATGATGCAATTGGTAGTAGCGCCGGTGCTCCACAAATAAGATCCCGTACCGGCAGGTACGCAGAGTTGCGTCAATTGCCCGACTTCACACATGAAATCATCGCCCGTAATGGTGCAAGCAGGTTGCGGTGTGACTGAAACTGCCTCGCTGCAAATGCTGCTGCAACCGCTCGAATAAGTAACCGTGACGGAATAAATCCCCGCCGTGCTGACGGTGATACAATTCGTTGTTGCGCCGGTATTCCACAAATAGGAAGCCGCACCGGCAGGCACGCAAAGTTGGGTGGACTGCCCCAGACAAATGCTCGTGTTTCCGGTGATGTTACAAACCGGCTGCGGATTTACGATTACCGTGGCACTGCAAACACTGCTGCACCCGCCGGGATACGTTACTGTTACGGAATAAATACCCGCTTCACTGACGGTGACACAATTCGTTGTTGCACCGTTGCTCCACAGATAAGACTGGGCGCCGGA